>Ga0302234_10000777_pt1 | contig 23993 bp, 20 predicted proteins | sample II_Palsa_N3_2_FD_193576 | JGI IMG/M metagenome (GOLD analysis project Ga0302234, IMG submission 193576) | Peat permafrost microbial communities from Stordalen Mire near Abisko, Sweden - II_Palsa_N3_2 | ecosystem: Environmental > Terrestrial > Soil > Palsa > Peat permafrost | place: Sweden... | reverse complement strand
TGCAGCGGCCGCTACCGCCCACAGCGGCGCGCGGGTACTCGAGCTGAGGGAAGGTTCCGACCAGCGCCAGCTGACGGCTGATGCCGCCGTGGACGTGGCCGAGCGGTGGCAGGCCGAGGCGCTCCCGTACGGCGTTGAGGTCCCGCCGGCCGCGCTCCAGCCCGTACTCAACCGGCCGCGCGGCGCGCTGCCAGAAGACGCGGCCGAACGCGCTGCGCGGCATACGGGCGCCAATCGAGTAGATCGGGGCACCGGCCGGCGGATGGGGGTGCACGTGGGGGATCAGGGTCGCGACGGGAACTTCCTGGAGCTCGGCGGCGAGTGCGGGGGCGAGCGTGAGGATGTCCGCGACGACTGCTTCCGGTTGGAGGTCGCGCACGAGCGGAAGCGTGTCGCGGGTGGCGTGCACCACGGCCTCGTAGAAGTCGAGTGGCTCGGGCCCATTCGGGAAGACGTGGTACTCGGGGGCTGGGGCGAAGCGCACACCCTCCGCCTCCACGTGTGTGCGCCAGCGCTCCCACGTTTGCAACGTGACCTCGTGCCCGCGCGTCGCCAGCGCGCGCCCGAGCGCGATCATCGGGAAGGCGTGGCCCGGATCCCCGAAGGCGCCGAGGAGGATCCGCATACTACGCAGCGGCCAGTTCCGCCACCAAGCGCAGCTGCGTGAGGCGCTCCTCGGCGGTGAACGCGAGCGGGGTGATCCCGAGCGTGCCGACGCCGGCGTCGCGGAAGATCGCGAGGCGCTCGCGCACCACGTCGGGGGGGCCGCAGAGCGAGACGGCGTCGATCAGCTTGTCGGGGATCGCCGCCATCGCCTCCTCGCGCTTGCCTTCGAGGTAGAGGTCTTGGATCGTTTTGGCCTCCGCCTCGAAGCCGTAGCGCTGGACGAGGTTGTTGTAGAAGTTCTGCTTGCGCGAGCCCATCCCGCCGACGTACAGCGCGATGAATGGACGCGTGGCGTTACGCGCGGCCTCCAGGTCGTCTGTGACGAACGCGTTGACGGTGGGAGCGATGTCGAAGCCATCGAGCGTGCGCCCGGCGCGCGCGGCGCCCTCCTCCAGCAGCGGACGCAGCTCTGAGACGTGCTCGGGAGAGAACAGCGTGGGGATCCAGCCGTCGGCGATCTCGCCCGCCAAAGCCGTGTTCTTCGGGCCGATCGCCGCGAGGTAGATCGGGATGTGCTCCTGCACGGGACGGATCGTCAGCTTCAGCGCCTTGCCGGGGCCGTCGGGGAGCGGCAGCTGGAGCGTCTCGCCGTGGAACTCCACGCGCTCGCGCGCCAGCGCCATCCGCACCACCGCCACGTACTCGCGCGTGCGCTGCAGCTGTTTGGCGAAGCGCTGCCCATGCCATCCCTCCGCGACCTGGGGGCCGGAGGAGCCGATCCCAAGGATCATGCGCCCGCCGGAGAGCTGGTCGATCGTGGCGGCCGTCATCGCGGTCATCGCCGGCGAGCGCCCCGGCATCTGGAAGATCCCCGCGCCGAGGCGGATCTTCGTGGTCTGTCCGGCAAGCCACGCCAGCACGGTGGCGGTGTCCGAGCCGTACGCCTCCGCCGCCCACACCGAGTCGTACCCCAGCCGCTCTGCCTCCTGCACGATGCGCAGCTGGTCCTCCGAGGTGAGGCCGAGGCCCCAATAACCGATGTGAACGCCGAGCTTCATGCGCAAGTTTCCTTTCAGGGGAAGGGGATTCGTTGCCGTGCGCGACCCCGTGCCTTACGCTGGACGCGCCCGCCGGCCGTAGGCCGCTGGCACTTACAGCCTATGCCAATCCGCCCTTCTTCTCGCAACACCCGCACCATCCACGAGCTGCGCCTCGCGATCGAGTGCCTGCCGGTGGGCACCCGCGAAGCGATGCTGGACGGGGTGCTTGGCAGCCCCCGCATCATCGTCGGCGCCTACACCGACGGCGAGGGCGGAGTGTGTCCGATGCTCGCCGCCCATCGTCGCGGAGGGCGCACCAACTTCCTCTCCTTCGCGCGCTCCTGGGACCGCTTCACGCACGCGCGACGCCGGCGCCCCGCCACCCCGCACGAGCTCTCCACGCTCGTCGCCCTATTGCGCGGCAGCCTGCTGGACGAGGAGCGGGTCGATCTAGCGCAGGCGATCGACGAGCACGCCGCGCTGCGCGCCCTCCATGAGTGCGCCGACCTCGAGCGGGCCCGCGCGGAAGCGATGCTCGCGCTGGAGCGGGGCGGCGGCGAAATCGTCGCGCGGCGTCTGCGCGCCCCGCGCAAGTTGGGCCGCTGGCGCGTGCGGGTTTCGATGTAGTCGGTCGGCAGAGCGGGCGGCACGGGTCTGCGGTGCGCCTGCGGGAGCCGGGGAGGGGGTACACATGTTGTTATTTTCGGACCCCAACCCTTCATTTTGTGAAGTGATAGAGGCTCGTGTTACAGCGCATCGCCCGGGCGCACGAACATCATCTCGGGCACCACGCACGCGGGGGAGACACGCAGCAGGTAGCGCACCGCCTCGGCGATGTCCTCGGAGCGGATCATCTCCTCGGGCTTGACCTCGCCCTTGATGAAATCGGTCATTGGGGTGTCGACGAACGCTGGGCACAGCGCGGTCGACTTGATCCCGTCGGCGCCCAACTCTTTGTTCATCGCTTCGGTCCAGCCGACCACGCCGTGCTTGGAGGCCGAGTACACCGACAGCCACGCCTCCGCGCGCTTGCCGGAGATCGAGGAGGTGTTGACGACGAGCGCATTGCGGTGCTCAGCGCCTGCCGCCCGCAGCAAGTCCAAGCATTCGCGATAGAAGATCACGATCGAGCGCAGGTTGATGTCGAGCTGCATGTCCAGGCGCTTGGTTTGGATCTCCGCGAGCGGAGCGCCGATCCCCACGCCCGCGTTGTTGACGAGCACGTCCAGCCGCCCATACCGCTCGCGGTGGGCGGCCACCACCTTCTGGATCTCCTCCTCGTGGGAGACATTCGCCGCCACGCCGTGCACGTCCAAGCCCGCCCCAGCCAGCTCCGCCACCGCGCCCTCGAGCTTCTCCGGGCGGCGTGCTGCCATCGTGACCCCATACCCCTCCTGGCCCAGCACCCGCGCGATCGCCAGTCCGATCCCGCTCGAAGCCCCCGTGACGATCGCCGCTCGCTCAGCCATCTCTGCGCGCCTTCCCTCGTGGTTGTTGACATGCGGAATACAACCATTCGGGAGCCGGCGCCGCGTTGCGGGCACCGCACACGCCGGATCTGCCGCCCTCGGGATCGCTGGTACCGTCTGCCCACCGCGCGGGCGCCCGCGCGGAGCGGGCCCGTAGCTCAGCTGGTTAGAGCTGGCGACTCATAATCGACTGGGCGGTGGTTCGAGGCCAGCTGGGCTCATAGCGAAAAGCCCTGCAAACCCAACGAAAAAAAGCATAGCAGGGCGTGTGGACGGAGCCGCAGATTTCCCTACAGATTTCCCCAGAGGGCCGCTCCGGGGGCGCGGAGGGTCCTCGGGGGTAGTTGGGCGGCTTCCTCCGGGGCGATGGCTGGCGCCGCGCGGCAGGGATGAGCTCTGGCTAAATCCGTTGGCCGTTCGAGCGTCCTGCCGGTCTATAACCGGCATGCAAGCAACATCCACAGCAGACCCACCGACTATGTTGACGGAGGATCGGCTCTGGCGCCCAGAGAAGGCCGCGTGGTATCTGGACGTCAAGCCAAGCTGGATCTACGAGGCCGTGCGGACTGGCCGCCTGCCTTGCCATCGAGTAGGGCGCCACATCCGCTTCACGCGCTACATGCTCGACGACTGGCTCGCTGAGCAACCACGCCGGTAGCGGTCAGGGGGGCGCTCGGTGCTCGTGAGCGCTGATACCTGCACCAAGCTAACTGTATATCGAACATTACCGATTACTAGTATTTGCTGTTAGTCTTCTGCGTTCCATGCCCGGAGACCGCAGTTCGACTGAGCGGCATTCTCGGGTCGGTGCGCGGGATGGCCTCGCCATCCAGACACATGCACGGACCAAGCCGCGAGGAGGAGCAGTGCGACCACTTGAGTTTGTCGCGGGTAGACCTGGCGGCCCTACAGCCCTCGACGAGATCGAGCGGTTGTCGGCGGGTGGCGGGGACTCGCTTAACCCGGCTCGCATCGAGCTGGCACGTCGGCTGCGATCACAGGAAGCAGAGCTTCAGGAGGCCGTCTTCGCACACATCCGCAGCGTAGTTCCGGACGCCGCCGCTGACAGGGACTCGCAGCTTGCTTTGGGACTGCGCGAGATGATCGCGGCGTGCGTGAACTGTGGTCTTGCGGGCATCGAGCAGGGAGCCCCGTGGTCAGGACCGATGCCGCCAGCGGTGGCCGCTCAGGCGAGCCGCGCTGCGTCCGGTGGCGAGAGCTTGACGACCGCCCTCTGCCGTTGCGTGGCCGGCTACGTGTTGGCATGGAGTTTCGTGCTCAACGAGGTAGCCCACCACGATCTCCCAGACGAGCAGAGGTTTGAGCTGCTGCTCCAGGCGTCGGCCGTGATGGGCTCACTGCTTACGCGCGTGCAGGCCGAGATCGCCAGCGCGCACTCGTCCGAGATTAAGCGCAGGGCGCGTTCGCACGAGCACCGCCGCGCTGAGATCGTGCAGAAGTTGCTCGCCGGCGAGTCTCCAGACGACAGCGAGCGTGCCGGGCTTGGATATGAGCTCGATGGCTGGCATGTCGCTGTGATCGCGACGGGCGCAGGCGCCGAGAAGGCGGTGCGAACCCTCGCTGTGGGGCTCGGCCGCCAACTGCTGCCTGTCCCTCAAAACGCAGAGACCGTGTGGGCGTGGCTCGGTGGAAGGCACAAGACCGCGTTCTCTGATATCGACCGTGTCTGGTCGAAGGAGGGCGTAGCGGATGTGTTGCTAGCCGTCGGTGAGGCAGGGCGGGGCGTTGAGGGATGGCGAGTGTCGCATGGGGAGGCGCAGGGGGCGCTGCTGGTCGCGCGCGAGAGGCCGCGCGGGCTCACGCGATATTTGGATGTCGCGCTCGACGCCACCGCTCTCCAGGACGACGCCCTAGCGGATTCGTTGATCGAGAGATACCTTTCACCGCTTGATGACATGCGCACCGGTGGCCAGGCGGCCCGCAGGACGCTGCGCGCTCTCTTCGACACGGAACACAATGTGTCCTCGGCAGCGCACGCACTCAAGGTCCACCGCAGCTCCGTCCATCGCTGGCGCGAGGAGATCGAGCGGCGGCTGTGCTGCCGGCTGCACGAACACCAAACCGAGATCGAGGTCGCGCTGCGAATCGAGGAGCTACGCAAGCATCACGACACCGCAGGCGCCGGCTCGCGGTACGGACTGACCCGAGACATGCCTCCTGCGGGACACCGCCCCATCGAAGGTCCGCTGCCGGTGCGGTTGTAGCGGCCTAACGCGCGCTTCCCGACGCCTCCGCCTCGATGCGACACCTGTCGCATTCCGCGCCGCCAAATGCGACACATTGGTGCAGCGGAGGGGGCCACTTCGTGGTTGAATCGTCGGCGATCCAAGTCTGTTCTACAGGGACTTGGTGGGTGCCGACCTACACACCGGGGGGAGAGCTGATGACGATGCCTTGTCGGTTGATATCCAAGCGCGGTGCGGGCCGCTCGGTTCGGTGGCCGCATGAATAGATACAGAGCCGCAACATCTGCTCTCGCCACGCGGCTTCGTGCCTACCTCGCCGTGGGCGTAGTATGCGCGGGCGCCGCGATCGTCGCCATTGGCCTTTCACTGATCGCAATGAGTGTGATCGTGTTGGTGGCGAGCGCAAGCAGCGCAGCCAGTCTATCTGCGCACATCCTGCACGTCGCACTCGACGACGGGGCAGCGGCGTTCTACCTGACACAGCTAGTCAGTCTCTCCTTCTTTCACCACACGGCTGGATTGCGCTTTGCAGCTCTGCCCGGTCTTGTCCTCATCGGGCTTGCGATCGCGACCGCAGCGATGGTGGCGGCGAGAGTGACCCAAGGGTCCATGCGCAAGAGGATGCTCGTCGCCACGTTGACGGCCGTCCCCTATGCCCTGCTCTCAGGGCTGGGTGCGCGCTACCTGCCTCTACGATTCACAGCGCCAGGCATTGGCAATGAAGTCCCGGTTCTGCCATCGGCGATCGAGGCGTTCGTGCTTCCACTGGGCTGGGGGCTGCTGTTCGCGCCAGTGGGGGGACTCGTGGGAGTGTTTGGTAGGGGCTGGCGACGTGAGGCCGGGCGGCTCTTGGGGGTGTGGGCGACACCGTTGAGATGCACGCTTCGTGCGTTGGCAGCAAGTCTTGCGCTGACTTCTGTCGTCGCGCTTGTGGGCGGTGCCGTGCTGGTTGGTCAGAGCGGTGACGCTCGCTCATTCGTCGGCGGCAGCTTCGGTCACGCCGTGACTGGTGTTGTCGCCGCGCTCGTCGCCCTGCCGACGCTTGTGGTCAGCCTGTTCCTGGCTTGCTTTGGGGTGTCGTTCGACTGGCGGGTGGAGGCGCTCTCTCGTGGGCATGGATCGGGTTCGGTCTTGGGTGGCGCTCTTCCAACTACCGGCGCGAATCCTTCCCATGACATACCTGGCCTGCTCGTCCTTTTGCTTCTAATTGCCGCGGTGACCGTTCTGGCTGCTGGTTGGCTGACGGCACGGCGCTCCGAGGAGAATGTGAGGCTGAGCATCGCCAATGCGCTTCGAGCGGGTGCGCTCATGACGCTGATCTGTTGGCTGTTTGGGCTCATGACGCGCGTCGATGCACAGGCGGGCGGGTTCTTGGGCTTTCATTTCGAGGCCGATGCCGCGTCGCTCCTATGGCGTGTGCCTCTTTGGTGTTTCGTCGGCTCCGCCACTGGGGCGGCGGCGTATGTCGCGACGCGAGGCGCTTCATCTCGCCGTCAGCTGGCAGCCGTCGTGCTGGGTGCAGCACATCCGTCTCCCAGGACGGCAGATCAGGGCTTGGCGAGCGCGTTGCAAGAGGGCTTGGTCGGGCGAGCGGTGTTGGGTATCAGCTTCATCTCGCTGCCGGCCATGCTCATCGGAATAGGGCCAGTGAGCGCCGCGAGCTCGGTGGCGTCCGCGCCCGTCTCCTTCGCCTCGATCAGTCAGCCGGCCGAAACGCGGCTGCAGCGCGACACTACACTAGGGACGCATGTGTCCGTCACAGTCGATCCAAGTACACGGGTGATCGACACGGCGAGCATGCACGTTCCTCTCAGCACGTTGGGGATCGCATCAGGTGAGTCCTCCACCGCCAGAGCAAAGACGGTGCTCGCTCACTACGGGAATATGTTCGGCTTGTCCCAGCGCCCCGATGAACTTCGGGAAACCCATACGGTGACTGACCATATGGGAATGACCCATGTCTACTTCAATCAGATGGCTGATGGCGTACCCGTCTTCACCGGCCGTATCGGCGTCCACTTCTCGCCCGACGGAAAAGCTCTTACCTATGTCGGTGGCTCGATCGTCCCCGAAGTGTCAGTTGCTGATGGCACACCAGCGATCGACAGCAATCAGGCTATCTCGCTCGCGAAAGCTGCCCTGCCGGGTGGCGAACTGGTTCAAGCACCGAACCTCCAAGTCTATGCCGGGCCACCTTCGCGGCCATCAGGTCCAACGGCCCGCCTAGCGTGGTTTGTGTGGCTCCGAGATAAGGCACATAACGTATCGAGCGAATATGTCGTCGATGCGGTCAATGGGCAGATTCTATACGTTGTGACTAAGACTGTCTTCGCTCTCGACCGCATGGTCTACACACTCAATCATGCAAAATCTCCTCTGCCTGGAACACTGGTGCGGCAGGAGGGCGAAGAACCTACCGGCGACAAAGACACCGATAACGCCTACGAATACACAGGCGACACTTACAAATACTATTCAGAATGGCTCGGTCGCGATAGTGTTGACAACAACGGTTTGCCTCTCGTGTCGACCGTTCATTATGGCGAAAATTACGAAGACGCCTACTGGAACGGCCAGCAGATGGTGTTTGGTGACAATTACGCATCGTCTCTCGATGTGGTCGGACACGAGCTCAGCCACGGAGTCACGCAATACACCGCAGGCTTGGTCGAGGAAGGCCAGTCGGGTGCGTTGAACGAGAGCTTCTCTGATGCGATGGGCGAGTCGGTCGAATATTACACGAAAGGTAAAACGGATTGGTTGATGGGCACGAACTTGCCAATTGGTCCGATCCGCAGCCTCAAGAAACCAAATGAATATTCAGAAGAAGCAGGGCACCCCGATCCAGAAAAGCTATCCGAATACGATCCGAGCTGCCAGGACAACGGGGGTGTTCACGAGAACAGCACAATCACGAGCCACGCCTACTACCTAATTGCCACGAGCAGCGTCGGGGTAGAGACGGCCGCGAAGATTTGGTATCGCATGCAGACCGTGTACCTAACTCCCGATGCGACGCTCGAGGACGCCCGTAATGGCGCGCTGCAGGCAGCGAGCGACCTTTATGGAAGCGGCTCGAGTCAGTATAAAGAGGTCGAATCGGCGCTCAACACTGTCGGACTCAACGGAACAGCGCAGCCCCCTGCACCCGAATGTGGCCTCTCATTTGAATGCTCGTTCGTACAAGCGCTCAAGGATCAGCAGGCCGCCAGTGGCGGAGAATCGACGTTGGCGATGCTTGCGACGCTCTACCGCGCGCGCGGCGAACTGGCGCAGACATCAGCTGCCGGTCGCCACTTCATGCCGCTATACGAACACTACATGGGCAGAATCACGGAACTGGTATCCCGCGATCCCACGCTAGAGGAAATGGCAGTAGGCGGCCTGAAGCAGATCACGCCAGCGCTGAACGGCCTCATGGAAGGCGAAGGCGAAAAGTTCACACTCTCGTCGGCAGAGATGGCCCAGATCGAAGCGGCTCTCAAGCGGCTCGCACAGGACGATCGGATGTTCAGCGGCGGGAGTGGCCTCGCTAAGCTCATCGACCACGAACTGAAGTGGCTTCGACTGCGCACCTATGGCAATAAGACTTACGCCTCTGGCTTCAAGCAGTTGAATACAGCTGTAGAAGTGCACACGGACGCGGAAGGAGAAGGTACGCCGCCGCCGCCAGCAGCCCCGGTCGTTGATCCTAGCTGCGGCGGAAAGCCATATACGAACAGCTTCCAGATCTACGGCTTCCATGTCGATACCCCGAGTCGCTACATACCCGGGCAAGTGTCGCCGATGGTCAGCGGCGGAGTAGCGTGCGGGACATCTGTCGAAAAGGCCGGCGAACCAACCGAATGCCGCAGCGGAAGCACACTCAACACAAAGATGACACTAGAACTACCGCCTGGCGACAAAGTCAACTCCACCAAAAACATGACCACCGGATCGTGGGTTGGAGAGGCGATCGGTCGCGTGATCGCGTGCGCTGGCACCGAAAGCCGCATTATCTACGGTGGCGCTGCACTCAGGTCACTCGCAAGCTGGACGTCGCAATGCCCGACCGCGGCGATCGCTTGCTATGAAGGCACCGCGACGTATGAAGAACACACCGGCCACGGCTATTCGTGGATCACTGAAGAAGCCAATAAACGGCTGGTCCTCACTACGAGTCCGATCGAAGTGACAGTAGAAGGACACAAAATCCCCGTGGGCTTCACCGAATTCGGTGTAAGCCTGTGTGCGCGCGCAGGCGAACCGGGCAAAGAGGAATGCGGCACATCGACAAGCGCTCCCTGGATTCACGAGAACGGGCAAGCAGGCGAACCGGGCTGCCCGTCAGCCCAGGGGCGCTACGTCGCACGCGTGACAAACCAGGCGGGCAAAACAACGGCGGCTGAATCGTGCGTGCATTGGAATGAAGAAGCGTATACACAGACGATAGACGCGGGCAACAGCCTGAATGCTGTGTCGTGTGTGCCGGCGACGACCGATTGTGTGGTTACAGACAGCAAAGGCAACGCGCTGTACTCGACGAACGTGAGCGCTACCGCGGCGGCTACTTGGAAATCGTGGAGTGGGCCGACCAGCCCTGGTGAGGCGCTCGCCTGTCCAAAAACGTCGTTGTGCGCGCTCGGTGACGGCAAAGCCACCGAAGGCGGCGGCGGCAACATGTACTATGCAACGTCCTTGGGTGGCTCGTGGACGGAAGCGTTCAAAGCGACCCATGGCGTATTGGCGGTTTCCTGTCCCTCGTCGTCATTCTGCGTCGACGCACAGGAAAGCGGTCGGGTCAGATACTCGACCAGCCCGGCCTCAACCTCATGGACGGAAGTGACGATCGGGTCCGGTTCGATGAACGGTGTGTTCTGTCTTTCGTCCTCGTTCTGCGCGGCCGTGAACGGCTCAGGCGATCTTTACGTCGCCAATACCGAAGCACATATCAAAGAAGCGTCTGGGTGGAAGTCCACTGATGTGGACGGCTCCACGGCTCTGCACGGTGTCGCATGCACGTCGACGACTTCGTGTGTGGCGGTCGATGGCGCCGGCAATGTCATCAACCTCGTGATTTCAAGTGAAGGAGTGGCCACCGCCTCAAAACAGGACATCGATGGGACGAATGAACTCACGGCGATCACCTGCACTGCCTCGACCTGTGTAACCGTCGATAATCAGGGCAATATCTTTGTATCGACGAACGCAGGCACGAAGTGGACCAAGCAGTATGACGATGGTTACAAGCTGACCAGCGTCTCCTGCGCGGCTGCGTCGCTCTGCGCGGCCCTAGACACGGCCGGTAACGTCACGACGTTCAACCCGGTGGCTGTTCCTCCGAGCTATACGCAGACGATAGACACAGGTAACAGCTTGAACGCTGCGTCATGTATCCCGACTACGACTGATTGCGTGGTCAGCGACAGCAAAGGCAATGCGTTCTACTCGACCAACGTGAGCACGACGTCAAGCGCGACGTGGCACTCATGGAGTGGGCCGACCGAACAGAGCCCGAGCCAAGCTGTCGATTGTCCGTCGAGCACGGTCTGTCTGCTTGCGGACGGCAAAGAAACCGCCGGTGGCAAACTTTACTACGCTAGCTCGCTTGGTGGCACCTTCACCGAAGCCTACACTCCGTCCTATGGCGTGGATGCGATCACGTGCGCGTCGTCTTCGTTCTGTGTCGACGGACAGGATGCTTGGGGATACTTCCGTTACTCGACCAACCCAGCCTCGACGTCCTGGACGGTGGAGGAGCAGGACGAAACCGAAGCGACGAGCATGAAGGGAGTCTTCTGCCTGTCATCCTCGTTCTGCGCGATCGCCGACAGCAAAGGCAAAGTCCACGTGGCGACCAGTACGAGCCAGATCGAGTCCTCGTCTTGGAAGGAGACCGACGTTGATGGCACGAGTGCGCTCGACGGCGTCGCCTGCATCTCGACGACATCCTGCGTGGCGGTCGACGGCGCTGGCGATGTGCTGAACCTCGCTATTTCAAGCGAAGGCGTGGCAACCGCCGTAAAGCACGACCTCGATGGCACCAACAAACTCACCGCCGTCACCTGCACCGGCAGTTCCACCTGCGCCGCAGTTGACAATGTGGGCCGCGTCTTCGTGTCGACCAACGGCGGCGAAACGTGGAAAGAGCAGCACACACTCGGCACAGACCTCACGAGCGTCTCCTGCGCGTCAAACGCGCTGTGCGTCACTACGGACACGACAGGCAAAGTCACGGCGTTTGATGCAAGGTGAACGCCTCCCGGTGCAGCCTCTCAATCGCTGCCGCAACTGCGCTCTTGCTCGCCCCGATGACAACAAGTGCGTGCAGCGGTGCGAATCCGAGTGGGCCAGCTACCACGCCGTCGCGCACGCTCGTTGCGTACAAGGAAGAACGGGCTGGAATCGTGTTCCGGCATACATCCCTGATCGTGTCAACGCGTGGTCAAGCGACGGCGAGATTCGAAGGGTGCGTACAGCGATTTCAGCTCGACGCCTCATTGTGGAGAAGGCTGAAGGCAGCACTGAAGCAGACGGACGTGCATGCGTTGGCGGGCAGCCACGTCTCCGCCAAGCCAGGTGCAGAGGAAAGCACCTGGGTGATCGTTGTCGGTCACGACACGGTGCGTATAACCGCTTCCTCGATCCCTTCGGAGTTGCGGATGAAATTGGAACCACTTCTGAAAGTCTTGGGTGAAACTGGTTCGGTCGGCAAGCGCGATATGCCGCAATCTTGTAGTAGCAAGCGGACTAGCAAAAGCATGGGATAACGCGCGTCGCCTCACAGGGCGTCGCATAAAGGTGGCAGACGAGAGGCAGAGCGATGGATGGCGAATCGGACGTTGAGGAGCAGACGGGTAACGGCATGGCCGCCTCCTCGATGTTGCTCGTCCGCGACTACGGCAACGGACATGTACGAGATGGCCTCTATGTAAAGCGTGTGAATAGAGTGGCGGCGACCGCGCCGCTATCGCTGCGCGACTTGCACAAAAGGGTCGAGAGGGCTCTAGCGGAGATCAGGTTCGACGTGCCAGCGGGAGCCGATGGGCTCGCGGAGGCCGCTCGGTATGCGCTCTTGGCGGGTGGGAAGCGCGTGCGACCGGTGTTGGTGATGGCGACCGCTCAGGCAGCGGGTGTGATGCCGGATGACGTCCTGCCCACGGCGTGCGCGATGGAGTTGCTGCACACCAACTCGCTCATCGTTGACGACCTCCCGGCAATGGACAATCACGCAAGGCGGCGTGGAAAGCCAGCCCTGCACAAGGTATATGGCGATGACGTAGCGGTCCTTGCCGGCTGCGCGCTCTTGGGCGAAGCCCAGCGTCTAATACTGGAGCACCAACCAGGTTCCGCTGAGCTGCGCAACGTCGTGTTAAGAGTCGTGCTCGAAGCGACCGGGGTCACTGGAATGGTCTCAGGACAATTCCTTGACGTGACCGGATACCGACCGAGCAGCCCGGCTGACCTAGCAAGGATGCAGATGCTCAAGACCGGATCGATGGTGGTCGCGTGCGTTCGTTGCGGGACTCTCCTGGCTGGCGAGAACACCAGTCACGCGTTCCACACCTTCGCGCAGGACCTGGGCGTCCTCTTTCAGGTGGTCGACGACATTCTCGATGAGACGGGCCGAGCCCGATGGTTGGGAAAGATTCCGCGTAGCGACCGGCGCTCGGGGAAGATGACACAGGTAACGATGTACGGCCTCAGACATGCGAAGCAAACCGCGACTATGCTTCACGAGCAGTGCAAGCAGAGCCTCGACGAAATCGCCTCAAGCGTTCCGGGCTCGACGCAGGCATTGTGTGAAATCGCAGACATGGTATATGAGCGCGACTGGTAGGCAATGATGAGTCTGAGGGGCTTGAGCTTGGGTGTGGCCTCGCGGCTATGGTGGCTTCCCCTCACGGCGGCCGGCTTGGTAGCAGATCGCGGTTCGCGCAGGCACTGGCTCTTCGCACCGGGGATCGTTCTGTTGACCGCCACTGCGTCGACCACGGGGAAGCTCGTGATTCGGCGCCCGCGCCCTGGTGCTCACTTGCGCGCCGCCCCGATTGGACGCCTGGGCGCAGCAAGCTTTCCGAGCACGCACTCCGCTTGCGCGTTCGCAATCGCCGCCTGGATGCGGCGCTCTCGCCAACGCGTGTGGCTGCATCTCCTAGCGGCCACCCTCGGGTACTCGCGGGTCCATGGGCGCGTCCATCATCCCAGCGACGTGGTGGCCGGCGGCATCCTGGGATACGCGATCGGCCGGTGTGTCGACTGGATCTCGTCGGTACTTGTTGACGCGATCGAACTTCTACGCTACGGAAGCAAGAGCCGCGGAAATCTACATGCGCCCACGAAGTGAACGAGTTAATTATGCTGCGTTCCCGCAATCGTGAGGTGCATCGGCCGAGGGTGGCGTGTCCTCCTCGGTCTTTCTGAAACTGGGCAATGTGTACGGGGGAGTGGCGGGATTTGCGGTGCCTGGAGAAGCGGCCGGGCAGCCACGCGGCACCCTCCGCGGTCCGGTCGAGACCTACTTTGCGATCGTGAAGCGGAGCATCTGTGGCGCCGACGTCCCCACTGCGTTAGTCGCTGAGATAACGAGCAGGTAGCGACTGGGCTCGAGCCTGTTCGAGGGGGAGAGCCAACCCTGGAAGATGACCTTGTTGATGCCGCTGTGGCCTGCGAAGGAGAGCGTCCCTGCCATCACGGTGCGCTTGCAGCGCTTGTGCCTTACGTTCTTGCGGGTCTTGCCTACGCACTTCTTGTCGATCTCGCGACCGTTCACTCGCTGAGTGAACCTGAAGCTAACGGTGGCTTGCTCGTTGAGCGAGAAGAAGAAGGTGGTGCCGGCCGGCGGCTTCTCCCTGCGGCTGATCTGGGCGAGCTTATGGCCCTCACGCCAGCGTGAGGCAGACTGATGGGCACCGGTGATGCTCGGACGCGCCAACAGGGTGGGCGGCGATGAGGGCCATAAGCTCGCCTGGCGCTGGCTGATCGCGATCACAAGCTGCGCGGACGCCTGGACGCCATCGCTGTCGGTGACCGTGAACGTAGGGTCGTAGCTGAGCGACGTCGGCGGCGGACAGGGTGCCCGCACACATACCACTTCAATCGGGGTCGGGGTCCCGGAGATTGTCCCGCTCGCCTGATCGAGCGTCAGGCCGGGCGGCAGGTACGGCGCTGCCGCCCATTGGTACGGCGGCGCTCCACCGACAGCCTGTACCTGCGCGCTGTACGGCACTCCAACGACGCCGGCAGGAAGTGAGGCGCTGAACACGGCAAGATCGGCGGCGACCACAAGCGAGTGATAAGCATCTGGCCCGCGGGCCATCGTATCGATGCTCGCGCCGCCCGGTAGGGTCACGAGTGTCGGTGTGGGGTTCGGTTCTTGCTTCCTATTGTTCGTCGTATTGCCGAGCTGACCGAAGTAGTTTTCGCCGAAGGCGTAGAGCTGGCCGGTTGAGGTGAGCGCAAGGCTGTGGTTGGCGCCGGCCGCGATCTGGGTGACGTGTCCGACCTCGCTCGGTAGGGTCACGAGTGTCGGTGTGGGGTTTGGTTCTTCAACCGCGTTGTTGGTCGTGTTACCGAGCTGACCGTAGTAGTTGTTACCGAAGGCGTAGAGCTGGCCGGTGGAAGTGAGCGCAAGGCTGTGGTAGGCACCAGCGGCGATCTGGGTGACCGGGCCGACCTCGCCTGGAAGGGTCACGAGTGTCGGTGTGGGGTTCGGTTCTCCGCTCCTGTTCGTGGCGTTACCGAGCTGGCCGACGCTGTTGTCGCCGAAGGCGTAGAGCTGGCCGGTGGAAGTGAGCGCAAGGCTGTGGTAGGCGCCGGCCGCGATCTGGGTGACGTGGCCGACCTCGCCTGGCAGCGTTACGAGTGTCGGTGTGGGGTTCGGTTCTTCGCTCTTGTTGTTGGTGGTGCTGCCAAGCTGTCCAAAGTAGTTGTAACCGAAGGCGTAGAGCTGGCCGGTGGACGTGAGAGCGAGGCTGTGGTAGCGGCCGGCGGCGATCTGGGTGACGTGTCCGACCTCGCCTGGCAGCGTTACGAGTGTCGGTGTGGGGTTTGGTTCTTCAACCGCGTTGTTGGTCGTGTTACCGAGCTGACCGTAGTAGTTGTTACCGAAGGCGTAGAGCTGGCCGGTGGACGTGAGAGCGAGGCTGTGGTCGTAGCCGGCGGCGATCTGGGTGACCGGGCCGGCGTCGCCTGGCAGCGTTACGAGTGTCGGTGTGGGGTTCGGTTCTGTTGGTGTTGGATAGGAGGCAGCGTTGGTAGCGTTACCGAGCTGGCCGTGGTAGTTGTCGCCGAAGGCGTAGAGATGGCCGGCAGCTGTGCCCGGTGCCGATGACACCAGCGGTGGCACGGCCGCTGCCACGACGAGCACCAACAGAGCCAAGACAATTGCTAACCGGACCGCGCCCCGCCTGCTGACCCTATTGGTGGCCTGAGTTTCTCCCACACACCTGTGCAACGCCAATCTCCTCACCTTGCCCGGAATGGAACTCTACCAGCCGATCCTTCTGCCAACCGTTGACGGGTTCGGAAGCAGCCCGCGTAACGGGCGCCTAGCGCTGCATGTCACATGGGGAAGTAGCGTGGGCGGCTACACCCCCGCCCATTCCGCGGGCGGTGCACCGGGCTTCCATGCCTTGGTGACGCCGCCGCCTTGCTGGCGCAGGACGGTGGAGTAGTCGGCGAGCTGGTTCTGGAAGGCGAGCTCTTCGCGGGGGTCTTGGCCGGTGTCGTCGATTTCTGTTCGCCATATGGCGAGCGCGCTGAGTGTCTCTGCCTGTGAGTCGTCGGTCCACCAGTTGTCTTGGAGAGCTTCGAGCGCCTTGGGGTAACGACCGTGTAGCGCGACGACCTGACCCCACATCTCTGTGCGCCAGTCTGCGTCGCCGCCGTAGGGCTCGAGCCAGGGTGCACGGTCGCTGCCCTTTCCGCCGCCGAGCATGGGTGCGGGTCTGAGCGGGCGCACCTTGCCGTCCGTGGCAGCGAGCGCGACGCCGCCCGAGACGATCTGGGCGGCGAGCGTGGAGGGTGGTGTGTCGGCCCCCGCCGCGAGTTCGCGTAGCTGGAGGGCCACGGGGTCGGGTAGGACGATCTGTAGTCGTTGGCTCATCGTGTTCGCTCCTGTGTTCGTGATGGTTGGACGATGCGGTTGAGGGCGCGCGCGATCCCCGGTAGACGGCTGCGGCGGCTGGGCGCGATCGTGTGGTGGAAGCGCGGCCCGTAGTCACGGTCCGGCAGCTCGGGGTGCGCAAGCGATGGGGTCTGCGCGTGGCTGCGTCCCATATGTGCCGCGAGGCGTTGGATGCGGTCGATGTCGTGTCCTTCTGTTCCGAGGTCTTCGCGGGAGACGTACCAGTGGGTGCCTTGGCGGGCGCGGGATGCCTCGACGTATGCGGGCTCCTTGCTTGTCTGCCAACCGCCGGTGACGACGAGCGTGCGGGTGACGGTCGCGCCCTGGGCACGGTGGATGTGCTGCGCGTATCCGAGCCGTACACGATCAAGGTCTGCGCCGGTGAGTGTTCGCTGTCGGCCGGTGATGTCGAACTCGATCAGCACGGTCCCGTCGGGGGTGATGTCGAGGACTTCGCCGCGGCTGCCGTTCTCGATGCGCTCCTGGCCGTGCTCGCGGTGCTGCTCGATCATGACTACCCGGTCGCCCTGGCGGACGCCGTAGTGCACACCGGGCACCTGTACCTCCAGCTCGCCGAGTTCCTCGCGCTGAGCACGGAGGTGTTGCGCACGGGCGTTCAGGCGGTGGATCTCCTGGTTTGACGCATCGGAGATGAGCGCGACCTCCTCGATCGGATGTGTCTCGGTGAGCTTCGCCCAGTCCTGCACGGCGTGCTCCACGGCGTCATCCCTTGTGTCGGTCATGTGGAGTTGGCCGCGGGCGTGGTAGTGCGCCATCGCCTTGTCGGAGCGTCCGGCGCGTAGGTCGGCCCACGCGCGCTGTTCAGCGGGGTCCAGCGTGCGGCGAATGTTGGAGAGCTGCGCGCTGGGTGCGATCTCGTCGAGCCGGTCGAACATGCCGCCGGCGCCGATCGAAGGGAGTTGCGCGCTGTCACCGATCGCGACGAGCTTTGCGCCGGTTCGCTCGATGATCTCGGTGAGACGGTCAAGGCGGTCGGTGTCCGCCATGCCAGCCTCGTCGAGGTAGATCGTCGTGTCCTGATCGACGGTTAGCTGCCCGTGTTCGACGCGGGCGATGAGCGCGTCGATGCTGAACGTGCTCTCTGCGAGCGCGGGGCTGTCTCTGCCGAGGCGCTCGGCGGTTGACCACGACACGGCGACGCCGAACGTCTGATGCCCGGTGAGCTGCTCGGCGCGGGCGGCGGCGTCGAGCACGACGCCCTTGCCTGTTCCGGCGGGTCCAACGAGGATCGCGCCACGGTCTGGACCGGTGATGACCTGCAGCGCGTGAGCCTGCTCCTCGCTGAGTCGGCCGCTGATTCGCTCGGCGACCTGATCGCTCGCTATCGCCCGAGCGGCCTCACCGACATCCCGATCCGCTGGTATGGCGAGCTGGGTGAAGCGCCGCTCGACCGCTTGCTCCTGGGCGCGCACCTTGAGCGTCGTCATCAGCCCGCCCTCCAACGGCAGCACCCGCCGCTCCGCGATCATCGTCTTGGAGAACGCAAGCGCCTCGCGCGGGGAGAGCTCACCGACGGACTGCTCAAGCAACACCGCACGGAGCTCGCCGGCCTCGAACGTGGCGGCGCGCTCGGTCAGGCGCTCTTCGACACGATCCCCGAGCGCACGCTCCGAGCGCGATCCCGTGGCGGCGGCGAGCGACTCGGCGACGTCGGTTTTCGTGAACTCGAAGCGTCCGGCGATCCCGTCCCAGGTCCGCTGCAGGTCGCCGCGGGTTACGAGCACCTTCGCTTTGCGGTTCTCGAGCTTCAAGGTACGCAGCTCCCCGCGCTCTGGTGCCCGGCCCCACTTCGCGCGGAAGCGCTCGGCCGCCCTGGCGACCTCGCGGCTGCGCGCGGAGAACGCGTCCAGTAGCCCTCGGGGTACCCCTGCGATCTCGAAGTATCGCTCCTGCTTACCGGTGCCCGCCTCGATCGCATAACCCCGCTCGGAGAGCTGGTGCGCGAGCGCCGAGCGATAGTACGCGCCGACCTCTCGAGCCGAGCGAAAGACCGGGCGGGAACCGACGGCGACGATCCGCCCGCCCTCCCGCACGGCGCTTGTGATCACCACGTGACTGTGCAGTTGCGGGTCCGGCGGGTCGCCCTCCATCACCCCGCGCGTGATGGTGTGCCGGTACTCCGCGGCGATAAGATCCCTGGCGGGTTCCTCGACGGGCTGCCCGTCGATGCTGCGTCGCACGACCGGCACCACCTCGGTGAGATGAGCCAGAGCTTCACGGACTGCCTCGGCGTGAGCTGCCTCCATGTGTGCGCGCTGCGCCCGGTCCCCGAGCGCCCATACCGCCGACACCGACTTCGGGGGGCTGAACGTGACGTCGATCCCTCCCGCGCGCCCCCCGTCGGCTCCCGCGCGGCGAAGCCACTCACCGCTGCGGGGGTGGCGGCCTTCCATCAGCCGCACGAAATCGCGACCTTCGATTCGCTCCCCCTCGATCCCCAGCCTGGCGAGCGTGTCCGTGCTGGAAAGCCACCGTCCCGGAGCCTGCGTGGGCTCACCATCCGGGTTCAGGTAGTAGTCCCCGAGCTCCGGGGCGATCGTCTTTGACTCCAGGTAGCGGGCGTATTCGACGGCGTCGCCGGCACCGATGCTTTGCGCGGTCATCACACCGGGTACTGACCACGAGCACCCCAGAGCGGCCAACGAGTTGCACAGTCCTCGCACATTGCCCGCAGGGCTATGCATCTAGTCTGTCCGGGCTTGGTGCTGTGCGCCGGGCGCGCGAGCCGCGGGCGCAGCCGTTAGGCAAGCCGGCGGCTCAGGCGCGCAGGCCGGAGGGCTGTGTCGGATCGTCGCGAAGCGGCGAGCCGCGCTGGCTGCGGGCGTAAGCCGGCAGTCCAGCGAGCAGACCGTAGGCCGTCAAGGCGTGCAGCACCGGGGCCGGCAGAAGAGCCGACCCGTGGGAGGCTCGGTCACAAAGCGGCCGACAGGCCGCGTGCTACCCAGGTCGTTGCCCGTCCGTCCATCCGTGGCGTTGTACGCACCCTGGCCGCGCGAGCACGAGCGGTAGCGAGCGGCGAGCGAGCAGCCCGACAGGCCGGCGGCACCGCGCCAGGGGCGAGCACTCAGGAAGGTCGGCCGGGGCAGGGCGCGAGCCCGCGTGCGAGCCAGTGTGGGTTGTGGGAGAGTTCTGGGTGGTGCGGGCGACTGACTGAGCGAAGCGCAGGCGTCAGGGGCTTGGCCTGCCGCGCGGCTTGCCCTTCGAGGGCCTTCCCAATGCGCGCCCCAGTGTCGCGCCCGCACCCTTCGTCGTCACGACGGGAGCGCGCTCGCGGTCACAGTTCAATCTCGCGGGGAGTTGCGCCGAGGCCGTCGCGGACGATGAGCGCGAGGACGTCGGTGTGAACCCACGGGGTCGGGCCGTCCTGGCCGCTCTCGCGGAGCTGTCCGATGCGGCGGGCCAGCCAGCTGGTCTCGCCGCTTTGGTTGCCCTTCTTGTCGTGTTTGAACCGGTCGCAGCGCATCGCGATCTGGCTCATGCTGAGCTCGCCACGCGCAACCTTTCGTTGGACGGCTTCGCGTAGGCCGCGGTTGAGCACGATGGCACTGGTGGTCATGCGCTCCAGCTCCCCTTGTAGCCGGCAGGTGGACAGGCAGCGGTTGTCGTGATGGACGGCGAGCGCGGCGCTGGTGATCGAACGAGCTGGCTCGTAGTCCTCCAGGTGAGCGACGACCTCGCGCAACGTCACTGCGACGGGCTCCTCTTGGCGGGTGCTCCCCGAGCTGCGTATCCAGCGTAGCTCCGGGAACGACCCGCCCTCGGAGATCTCATGGATGCGGTAGACGACGCCGTCGGAGTCGACCAGCTGTGTGTCCGGCGACGCCTTGCTGTCGGTGCCTGGCGAGGAGCTGGCGAAGGGAGGGAGCTTGAGATCCTCAGCCCACACGAGCCGGCAGTTGCCTCGGCCCTCGTCGGCGATATACACTTCGGTGACGATGCGGGCGTTCTCGGCTGGCTCGTCGGCCGCGAGGTGAGCGACCAGGCGCCGATCACCTCGTGTCAGCGCGTCGCGGTCGATCACGAGGCGGCTCCCGCCGGCGCCGGGCAGGCACACGATCTCGCGTGTCGCGCCAGAGTTGTGGTCGGTGTATCGGCCGAGGCGGGACGGGACGCGATGCGCGTCCGTGTTCCGTCCGGGTTGCTGGCTGGTTTGGGGGTGAGGTGCTGTGATGGTGTTCATGGCTCTCCTTCATGGGTTCTGGCCCGCCGGGTGCAGGCCGTTGCCCCGATCCCGCGCACGCGCAGCGTGCGACCATCGAGAGGGGCCCGGCCCGCCAGGCGCCAGTCACGCACTACGTCTGCCTGGTAGCAACCGCAGCTCAGCGTGCGCGTCGGGGGCAAGGCGGTAGCCAATTCCCCAGAGGTTCTGGAGCCAGTCCTCGGCGCCCGCGCGCGCGAGCTCGCGCCGAAGGCGACACGCATGCGAGTCGACCGTGCGTGATCTGCTCTGCGCGCGGAAACCCCATACCTCGCGCATCAGCTCATCCTTGGTGAACACACGGTGCGGGTCGCGGGCCAGGTGCAACAGCAACGCATATTCCTGGGCGCAGAGCTCAACCGTTGTCAAGCCGAACGTGACCTGACGCGCGGCTGGGTTGATCTCGAGCGCCCCGTAGCGGAGCACGTCGGGGGCGTCCCCGAGGTTGCGCCGCAAGAGCGACCGCACACGGGCCAGCACCTCCGTGTAGATGAACGGTGCACGAACGACATCGTCGGCGCCGGTCTCAAACGCGCGCAGCACCTCGGTGACCGCGCCGGTCGTGGTGACCCACAGGACACGCATCCCCAGGTTGACCTCCGGGTGAAGCTCGCCCGCTCGAAGAGCGCGCAGCACGCCGAGGCTCGCCGCTTGATCGGGCGCCGGACCCAGGATGATGAGATCCACCTCGCCGGGTGCGCAACGCGCCCGCAGCTGCGCGGGGTCACAGGCGTGACGGGTTTGGTAGCCATCGAGCTGCAGCTCTTCGGCGAGCGCTTCGTTTCTGCGCCCTTGGCCAACGACGAGAAGCACCGCAGGACTTCTGCTCATAACAGTCTCCAGTTAGGATTTGGGCTCCGCCTGCTGCGGGGCCGCTGAGCCCGACCCACCGCACGACCCGAAGGGGCGTGCGACACTGGAAAGGGCGACGGCCCCCTCCACGCACGGCGGGATCGGCTACACCGCGATCAGGCCCAGCTCGTCCAGCCGCCGCGCAGCGCGCGAGGCGTAGACCGTCTCGCCCCCGCGCTCAAGGATGCCCGCGTGCTCCAGCATGATCAGCGCGTTATGCAGAGCGTGGGGCTCGGTGTTGTAGAGCTCGCGCCGGAGCTCGGCCGCGGACCACCGCTTCTCACTGTCCTCGGCGAGGATCTGCAGAATTACCGCCCGCTGAACGATCGCGGGGTCGTCGACCTGGCGTCTACTACTCTCATCAGGCATGGGAGGAACCACCTTTCGTTTTCGTGTAATGGCCTCGGTCGCGGTAAGCGCCGCGCCGAGGCCCGCTTGTCAATGACTGGGGTTACTGCTGGCCATCGGGATCTGACCCAACTGCCCGGCCTGGGCGATGTAGTCCGCGACGAGCGCTCTCACTTCGCCATTGCCGCCCTTCTCGTGCAGGTCGTCCTCGACCGTGTAGGTGCGGCCCTGGCCCTCGGCAGCCGCGTCAATGATCCGCGGCTTGCCGTCGATGCGAATGCCATATAGCCCTCGCGTCTCGCCCGCCTTGGTCTCATAGCGCCCGAGCGCGAAGGGCTCTTCCCGAGCCGGTCTTGGCGCTGGTGCGGGCGCCGGCGTCAAGTCATCGAGCGTTTGCTCCCGGCGCCGTGCCGTGGAGCCATAGCCGATGGTCTCACCTGGCTTCTGCTCGGTCGCGTAGGGCTGCTCGGCCGGGTCCAGATCGTGCCGGGGAACTTCCAAGTGCCTGCCCCGGCTTGCCTTCAGTCCCTTCAGCCGGTCGATTTCGCAGCTGGCCTGCTGTCGCGTCTCGGGAGGGGTGAACGTCGTACCGGTCTGCAGAGCGAGCGCCCTGAGATATGAAAGCTGCCCGGCTTTGGGAGCTGTGCTGCGTGTTGACGTGTGAGAACTCATGGTGAAAACCATGCCTTTCTGTTGTGGTGAGCTTGCGAACCTGCTCTCTCACCATCACGCCCCGGAAGGAGAGTCAAGCAATTGATAATGAACAGTCAGTGCTCCCCCGCTAGGGGGAGATCCTCAATTGCTTGACGCTCAGGGAGGGCGTGATACGAACTTCGTGTTAGACGTGAGAAGGGTGGGTAGACAACGGGGAACCAGCCGACCCACGCACACCGGCGCTCTGGCGAACCGCCGTTTTCACCCAGTCACACATTTACCGCCACTCAGTGCGGCGTTGATGTCCGCGGCCATGAACTCCAGCGCCGCTTTGACGACCGCGGGATTATTGTCGCTACGCTCGTCGCCACGCGAACGAGCGACCGCCAATACATCACACCAACCGCGCGTAACACCCGTGCAAAGGTTGCCCGTAGGTCGGGCAACCAGCATGAACCTATTGAAATAGAAGGTATCCAGCGCGTAGCAGTCGACGACAACATCGCCTGGGATCACCAGCGCACCCGCGGATGCAGCTTCCTTGAACAAACAGACAGCGGCCGCGCCCGGGCGCTCGTCACGGTCCAGACCGCCGTCGAACCCGAGGCTAGGTACGCGTATCACCTCGAGAATCCACTCGGGGTCCACAGTGACCCGGTTGTCGGTGTAAGTCGTTGGGAGAGGTGATTGCGTAGAGCTCATCGGCTGACTCCCGTGACCAGCAAGCTGGCCGTCGTGTCCAAAATGTGCTGTGAGACTTCCCCGGCATCTGTGGTGTCGTCGTCGAGGAAGTAACCGTGAGCGGCGAACGATTCACGGCAGTGCTCGCAGCGCGATGGCAGCTGGTCACGCTGCACTGGCTGTATGTGTCCGCAACACATACAAACTAGGTTCGTGTGATCGCTCATGCGCGTGGCCCTTTCTGTAGTGACAGCCGCTCGTGTGCGGGTGCCGGTCATAGCCCTTCCGCACCCCGCAAGGGGTGCGATCATGGGGCTGCCGGCACCCCGAACACTCTGTGCTTTCTCATTCACCACGCCCTTGCTCCTTTCATCCGCTCGCGTTCGCCAACCGCACCAGCACATCGCCGTGACACGCGTATGGAGCGCACCAGCACCCGAGCACCAGCCCGCGCAACTCGCCTAGCGCCGCCATCAGCGCCTCGTTCTCGAGCAGCCAGCGCTCATACAGCGCGATCACCTGCGCTCGATCGCCATCGCGTTCGATCACGAACGGGTTGCCCCACTTGCTGGGGCGCCCTATATAAACGTGGTGGCGCTCGCGCTTGCAGTGAACCGCCCGGGGCGCTCCGAGCTGCACGTGCGCTGGGACGAGTAGACCGCTGGGTCGCCGTGCGTGCTTGTTCATCGCTGTCTCCTTGGGGTCGGGGTTGAGCACGCCCCGGCCATGAGCGGGCCGGTGGGGCGGGTCAAGCTCTGTCCCGTCAGGGATCGCCGCAGGCGACGCGAAGCGCAGGGCTTTACGCGCCGT
>Ga0302234_10000776_pt1 | contig 24017 bp, 27 predicted proteins | sample II_Palsa_N3_2_FD_193576 | JGI IMG/M metagenome (GOLD analysis project Ga0302234, IMG submission 193576) | Peat permafrost microbial communities from Stordalen Mire near Abisko, Sweden - II_Palsa_N3_2 | ecosystem: Environmental > Terrestrial > Soil > Palsa > Peat permafrost | place: Sweden... | reverse complement strand
ACCCGCGCCAGCTCAGCACGCAGCCGGGCGATCTCCATCTGCTCGGCGCTCACCGGCTTGCTATCGGCGCCCTTGAGTTGACCTTGCCGGCTCGCCTTGACCCAGTTGAACAGCGTTTGCTCGACCAGCCCGAGGGTCTTGGCCACGGCAGCCTGGCTCTGGCCACCCTCGACTAGTCGCACCGCTTCTTGCTTGAATTCCAGCGTGTAACGTGCCCGTGTTGTCTTCGTCATGTAGTTCTCCTTGCGTGGATTGAATCACACGGCAAGGGATACGTTTCTCGGGGGCAAGGTCAGTGCTGTACTCGAACTGTCTTAAGTGCGCCCGCTAAGTCAGCCCACTCGTCGGTAAGACCACTAACTAAGACACTGTGCGGCAACACGATTCGTAGCGGATCAAGCGCACGGCGTTCACACCAAATGTCTATGAGCTCAGCAAGCTTCTTACCTATGCCAGCAGGAACGGTCATGTAACTATCCTTTGCCGATTGGCTGTTTTGATCTGAGATGGCATAGGTCTACGTCGGCGATCAACCATGAAATCGTCCGCCGTCGAAAGCCGACATTTCCTTCAAGCTGTTGGTTTCGATGATCGGGCCGCCTCGTAGTCATCCAACCAAAGCCGCGCGATCCAATAGTCCTTAGTAAAAGGGACTAGCTGCTGCCGACTCCAGACGCCCAGTCAACGTACCTGAGAAACCCGTCCAGCCGCTTAGTTAGATCCGTCCGCACTGGTGACTGCGAGAGCTCCGCGTACTCATAGCGCCCATACGGAAGACTCATCAAGCGAGAGGGGTCAAATGCCCAATCCGCTCGGGTGGTCATTGGCAGAAGCTCCGCGTTCAGCACCCACGGATAGTTCCCCGCACCACCCGGGGCGGCTGTGGGAACCCGCTCATCCTTGTCCCGAAGGAAGGAATGCCGAAAGCAGACCAGGTGAGCAACGCCGCCGGGAACTACGAATCTTCCAGCTCCACGAATCCATGCGACCTGCTTGTCTATCCCTTCCAGAAACAGGCTCTTCCCTCGCCGAGTGAACCCTCGTCCGACTAGGTCAGCCGAAATGACCTCCTCGAAGACGTCATCGAATTCTTGCTTCTGCACAAACGTGTCCTTGATATACCCTGCCGAACGGGGCAGCCATGGGGGTTGCGAAACTGTCCGCCGTCGAAAGCAGACCTAGCGATCGATTCCATCTTTCATTGCGTAATACATCCCTGTGCCAATTAGATGCCCGATATTTCGAGCATCGACCCATGGAAATTTCGCCAAGTAAGTGGCTCTCCATGTGGCTTTTCCCGCGTCATCCGTTAGCGATTTCGCCATGGAGTACGTTAGGTCGTGCCCGTATTTCATTGCCTGCTGGGCAATTGAATTGTAGTGATCGAGCTCTGCTGCTGTGAGCTGGGGATAGGCCTTCGACAATCGACCTTGGATTGGCTTTAGCCAAAACTCACCCCATTCCTGCGCAAGCTCCAGAGCATAGTTAAGCATAAGGGTTTCATTGCCCGTCGCCATCTTGGGTTTGCGACGTACAAATAGCTTTCGAAGAATGCTGTACACCGCGCCCATTCACCCCCCAGTAGGCATATGTCAATTTCTTCCGCTTCGGGTAAGAAGACCGCCTAAACGCCCCCTCATTTGTTCCGGCTACTTATCTTGTACCTAAAGCATCCCACCAGGTGGTCATTCACCATTCCGGTGGCCTGCAGCAGCGAGTAACAAATCGTTGTTCCGACGAAGCGGAAGCCACGTTTTTTCAGCTCCTTGCTCATGCGGTCGGATAGCGGCGTGCTGGCTGGCACTTCGCTCTTGTCGCGCCAGTGATTGACCAGTGGCTTGCCATCGACAAATGACCACAGATAGCCGTCCAGACCGCCGAATTCCTCGACGATGCGCAGTGCAGCGATGGCGTTGTCGCGGGTCGACGTTACCTTCAGGCGATTGCGGATGATGCCGGGATCGAGCAGCAGCTTTTCCAGCTCGCGATCCTTCATTGCCGCCACGCGGGCGATCTCGAAATGATGAAACACTTCGCGATAGCGCTCGCGCTTGGCCAGCACGGTGCGCCACGACAACCCGGCCTGCGCGCCCTCCAGGCACAGGAACTCGAACAGCGCGCGATCATCGTGGTGCGGCACGCCCCATTCGGTGTCATGGTAGTCGCGCAGCAGTTCGTCGTTGGCGGCCCAGGGGCAGCGGGGCAGATCGGAGGCCTTGGTCATGGTATGCGCGCAGGTCAGGTGGGTGGGAAAGCCCGATACAGGATGGTGAAATCCCGCCGATCGGCAGCGGGCAGCCGGGGGCGGTTATCATCGTACGCATGAACCCCATCGAGCTCCCCGCCGACCCGACCAGCTTTCCCGATCAAGCTGCCAGTTTCATGCTCGACGGCCCCGCCGGCAAGCTCGAAGCGATCAGTGACACCGCCATCCCGGCCGATGCGCGGCGCGGCGTGGCGGTAGTGTGCCATCCGCATCCGTTGCAGGGTGGCACGATGCACAACAAGGTAGTGACGATGGCCGAGCGCGCCCTGCGCGAATCCGGGCTGGACACGGTACGTTTCAATTTCCGCGGCACCGGCGCCTCGCAAGGCGAGTACGACGACGGCCATGGCGAAGGCGATGACCTGGCGGCAGTGGTCGCCTGGGTGCGCCGCGTGCGCCTGGGCGATGCATTGTGGCTGGCCGGCTTTTCATTCGGCAGCTATGTAAGCATCAGCAATGCCGTGCGGCTGCACGCCGACGCGCTGATCAGCATCGCGCCACCGGTCGGGCGCTGGAAGTTCGAGGAAATCGCCCTGCCCACCTGCCCATGGCTGATCGTGCAGGGCGAAGCCGATGAAATCGTCGAGCCGCAGGCGGTGTTCGATTGGGTGGACGCGCTGGAGCACAAACCGGAGTTGGTGCGCATGCCCGACACCAGCCACTTCTTCCATCGTCGACTGATGGATCTACGTGGCGCCATCAAGCATGGCGTGCTTGGCTGGTTGCCACCCGCGCGCCAGACGTGAACGTCGCGGCAGGCACCTGTGCCTGATTTACCCTGCCTGATACTTGTCAGCCGTCCCACACCTCCAAGACGTTCCGTTCCATGAGTGAAACTCCGTTGCTCACGCCCAGTGCGCGTTACCAGGAAGGCATCGCCGCACATCGCTGGGAATTCGATCCGGCCCAGCTGGCGATGCTGCCGGAGTTCGATCGCATGCAGGCGTCGCTGTGCGCTGAACCGGGCGCCGGCAGTGGTCTGTTCGGACGGCTGCGTTCGCTGCTCGGCAACGAACCTGCCGCGCCGGTACCGGGGCTTTATCTGTGGGGAAGCGTCGGTCGCGGCAAGACGTTCCTGATGGATCTGTTTGTTTCCAGCCTGCCCCACGGCATAGCGCTGCGCCGCCATTACCACCGCTTCATGGGCGAAGTGCACGACAGCCTGCGTGCGCTGGGTGACCGCCAGAATCCGCTGATCGACGTCGCCGCCGGCCTCGCCGAACGCTGCCGGGTGCTGTGCCTGGACGAGTTCATGGTCAACGACATCGGCGACGCGATGATTCTTGCCGGTCTGCTGGATGCGCTGTTTGCACGCGGCGTGGCACTGGTCACCACGTCCAACACAGCGCCCGCGAACCTTTACTGGAACGGGCTGCAGCGAGCCCGATTCCTGCCAGCGATCGCCTTGATCGAACGGCACTGCCATGTGGTCGAGATGGCTTCGTCGCATGACTGGCGACTGCGCGCGCTGGCACAGGCACGGGTCTACCTCACCCCGCCTGGCGCCGAGGCACATCGCGCGCTGGAGCGTATCTTCGCCAGTCAGGCCAGCGGCCCAGTGCAACTGGATGGCGCGCTGCAGATCAATGGCCGCGAGATTCCGTATTGCAAGCGCGCCGAGAGCATCCTGTGGTTCGATTTCGCCGCGTTGTGCGAAGGCCCACGCGCGGTCGCTGACTACATCGCACTGGCCAAGGCAGGGCCGGCCATCATCGTTTCCAACGTGCCGCAGTTCAGCGTGTACAGCGAGGATGCGGCAAAGCGCTTCGTGCAATTGGTGGATGAGTTCTACGATCGCCACGTAAAGTTGGTGCTCTCGGCCGCCGCGCCGATCATGGAGCTATACGACGGCGAACGCCTGCGTGCTGAATTCGGCCGCACCGAATCGCGGCTGATCGAGATGCAGAGCGAGGAATATCTGGCGCTGCCGCATCAGCCAGAGTGAGTCCGTACCAACGAGTTGCTACGCCCACCGCGAACCACGACCGGAGCCGCACATGTCCATCATCCTTGCGATCGCGCTGCAGCTGGTCGCCGTACCGCACGCCAGTGCCGATGACACCTTCGCAGCGCGCGTGACGCTCGGCAAGCAGGTCGAAACCGGCCCCACCGGGCCCGCCTATCAGAAAGCGCTATGGGGCATGCTCACCGATCCCATGACGGTCGCCCTGAAGGGATGTCTCGCCCACAACGCACCGGCGGACACGTCGTCGTTTACCCTCGTCGCCGATGTGCAGTCCAGTGGCGCGCCAAGCCGGGTCGCGGTCGAGCCGGCCACACCCGTGGCAAAGTGCCTTGCCGGCTGGTTCGGCTCGATGACGCTGCCGGCACCACCGCCGGCGCTGCCGCCGTTGACGCAAGGCGCCACCTACCCGATCGAGATCGACGTAAGCATCACACCGTGAGTCGATGACGAGACATCTCGCGGCTTTACACCACCGTTGTATGCAGTTGTGCCTGCTGAAAGCGACGGTGATGGATCAGCAGGCCGGTAAAATAGACGATGTAGTAGCCGACCAGCAGACCGACCACCAGCATGGTGAGTGGGCTGTAGCTGACTGACTGTGCCTGGAAACCCGCATTCTGGGTCGCTGCCCCAGTAGCCTGCTGCATCTGCGGCAGCACCACCAGAAAGCGCCACGCCAGCCGGCCAAGCAACAACACCGTCAGCAGGGCACCGATCCATGGGTTAGGTACGTAGCAATCGCCCTTGATCGGGTCGATTTCGAAGCGGGTAAGCCTGAGCCCGACCAGGCCGATCAGCGCACCGATCAGCATGCCGCAGACCAACCCCTCAGCCAGCTGGACGCTGTGAAAGCCCGCCAGACTAAGCACGCCACCGATGACGGCAAACACCACGATGCGACCAATCATCCGCTTGCGCTGGATCGGCTGGCGACCGAACTGTCGATTCACGCGCCGCCATACGATCCAGGCCAGCAGTGGCAGCATGATCAGGTAATTGGTCAAATGAGCAGGCATAAACGTCGCCGTAGGGTGGACTGCGCCCAGCTTAGTCGAGCAGCTGCCGGCTGGCGACTGACGTTTGTCACCTGTCGTCGAGACATCCCGAACGGGCTTAGCGGGTACCCAGTTGCTCCGCCAGCGACCGCGTCTGTTCGGTCACGACGTTGCCGGTGTGCAGGGTCGACTTGCGCTCGATCAGCATCAGCAGGCATTCCTGCTCGGCCACCGGATTGTGCCGCACGCCTTTGCGCACCACGAACATCTCGCCTTCGTCCAGCTCGACGGCCGCAGCGTGTTCCAGCTCGATGCGCAGATGGCCCTGGAGGATGAGGAACAGCTCGTCCTCATCGTCGTGACTGTGCCAGCACAACGAGCCGCGAACCTTGGCGACCTTGATGTAACTGTCATCGACTTCGCCGACCACCCGTGGCGACCAGTAGTCGGTGAGTGCGGCAGCGATCGCTTTCGGGGAGCTGATGTTGGTCATCTCGCGAGCCTACTTCGCCTTGCCCTGGTTCGCCACGGCGGCCATTTTCGCCTCGATCTCCGCGGCATCGCCGAGGTAGTAGCTGCGCAGCGGCTTGAGCTGTTCGTCGAACTCGTAAACCAGCGGTATGCCGTTGGGGATGTTCATTTCGACGATTGCCTCATCGGAAATATCGTCGAGGTATTTCACCAGCGCGCGCAGCGAATTACCGTGCGCGACCACCAGCACGCGCTGGCCGGCCTTGATCGCCGGGGCCAGCACCTGGTGCCAGTACGGCAGCACGCGGGCCACGGTGTCTTTCAGGCATTCGGTGTCGGGGATATCGCCGGGCGACATCGTGGCGTAGCGCGGGTCGTGCACCGACTCGTTGGCGCTGCGCTCCAGCGGCGGCGGCGGGATGTCGTAGCTGCGACGCCAGATCTTCACCTGATCGTCGCCGTATTTAGCGGCGACCTCAGCCTTGTTGAGGCCGGTCAGGGCGCCGTAATGGCGTTCGTTGAGGCGCCAGTCGGTGAGCACCGGGATCCACATCTGGTCCATTGCATCCTGCACGCCCCAGAGCGTGCGCACGGCACGCTTGAGCAACGAGGTGTGCGCCACGTCAAACGCGTAGCCCGACTCCTTCAGCAGGCTGCCGGCCGCAGCGGCCTCGGCCTCGCCAAGCTCGGTCAGGTCAATGTCGGCCCAGCCGCTGAAACGGTTGTCGAGATTCCACTGGGATTGGCCGTGACGGATCAGTACGAGTTTGTGCATGGGTGCGGTCGCCGAAGTCATCAATCATGAGATAGACCGGGAATGGTGCAGCCCGCTCCCGCAGCCGTCAAATGGGGCTGTGCCGAAGGTCATGTAAACCGGCGGCATCGCTGAGGCATCTTAGTCTCACTATTCATACACGGAGATCACCATGCGTCGACTTTCGACGGTTCTCATCCTCGCTGCCCTCGGACTTGCCCTGCCCCTGCTGGTGGCCGCGCAGGATGGTGATATCGACAAGATCAATGGTTCAGTTCAGGTCGAGGCCGGCCAGAAGGCCGGCGATGTCAGCACGGTGAACGGTGCGGTGCGTATCGCCGACGGCGCCAGCGTGCACAAAGCCAGTACCGTCAACGGTTCGGTAGAGATGGGCAGAAATACACAGGCAGGCGAGATCAGCTCGGTCAACGGCTCGATTACCCTGGGCGGCACCAGCCATGTCAGTGGCCAAGTGACGGCCGTCAACGGCGCCCTGCATCTGGCGCCTGGCGCCGACGTCAGCGGCAAGCTGGGCAACGTCAACGGCGGAATCGTGCTGGACGCCGCGCATGTCGGCGGCGGCATCGACACGGTAAGCGGCGACATCACCGTCGGCGCCAACTCGCGCGTCGAGGGCGGCATCCTGGTCGACAAGCCCAGCGGCTGGTTCAACTGGAACAACCGTCCGCCGGTCATCGTGATCGGCCAGCATGCGGTGGTGCTGGGCACCCTGGAGTTTCGTCGCGACGTGGTGCTGAAGGTCAGCGATAGCGCACAGATCGGCCCGGTCAAAGGCGCCACGCCGGTGAAGTTCAGCGGCGAGATGCCTTGAGAAGCGAGGGGTGAGGGGCGAGGGGCGAAACGCGCAAGCGGCGGGCAACGATTACTCGCTACTCGCCCCTCTCCCCTGCTTTCAAGACAGCCAGTCGCGCGGCTTCAGATAAGCGGCCAGCTGCGCCTCGGCCGAGCCCGGTTCGGGCGTATACGCGTACTCAAAGCGCACCCGCGGCGGCAGGCTCATCAGGATCGATTCGGTGCGCCCTCCGGACTGCAGGCCGAACAGCGTGCCGCGGTCATAGACCAGGTTGAACTCGACGTAACGGCCGCGCCGGTACAGCTGGAATTCGCGCTCGCGCTCGCCGTAGGGCGTGTCCTTGCGCCGCTCGACGATCGGCAGGTACGCATCCAGAAAGCCCTCGCCGACGGCCTGGGTGAACGCGAAACACCGCTCGAAGCCGCCCTCGTTCAAATCGTCGTAGAACAGGCCGCCCACACCGCGTGTTTCGTCGCGGTGCTTGAGATAGAAATACTCGTCGCACCACTGCTTGTAGCGTGGATAGACGTCCTCGCCATACGGCGCGCACAGGTCGCGGGCGACGGTGTGCCAGTGCCGCACATCCTCGTCATGCGGATAGAACGGGGTCAGGTCGAAGCCGCCGCCGAACCACCACACCGATTCCACACCCGGCTTGCTCGCCTCGAAATAACGCACGTTGGCGTGGGTGGTGGGAATATGCGGGTTGCGAGGATGCAGCACCAGCGACACGCCGGTGGCGATGAAACTGCCGCCGGCCAGGTCGGGCCGATGCGCGGTCGCGCTGGGTGGCAGCTGAGTGCCGGAGACACGCGAGAAGTTGACGCCGGCCTGTTCGAACACCGCGCCGTCGCGCAACACGCGGGTGCGCCCGCCGCCGCCCGCTGCGCGCTGCCAGGCGTCCTCCTCGAAGCGCGCAGCGCCGTCGACCTGCTCGATGGCGGCGCAGATGCGATCCTGCAGGCCGCGCAGGAAGGTTTCGGCAAGATCGGCTTGCTGGCTCATTAAGGTGCCCATGAATTCAATAACGCGAGCTTAGCAAGGCAACACCCGGCCGATCGCTGTGGCGGGGTGTCGCGTGTACCTGCCGTAGGTCAGCCATGCCCATACCCGCGCGGTCAATCGGCGCAACCCATCGATGTTCGCACGGGGTTCGCGGCATCTTCATGCCATCACACCCACGATGAATGCCCGCCTGTTGCTCAACTGGCCGCAGGCTAGGCAAGCTGCGGGGTGAACGCTAGGCTCTAACGATGCCCGCTTCAATGACACCTCTCGCGATTACCGCGTATACCGCCAGCTCCGCCATCGGCACCGGTCTTTCGGCCCAGCTGGAAACACTGCGTCAGGCCCGCAGCGGGCTGCGTCCGAACAACTTCAGCAGCGCGCCACTGGCATGCTGGATCGGTCGCGTCGACGGCGTGGAAGACGTCAGCTTGCCCAGCAGCCTTGCGGCCTGGGAGTGCCGCAACAATCGGCTGGCGTGGCTGGGGTTGAATCAGGATAGTTTCCTCGCCCGCGTCCAGGCCGCACGCGAACGTTACGGCGCCGGCCGTATCGCGGTGCTGCTGGGCACCTCCACCGCCAGCATCGGCGCCACCGAGGAAGCATATCGCCGACTCGATGCCGATGGCGGCTTCGCTGACGACATGCTGCGGCCAGCCATTCACGCGCCGCATTCGCTGGCTGCCTTCGTCACCGCGGCGCTGGAACTGGAAGGCCCGTGCCTGACCATTTCCACCGCCTGCTCATCCAGCGCCAAGGTATTTGCCAATGCCGAGCGGATGATCCGTCTCGGGCTGGTTGATGCGGCGGTGGTCGGCGGCGTGGATACCTTGTGCGACAGCGTGCTGTTCGGCTTCAACGCGCTGGAGCTGGTTTCCGCCGAGCCGTGCCGGCCGTTCGACGCCGAGCGCAACGGCATTTCGATTGGCGAGGCGGCTGGCTTCGCGCTATTGGAACGCGCTGACACCGCGCCGGATGCGCCGCAGCTGCTCGGCTACGGTGAGGCCAGCGACGCGCACCATATGTCCACCCCGCATCCGGAAGGCGTCGGCGCCGAATTGGCCCTGCGCGCTGCGTTGGTGCGGGCCGGTATCGACGCGGCACAGGTGGGTTATATCAATCTGCACGGCACCGCCACGCCCAAGAACGACGAAGTCGAGGCGGCGATGGTCAGTCGCGTCTTCCCGGCCAGCACGCGGGCCAGTTCCACCAAGGGGTTCACCGGTCACACGCTGGGCGCCGCCGGGATCGTCGAGGCGACGATCGCCCTGCAGGCGATCGAACACGGCTTTATCCCCGGAAACCTCGGCGGCGACACGCCCGATCCACTGTGCGGCCCGCAATTCGCCTGGCGCAATGAGCAGCAACGCATCGACGTGGCGCTGAGCAATTCGTTCGGCTTCGGTGGCAACAACGCCTGCCTCGCGTTCGCCCGCGGTGGGTTTTCGGCATGAGTGTTCCCCGCCTCAATACCTTACGGGTTTGCGTCGAAGGCATCGGCCTGTGGTCACCGCAACTGGCGAGCTTCGACGCGTTGAAGACCCTGCTTGCCGGCGGCACGCCGGAGCCACCGCCGCCGCGACCGGCAGCGACCACGCTGCCGCCGAACGAACGACGTCGCGCACCCGAAAGCGTGTTGCTGGCGGTTGAAGTCGCAGGCCAGGCGGTGGCGATGAGCGGTCGCACCGCCGCGACGCTGGCCTGTGTGTTCGCCTCCTCGCAGGGTGATCAGCAAATCACCGACTACATGTGCGCCACGCTGGCCAAAGCGCCGAACGAGTTGTCGCCGACCCGCTTCCACAACTCGGTGCATAACGCACCGGCCGGCTACTGGACCATCGCGACCGACTGCCAAGCTCCATCCACCGCCGTGTGTGCCCAGCGCGCCAGCTTCGGCGCCGGCCTGCTGGAAGCGGCCAGCCAGGTGCTCGCCGAGCAGCGTCCGGTGTTGCTGGTATGCAGCGATACCAGCGGCAGCGGACCGATGCTTGAAGTCACTGGCTGCACACTGTCGTTGGGTTGCGCGCTGGTGCTCGCACCGGAAGTCAGCGCGACGACGCTTGCCCGGCTGGCGCTGACCTTGACCCCCAACCACGCCACCGTTTCACTGCCGCAGCCACTGGCCGACTGGCGCGAAGCGAATGCCTCGGGCGATGCCTGGTCATTGCTGGCGCTGCTGGCCCGCGGTCACGGCCGCTGTCAGGTGGACGCCGCCGCTACCCTGGGATTGCAGATCGACCTGGAGGGCATCGCTTGAACGCCGCTACGCCGTCCTGGTGCGTGCTGATTCCCTGCCTCAACGAAGAAGCCGCGATCCGCTCGGTGGTCGAATCCGTGCTCGCGCTTGGCGTTCCGGTGATCGTGATCGACGACGGCTCGGACGATCGCACGCCGGAGATTGTTGCCACGCTGCCGGTTACCTTATTGCGCCATACCGAACGGCGCGGCAAGGGTGAAGCGTTGCGCTACGGCTTTCGCGAAGCGCTGCGGCAGGGCTTCGACGCGGTGCTGACGATGGATGGTGACGGCCAGCATCTGGCCAGCGATATCCCACGCATCGTGGCGGCCGCCACGCAATACCCCGATCACATCGTGATCGGTGCGCGACTGCTTGATCGTACGCAACAGCCGAAGGGGCGTCGTCGCGCAAACGCGGTCGCCGACTGGGGCATCTCGTGGGCCTGCGGGCAGCCCGTCGCCGACACCCAGAGCGGCCAGCGCTGGTACCCGCGCGCAGCGCTGGACCTGGTCGATCTGCCGGCCGAAAATTTCGTGTTCGAGGCAGCCCTGCTGATCGCCGCCTCACGCGAGAAGCAGCTCGGGGTGGTCTCGGTGCCAATTGCCTCGCGCTATCACGGCGAGTTCCGGCGCAGTCACTTCAACCCGGTGCGCGACGTCACCCGGATCACCTTGTACACGGTGGGCCGAGTCGTGCATTACGGCAACGTCCTCGCCAGCCACAGGCGTTCGCGGCGTGCACCGATCATCGTTGGCGTGAAACCCTCCGATTGAACCTGGCCGGTGCGTGCATGCGCACGTCGGCTGCAGAGTCACCCTACCGCGCAGCTCAAACCTCAGGATGAATCACGGCTGCGCGTCCGCTGGCCACGAGGCGGCCGCGATGTGCGATGCGGAACACGTACTGCGCGCCGCCATCATCGGCGTAAAGGCATTCGGCGTGGACGTCCAGATGGCCATCCAGATGATCGACATATTCCTCAAGCAGCTGCACGTCACGCAGGCTGACCAGCCTGCCCGCTCGCACCACTTGCGCACCACCGGCGCGGGCCACCAGGCCCGCATGCACGGCCATCGCCTGGGCACCGTATTCGACCAGATGCACTGCATGTAGGCCCCGCGGGCCGCGCAACGGGTTATCTGCCCGGGCGTGCCCGGCGCTGATCGCGTGAATCGAGCGCTCGTCCCACGCCAGCACGGCGTCCAGCAGGCACATCGTGCCAGCGTGCGGAATGAGTTGGGCCCAGTCAGTCTTCGCGAGCATGCGAGTCCTCCGGAGATTCAGGGGCGGCATGCGGCGCCATCAGTATCGACAGGCAGAAATGGAACGCGACGCCAAGACTTACCGTGAGCCCGATCGCGCGCAGCACCGGAATCGTCGCCCATCCCAGCATGCCAAATACCAGCAGTGCAGACAGCACACATACGATGGTCGCGTGCAGGGTGCGCCGCTGCTCGGCGGGGTCGCCGGTGTCACGCTCGAAAAACAATGCGTAGTGCAGGCCGAGACCACCGGCGAGGATCAGCGCGACCAGGTGGAATAGCGATATCTCGATGCCGGCGAGGCGTTCCACTGCCAGCACCAGGAACGTCGCCAGCGTCATCGGCGCCAATACATGCCAGGCACGGCGCAGGCTGCGCAGTGCGAAGGTGATGGTCAGCACCAGCAGCACGCTGGCGATCAGCAATGCCTGCAGGATGCGCGTGCGGTACGCGGCCACCAGTGATTCCGAGGCGGCTTTCAGATCAAGCAGACGCACACTGCCGCCGCTGTCCTTGCCCAGCGTCTGCAACGCAGCCACGTCGTGCACGCCACTGACCGTGCCCAGGCCAAGCCAGTGGCCATCGCGCTGCACCAGCATCGCCGCGAGGCGCTGACCCAGCGGGGTCTGTGCATAACGCTCTGGCGTCAGCGGCGTCAGCGGCGTCAGCGACCGCGCAGTCTCGACATCATCGAGGAAAGGCTGGAACAGGTCGGGACGGAACGGCAGCCCCTGCAGAGCCTGGCTCAATTCGCGCTGCAGCGTGGTGCGATCCGGCAGCTTCTGTTGTCGTGCCCGTTGCCATGCGATGCTGGGCAGGTAGAGCGATGGCAGCTCCAAAGCATCGACGGCGTGCTGCGCCACCAGCGCATCCACCTTCGGCTGCAATTGTTGGGACAGCGCCAGCACCCCTTGCTCGGTCGGCGCCTGCAGCACCAGCAGGTAACGCACATCGGGCGCACCCAGCGCCTCGCGCAAATGTGCGTCGCGCAGCAGCATGTCCTGAGGCAGTGGGGTCAGCGCTGCGAGGTTGTTCTGCCAGAACGGTCCGGGCGCGACGGCCAGCATCAGCACGATGGCCAATGCCACCACGATGGGAATCCAGCGCGGTCGCGGCAGGCGATCGACAAACGTACGCGCGTTCGCCAGCCAACGCATCTGCGCCACGTCACGCACGCGCACCGGCAACAGGTGCGAAAGCAGATAGCGGGTGCTGAAGCCGGCTGCCAGCAGGCCGACGATGGTGAATACCGCCAGTTGCTTCAAGCCATTCACACCAGACGCGTAAAACGCCAGATAGGCAATGCATGCCGATGCGATCGCGGTGAGCAGCAACGGCCACAACGCACGCACGCTCTGCACCGCATCCTCGCCAGCACGGCGGTGGCTGAGCACGCGTATCGGATACTCCTGCGCCACGCCCAGCAACGTGAACCCAAAGGCCAGCGTGATCCCATGCACCTCGGGAAATGCCACGGTGAGCACTGCAATACCGGCCAGCGCCGCGCTGGCGATCGGCAGCGCGGACAACAGCAGCGAACTGATGCTGCGATACGCCAGCAACATCAGCACGATGAAGCCCACGCTGGAAATGCGGCCGATCCAGTCGGCCTGATGCCGCGTCTGCGCGCCGACCACCACGCTGAAATAACCCGGCCCGCTGAATTCAAGCTTTGCGCTGGCACTGCCAGGCAGCGCATCGAACGCGTGCTGGATGCCGTCGATCGCCAGCTGTTGTGCATCCGGGTCGAAGCCCGCCGCGGTGGTCTGCACCAACAGCAAGGCTTCATGTTGCGGCGTGAACCACACGCCCTCACGCAGCTCGGGCGATTTCGCCGGGGTCCAGCGCTGGGCCAGCTTCAACATTTCCAGCGTGGGATCGCGCGGCAGCAAGCCCTTCAGCAAACTGGCGGCTGGCGAGGACAGATCGTCCAGCCGTTGCTGCAGCTGATCGGACAGATACGCCTCGTCCAGCGGCTGCGTGTCCAGCGTCGGCGACAGCAGGTAGCGATACGGCAGCAGGCTGGGGTCCAGTGCGGCGAGATCGAAACTGCCGTTGAGCACCTGGCTGTAACGTCGCTGGTCGTTGCGCAGCGCGCGGGCCAGGCCCTGGCTCAGCGCTGCCAGCTGCACGTCAGACTGGCCGCCTGGCTTGGCGGCTCCGGCGCTGCTAATCGCCAGCAACAGCAGGCGCGAGCCGGGCCCATCGCCAACCTGCTCCATCAGCAGGCGCTGGTCGGGGGTAGTAGGTGCCGGCATGAAACTGCGCAAATCCGTGCTGACTTTCAGCCGCTGACTGACCACCCAGCCGAGCGCGGCCAGCGCCAGCAGCCACACGATCAACAACGTGGCGCGCGCGCCCGGCCCGGATAGGCGACGGCGCACGGTCAGTCGGCGCTCTGGCACAGCGCCTGCAGCGCGTCGCGCGTCGGTTGCGCGGGCATCTTCGCGGCCAGCGGACCCAGCAGGTCGATGGCCAGATCACCATCGGCCTCCTGCATGCGCATGCAGCGCGATTGCTTGCCATCACCGTCGATCGTGATGCTGGCGATGCTCTTGGCTACCGTCGCGTCGCGTGGAGTGAGGCTCAACGTCCAGCGCCCGGACGCCACACCCGTATAGCGGATCTCGAAAGCCTGCTGCAACCGCCCGGCATCACCGCTGAGCAACGCCACGAAACTGTCCAGCAGCACCTGCAACTGGGGTGCCCGGGTGAGCGAAAAGCGTCGCGGACTCTTGCCGGCACGCTGCTGGGTTACCTCGCCGTCGGCGATGGTTGCGGTTTCCTGGTTCGGATGATCGACACGTCGCTGCAATTGGTCGCCGCCCAACCACGCCAGCTCGCCGGATACCACCAGCGGGCGATCCAGCATCCGCATGAAGCGTGCTTCGGCAAACGCGGTACGCGCTGGTGCAGGCTGGCCCAGCGCAGCAATCAGGGATGAAGCCGATGACGACGTCGCCGCCGCAGGCGCGGCCTCAGACGCCGACGCGTTCGCCCACAGGGGCAGCGTCATGCCCAGCAGAAGCATGCAGATCTTGCTGCCAGAAATCATAGAAATTGAACCAGTTGTAGGGGGCGACATGGACATAGTGTTCCAGGCGTTGCGCATAACGGGCAATTAGCGCATCCAGCGCGGGGCCGCGCTGATGCCGTGGAATCTCCACCCGATCGGCCATCGGCTCGAAGATCAACCGATAACGGTTGCCGCCAAGATACAAGCCAAAACACAGTACCACCGGCACCTTCAGCGTATGCGCCAGCAGCCACGGACTAACCGGAAACGGTGCCGGCGAGCCAAGGAACGGGGCATAGCGCAACACCTCACGCTCGCGGCCGCGATCGGCCAGCATGGCAACCACCGCGCCACCCTGGCATGCCTCGGACATCGCCAGCGCAATCGAGGTTCCATCCCGTGCGGCGTCGATCACGCTGGCGCCCAGGTCCGGCGCCAGCGCCTCCAGCAACTCGGTCAGTGCCGGCATCTTGTGTTTGTCCATCACCACCCGCAGCGACATCCCCGGGCGCCGGGCGCCGAGCGCCCGCAATGCATCGAAGCTGCCTTGATGTGAGCCGAACAGCAACACGCCGCGACCCTGCGCAATGCGCTCCTCCAGCAACTCCAACCCTTCCGTCTCGATCTGGAACGGCTTCTCGCCATACGCCATCAGGAACACCCGATCCATCAGCGTGGCGGCGAAATAATGAATGTGCTTGAACACGTGCCATGGCCTGACCGGCTGTCCAAGCACGCGCTGCAGATATTGCCTGGAGGCCGCGCGCTCAGGGCCACGACGCACATAGAAATACAGCGTGATCGGATAAAGGCACATCCGGCCAAGCCCACGGCCGCCATACAGCGCGATCGAGCGAATCAACCACAGGGCGAAACGGCCGCCGCCTTCGGGCCGGCTTTGCCAATGTTCGTTCGTGTTCATGTCGCTGCCTCGACCAAGCCACGGGCCAGCAGACTGTCGTCACGGCGAATCTCGAAACGAATCCGCACTTGCGGATTTGCCAGATTCGATCCACCCGGCACGGCCTCCGTCAGCCGCAGCACTGCAGTCTGTGCGGGCAGTAACGGCGCCATGAACTTCGCCTCGAGCACGCGCGCCAGTCGCTGTCCGCGCCACGCGCGCATGGCCAGCGCCACCCTTTCCAGCATGATCACGCCCGGCACCAGCGGATCGCCCGGGAAATGACCAGGCAACGCCGGATGCCCGGCGTCGATGCATAACGTCTGCTCGTATATCGGGCCATTCATGACACGGCCGCTCCACGGCCACGCAACAGCTGCGGCCAGTGCGTGGCCAGCTGCAACAACATGTCGCGCAAGCCAGGGTGACTGAGATGGCGCAGGCGCCAGCGTCGGTAAGCGTATTCGAGCAGGAACGCGGCGCCGATCAGCATGTAACCGCCCACATGCAGCCACGCGGCTGCCCAGCGATCGGACAACGGCAGCGGCGAGACGATGCCGAAGCGCGCCAGCAGCCCGTTGTGCTCGGCGCATAACAGCAGCACCGCCAGCAGTAGCGCCTGCGCACCCAGCAACAGCGTCCAGAACCAGGTGACCTGGCGGGAGTAATGCGCCACGCCGGGCTGCGCCAGCCGTCCGCTGCCCTCAAGGGCAACGATGAAGCGCGCCACCAGCGGCTCGGATGTACTCAAGGTCCGCCCAAACCAGCACGCGAGCAGTGCATTGATCAGCACCGGCACAGCTTCCAGCAGCAGGCCGGCAAACCCGTACAGCGAGACCAGCAACAGCGCGACCAGCGAGCCCAGCCATACTATCCACGGCCCGATCCGGCGCGCCGCCAGGCGCGGCAACATCACCACGGTCAACAACAACAGCAGCGCCGCCAGCGGGAAAATCTGCCGATGCGTCATCGCCCCGGCAATCGCCAGCAGCGGATAGGCCAGCAGCAACGGCAGCACAAAGCGCCGCGTCGCGCGGTCCGCAGGTTGGTTCGATTCAGCAGGTGGGAACGAGGTCGTCATGCAGCATTTCGCAAAGGCTCCGGCGGTACCGCTAGCGTGCCATCCGCGCCGGAATACCGCGTGACGAGACCGCTGCCGCCGGTTCGGCCATAACCAGGCCTCAGCCGGCGCGATGCTGCTCGACATGCGCGGACAGGTTGCGCAAGCTGGTGAAAATCTGACGATTTTCCGGGTTGTCCGAGCGTAACTGGAAGCCGTAGCGCTTGGAGACAGCCAGGGCGATTTCCAGCGCGTCGATGGAATCCAGACCCAGCTCGCCGCCGAACAACGGGGCATCGGGGTCGATCTGCTCCGCCGTGACGGATTCGAGATTCAGACATTCCACGATCAACGTGGCCAATTCGTGCTGTGCTGCTGTCTGCTCTGCCATGCTCGATTCCGTACTCTTGACTCATTGCCTCCCCCCGGCGGCAGTGGACGCGGAGTGTAACATAGCGTCCTTGTCTGCCCGGTTCCAGGAAATGATTCAGGGATGTGAAAACCCGCAAATTAATCCGCAGCTGCGCCGCGCGCCGCGCGTCTCCTACCGGATGGCTGATCCCAGCACCGCGCTGCAGGAGGCCGGCACGCTGGCGCTGTTTGGCTTTGGCACAGGCAGTGCCGCGTCCGACGATCCACGCTTCCTGCAAGTGGCGCTGGAAAGCTTCGACACACCCGCCCCGCTGGAAATCTGGCAGGTCGACGGGCCGGTAAGCCATGGTGTCGACGGCGCGTTGCGCTGGTCGAGCGGCGGCGGCTGGTTGTTCGCGGCGATGGAGCTGGACGAAGCCGACTACGGCGGCCCCTGCGCCACCGCGCAACGCGCCTACGAGCATCTGCACCGCTTCGTCGCAGCGCATAGCGCTCGGCATGTGCTGCGTGTCTGGAATTACCTCGCTGCGATCAATCAAGGCGCTGGGGATGCGGAACGCTACAAGCAATTTTGCGAAGGTCGCGCCGCCGGCATGGGCCATTTCTTCGACGACGGTTTCCCTGCTGCGACTGCGATTGGCCATCACGGCTCGCCGCATCGGCTGCAGGTGTACCTGCTGGCCTGCGACCAGCCGGGCACCCGGGTGGAGAATCCGCGCCAGGTCAGCGCCTGGCGCTATCCACGTCAGTACGGCCGCTCGGCACCGGGTTTTGCCCGCGCCATGACGCTGCCGGCGCAGGATGCGCTGGCGATCTCCGGCACGGCCGCCGTGGTCGGTCACGCCTCGGCACATCAGGACGATCTGGAAGCCCAGCTGGAAGAAACCCTGACCAACCTGGAAGCGTTGCTGGGCAGTGCCGGCATGGCTGCTGGCTTCGACACCCAGTCGCCGTTGAAAGCCTACGTGCGTCACCCCGCCGATGCCGCAAGCGTGCGCGACTTCCTGCAGCGCCGTCTACCCGGTGTGCCCGTGCTGCTGCTGCACGGCGACATTTGCCGCCGTGAGCTGCTGGTGGAGATCGATGGCTGGCGCTATGCGTGAGGCTGACGCGCTAAACCCGGACTGTTATCTATTGACCCTGGTCTTGCGCGTTCATCCCGGCAGACACCCCTGCAGACAGGGGCGTCACTTCACTTGCGCTTATAGGCCGGATCCAGGCTCGCGATAAACCCGTTCACCTCGGAACGGATGTATCCGTTTGCTTTATCCTTGGGGTTCGTTGTCCGTTGCTCCTGCGCCGGAAGCTTCTGCAGCAGCTTTCCGGTCGCTGAGTCGAATATATAGATCGTCGCGGTGTAGCCGACTTTTGGTGGCGTGTAACCACCCACCGCTGTGCTGCCATTACCCATCATTTGGCTGAAGCTGGGAACGACCAGCGGCGCAAAATGGACCGCCACCCGGTAAGGCAAATCGGTGTTTTTCCCGGATGAGGGAATCGCGCTCGTGAACACAGCATCGTCGGGTTCAGTCAGCCGAAGGGCGACACCCCGGTCACCCGCCCAGTCGGAGAATGTATTTTCGGCTGTGGAGCAACTGTCATCTTCACTCGTGCACGCCAGGTAAAAAGTAAATCGCGGGCTTGAGTCCGCATTGAATAGCTGCAGCGATTGCGGGCCGCTCTGAGGGATGACCGAACTGGTCCCCGCACACCCTTGCAACACCAGCGCAACAACAACGCTCACCATCAAAAGAAAAAGCCGCATTGCATACTCCCTTGCTGTGGTTCCCACGGGGTGACTGACTCAAACGGCACAGGTTGAGCTTACCCACCTTGTATCATGGTTTCTTCACTGGCCGCTTCCAGCCCGGGAAGGTTTGCTGCCTGCCACGCGCCACGGTGAGTTCACCCTCCGGTGCGTCATGGGTGATCACCGAGCCGGCGCCGATGGTGGCCTGCGCACCGATCCGCACCGGTGCTACCAGCGCGCTGTTGGACCCGATGAAGGCTCCATCGCCGATGTGCGTAACCGACTTGTTGATGCCGTCGTAGTTGCAGGTGATGGTGCCTGCGCCGACGTTCACGCCGCGGCCGATTTCGCTGTCGCCGAGGTAGCTGAGGTGGTTGGCCTTGCTGCCCTCGCCGATATGGGTTTTCTTGGTTTCCACGAAGTTGCCGACGTGCGCGTCGCGCTCCAGTATGGTGCCCGGTCGCAGCCGTGCGAACGGACCAATGGTGCATGGCCCATGCGTGATCACGCCGTCCAGATCGCAATGCGATTGCACGACGGTGCCAGCGGCGAGCTGCACGTCCTTCAATCGGGTGAATGCGCCGATGCGCACGTCGTCACCAAGCACGACGTTGCCTTCGAGAATGACGTTGATGTCGAGCTCGACGTCATGACCTGCCACAACCGTGCCACGCACATCGATGCGCGCCGGATCGGCCAGCCGCACGCCGGCCAGCGCCAACGCGCGGGCTGCACGCTGGCGGTATTGCGCTTCCAGTTCGGTGAGCTGCCACGGGTCGTTGACACCCGCAGCCTCAACCGAATCGGCGCATTCAACGCTGAGTGCGCCACGACCTTCCTCCGCCGCCATGCGAAAGATGTCGGTGAGGTAGTACTCGCGCTGAGCATTGTTGCGCTCGAGTCGACCGGTCCAGCCGCGCAGCGCCTGCGCTTCGGCGGCAAGGATGCCGGTGTTGATCAGGTTGATCGCGCGTTGATCGGCGTCGGCGTCCTTTTCTTCGACCACCTCGCGGATCCCGCCATTGCCATCGCGCAGCACGCGACCATAACCCTGCGGATCCTCAAGCCGGGTGGTGAGCAGGCGCAGCACGGCGTCGTTCTGCACCAGCTTTTGCAGCGTCTCGACCCGGATCAGCGGCACGTCGCCATACAGCACCAGCACCTGCGCGCCATCGGGTATGCCCTTGAGCGCATGTTCCACCGCATGACCGGTGCCAAGGCGCTCTGCTTGCAGCACCCAGCGCAGATCGGTCTGATCGCCAAACGCTGCCTGTACCTGCTCGCCGCAATGTCCGTAGACGACATGAATGGCTGCCGGCCGCAGCGCGCGCGCCGCATCCAGCACGTGGCCCAGCAGCGGACGGCCCGCCAATGGCATCAACACCTTGGCCCGGCTGGATTTCATCCGCGTGCCGGCACCGGCGGCGAGGACAATCACGTGCAAGGCTGGAGTTTCCATTTCGGCACCACGCGTCGGGGGTCAGTGATCGCGCAGGATACATCGAGTCCCCGCCGATCGAATCTTCGCCCATGGCGGTTCAGTGCGTGGTGGCCTGGTCAGCGGGCTTCAGATTCTCCAGCTGCGGCGTGTAGGCCTTGACGAAGGCATTGCGCAACACACCGAGAATGGCCTGCGAGGTATCCAGCTGCTTGTCGTCGATACGCCCACTGATCGGCACGCGAGTCGCGAACTGATCCTGCGCGTGGTTCTTGAACAACGAGACCACGCCCTGGGCCAATGCTTCATAGGCCAGCTTGATCGGACCCTTCTTGTCCTGCTCTACGTCCTGCTTCCAGCTGAACAGCTGCAGGTTGTGGAATATCGGTTTGGCGTAGCCGTCCAGCTGTCCGTATATGGACTCCTCCCCATTGCAAGCCCCCATTGCTTTGGCGCCCCGTGCCGACTGCACACGTATATCCGGTCTCTAACAACGGCATCGCTTGATGCTGGACCATGATGGGCTATTCGCGCGCCAGCTCCCAATCGTTTTGTCGTGCTCTTCGCACTTGGACATTTAAGGGTTTTGCCGACGCCGGTTCGACCGGTTTGCCATCGCTCAGGTTGCTTCGCAATCGTGACTGAGGGTACTGCGTTTTGCCTTGTATAACGCGTGGTAGATCAGGCCGCCGCCCGCTCCGGTTGGTAATCCGTGTTGTTTCGTAGCATCGCCCATGCCATGCGCGCGGTCTTGTTGGCCAGCGCCACGCACGCTACGTTCGGATGCGACCGATCCGCCAACGCGATAACCCATCGACTTAAGCCGTCGTCCTTGGCCTTGGCGGTTCGGATCATGGCGCGTGCACCATGCACCAACAACGAGCGCACATAGGCGTCACCGCGCTTGCTGATGCCGAGCAAACGATCTTTCCCACCAGAGCTGTGCTGTCGCGGCGTCAGTCCCAACGAGGCGGCAAGCTGGCGGCCGTTGGTGAACTGACTGGCATCACCGATAGCGGCGAGTAACGCGGTCGACGTGATCGGGCCCACTCCTCGTAACTGCTGCAGACGCACTGCCGCCGGTTCGTTGTTGGCGATCTCGGCAATCTCGCGATCCAGCTCGTCCACTCGGGCATCCAGCGCGCGAAGGTCGTTCCACACGCCGTCGAGCAAGCGACGAAAACGTACTGTCAGACCGTTGTCGCCATCTTCCAGCCAGCACGGTATCGCGCGACGAAGGGCCAGTAATTCCTTGGGCGCCACCAATCCGTATTCCGATACCAGACCGCGGATCTGATTGGCCTTGGCTGTGCGCTGTTCGATCAATCCACTTCGTATGCGATGCGTCGCCTGGATATCTTGCTGCTCGATCGATTTGACCGCGACAAAGCGCATGCTTGGCCGGCTCATCGCCTCACAGATCGCTTCCGCATCATTAGCGTCGTTCTTGTTGCTCTTCACATAGGGCTTCACGAACTGTGGCGCGATCATTTTGACCCGATAGCCGCGTGCCTGTAGCTGCCTTGCCCAATGGTGCGCACCACCGCAACTCTCCATGCCGATCTCGCAACCCGGTTCGATCTTCTCCAACACTGCTTGCAGCCAGCGATCACGCGGCAATCGTTGCCGCCAAACCGGCCTCTCATGGCTATCCACGCCGTGGATCTGGAACACGTTCTTGGCCAAGTCGACCCCGATGCGTTTAAGCTTCATGTGTGGACTCCTTCTCGCCGTTGACTGTCTGGTTTGCACCTTCAGTCTGGCACCTAGATGCCGTAGGTGAGGAGGAGTCCATCCCATTGTTTTTGGCTTCCAGTTCCATCGTGAACTCGCCGCTGCCGCTGGCGAAATCCAGTCCGGCATAAGCTTGCGCCAGAGCGTTGGCGCGCGTCAGCTGGATGCCGGTGACCTTTAGTTGGTAGGAAAAATCGCCGAAATGACTCAGCGGATCGAAGGTCGCGCTGGTTGCGAACGACGCATCGCCGAGAATCTTCGCGGTGGCGTGTAGGTCGGCCACGCGGTCACCACTGCGTCGCTGGATATTGGTGATGTTGGTGACGGTGGCGTTGACGTCGGTCATCTTGAGGTCGACGCGCGGGTCCGACACAAAGCTCTGGAAGGTGACGGTGCCATGGCTCACGTTGACCTCATCAAGCCGCACCGGTGCCAGCAGCCTGAGCTCACCGCGCCAGTCCACGCCCTTGCCAGTCTGGCTGTCCCCTTCGCCATGACCTTCGACAAAGTTGACCGTGGGATCGTAGAAATTTATCTTGCCGCGAAACACGCCGTGGCTCAGTGCGAACCAGCTCAGCTGGATATCGGCGCGCGGGCTATCCAGAAATGGCGCCAGTTTGCCGGTCGTTTTGACGATGCGTAGCCCGTTGATGGCGTAGCCGCCGCGCCACAGATGCAGGCTGATATCCGCGATCTGACCGTGATACTCGCCCATTCGGTCCATGCGGGCGTTGAGGTAGTGCTTCACCGCATACGGCAACAGCGCGCGGGCAATCACCAACAGCAGCACGATAACCAGCAACCAACCCAGGTGTCGGCGATGATGAGGCTTCATGGGGATCGATCCACGGCGCGGTTCGTCCATCCTAGCTGCTGGGATGTTCGCACGGTGTCGATGGGTCGCCAGCATGCCGTTGCGCGCATGGCAAAACGCCGGCACGAGGCCGGCGTTTCACTCTTGGACTTGGTTGGCGAAGCTCAGTGCTTGAGGTTCTTGCGCAGACGCTCCAGCGCCTGCAGCTGCGCCATCGCCTCGGCCAGCTTGGCCTGGGCTTCGAAAATCTCGATCGCGTCCGAACGGTTCGCCAGTGCGTCTTCGGCTTCCTTCTTGGCGCGCTGTGCGGAATTTTCGTCCAGATCAGCGGCGCGAATCACGGTGTCGGCCAGCACCGTGATCACCTGCGGCTGCACTTCCAGGATGCCGCCGGAAATGTAGAACTGCAGTCGCTCGCCATTGACCTGCAGCACATCGACGTGACCGGGCTTCAGGCGCGTGATCAGCGGCGCGTGGCGGGGCGTGATGCCCAGTTCGCCCAGCTCGCCGGTGGCAACGACCATCGTCGCGTCACCGGAAAAAATCTCGGCTTCGGCACTGACGATGTCGCAACGGATGGTCTGACTCATGTACGGATGTCCGCTTCGTGATGGGCGAGCCAGCTGGCCCGCCGCCATAGTTCGATCAGGCTACCGTCGATCAGGCTGCCTTCTTGGCGCCCATCTCTTCGGCCTTCTTCACCGCTTCGTCGATGCCGCCGACCATGTAAAACGCCTGCTCCGGCAGATGGTCGACGTCACCGTCGACGATCATCTTGAAGCCGCGGATGGTTTCCTTCAGCGGCACGTACTTGCCGGGCGAGCCGGTGAACACTTCGGCCACGTGGAACGGCTGCGAGAAGAAGCGCTCGATCTTGCGCGCACGCGACACGGCCTGCTTGTCTTCTTCGGACAGCTCGTCCATGCCGAGGATCGCGATGATGTCCTTCAATTCCTTGTAGCGCTGCAGCGTGCCCTGTACGCGACGGGCAACGTCGTAGTGCTCAACGCCGATCACGTTCGGATCGAGCTGGCGGCTGGTGGAATCCAGCGGATCCACCGCCGGGTAGATACCCAGCGAAGCGATGTTACGGCTCAGCACCACGGTCGCGTCCAAGTGGGCGAAGGTGGTGGCCGGCGACGGATCGGTAAGGTCATCCG
>Ga0302234_10000772_pt1 | contig 24077 bp, 22 predicted proteins | sample II_Palsa_N3_2_FD_193576 | JGI IMG/M metagenome (GOLD analysis project Ga0302234, IMG submission 193576) | Peat permafrost microbial communities from Stordalen Mire near Abisko, Sweden - II_Palsa_N3_2 | ecosystem: Environmental > Terrestrial > Soil > Palsa > Peat permafrost | place: Sweden... | reverse complement strand
GCGTGCTCGGCCAGATCAGGAATTACGCCCTGGTGCGGCTCGCGTCGTGGTTGTCCAAGAAAGGCAACCGGCGCCGGGCCTGGGGATGGGGCATCAAACAGGTGCTGCTGTCCCCGAACCACCTGGGCCTGATCAGCCTCGATGGAACCGTCCGCCCGCCCAGGCCCTTCCGGGACTGGCGGGGGAACACCGAACACCGCCGGTGAAGAACGTCGGTAAGCCGTGTGCGGGAGAACCGCATGCACGGTTTGACGGGCGGGGACTGGAAACGGAGCCGCGACCAGCGGAAACCGCGCCAGTCCCCGACCCTCCCACGCTGTGATTTAGCCCGGCGTGGCTGCGTGATCCGGGGTTCTCGGAGGTCCAGTCTGGGACGATGCTGGATGTGATGGATGAGGCGCGGGTGCGGGCGGGTGAGGCGCATGCCGCGTGGTCGGAGTCGTTCAACGAGATGTTCGCGGGCGTGGCGGGTGAGTTCGAGAACGCGGGGTCGCGCAAGCGGGCGCGGGCCTACGTGCTGGGCTTGCTGTCGCATGCGGAGCGGAAGAACGGGTGGACGCTGGCGGAGTTCGCCGGGGACCTGACGCCGGACGGGATGCAGCGGCTGCTGAACTTCTACGCCTGGGACGCCGGCGCGGTGCGGGACGCGGTGCGCCGGTACGTGGTGAAGAACCTGGGCGACCCGTCCGCGGTGCTGGCGGCCGATGAGACGGGATTCCTGAAGAAGGGCCGGATGTCGGCGGGGGTGGCCCGGCAGTACACCGGAACGGCGGGCCGGGTTGAGAACGCGCAGGTCGGGGTGTTCCTGGCGTACGCGGCGAGCGATGGCGCCCGGGCGCTGATCGACCGGGAGCTGTACCTGCCGGAGAAGTGGACCGCGGACCGGGATCGGTGCCGGGCGGCCGGGATCGGCGATGAGGTGGCATTCGCGACCAAGCCGGCCCTGGCGCGGGACATGCTCGAGCGCGCGGTGCAGGCGGGGGTGCCGTTTGCCTGGTTCGCCGCCGACGAGGTGTACGGGCAGAACCCGGGACTGCGGGACTGGCTGGAAGACCACCAGATCGGCTACGTGATGGCGGTGCCGTGCAGCGAGCTGATCACTGTCGCCGCGGGCCGCAGGCGCGCGGATGCGCTGGCCGCCCTGGTGCCCGGCCAGGCGTGGCAGCGCCTGTCGTGCGCGGACGGGTCGAAGGGACCGCGGCTGTATGACTGGGCGCTGGTCGATGCTGCCAGCGGTGATCACCGGCTGCTGATCCGCAGGTCGCTGCACCTGAACGAGAAGGGCGAGCGGGAGCTGGCGTACTTCTGGTGCTACGCGCCGCGCGGCGCGGCGCTGGCCGAGCTCGTCTCGGTAGCCGGGGCCCGCTGGGCGGTGGAGGATTGTTTCGCCGAGGCCAAGAACGAGACCGGCCTGGACCACTACCAGGTCAGGCTGTATCAGGCCTGGTACCGGCACATCACCCTCTCGATGCTCGCGCACGCTTTCCTCGCCGTCACCGCGCACGCCCTGCGGCCCGCCCCCGTGCCACCGGACCCGCCGCCTGCCAGCGCGGACGACAGCCAGCCCGCTCAAAAGGGGACCCACAGCCTGTGGACAAACATTCAGCCCGCCCAGGACATATAGCCCGCCGCAGGTCATAACGGATGGAAACGGCGAGGAGATGATCCCGCTGACCGCCGCCGAGACCCGGCGCCTGTTCAACCTTTACACCCGCGTCACCCGCCCGGAGCAACACCACGAGCGCTGGTCAGACTGGCGCCGCCGCCACCAGGCCCGCGCCCGCCGGTTCCACTACCAGCGCAGGGTCCGAGGTCTCAAGGTGCGGCTGTAGTACTAGGCGCACCTTTGCGGAGGAGCGCGGTCCGGGCGTTGCGCACCGTCGCGGCCGGAGGTGCCGTGTTCGGCGCAGGCATCGCCTCCCGGTTCCTGGCCAGCTACCCGGACCGGACCTTCACGGCAAGCGGCCAGCGGCCTACGGACACGACGAGGCACCATGGCGTTACGTCACGGTGTGACCTCCCGTCCTGCTGGGGCGCACCGGAAGGCCGCGCTGACCGATCCTGACCGCGGTCTGCAGAATTTTTCCGGTCCGCGCCAGGCCGATCCGCTTCGCGTTACGTACTACCGGTATCTCGTTAAAATCCCGCTTCGAACGGAGACAGCCGATGCGCAGAAAAGTACTGTGGGCTCCCTTTGGGCTGGTGGCGGTGGCGCTTATCGCTGCGGCGTGCGGCAGCTCATCGACGACCCCCAAAAGCCCGGGCAGCCCGGCAGCGGCCGGCGCTTCCGCCTCGGCTACGGCGAGCTCATCCGGGACGGCCCTGAAAACGGCCACGATCGGCGGCGTGACCGTACTGACCAGCGCCAAGGGCTTCACGCTGTACTCGTTCGCCCCGGACACAGCGACCACCTCGAACTGCAACGGGGCGTGCGCCACATACTGGCCGCCGGTGAAAGGCCCAGCAACCGCGGGCTCGGGCGTCACCGGCACGCTCACCACGATCAAGCGCTCGGACGGCTCGATGCAGGCAGCCTACGACGGGCATCCGCTCTACACCTACGCCGCTGACACCGCACCGGGCCAGGCTAAGGGCAACGGGCTCAACCTGTCCGGCGGTGTGTGGCACGAGGTGACCGCCTCCGGCGGCGCGGCGCCAGCCAAGAGCTCGTCATCGGGTTCCGGTGGCGGCGGGTACTGAGCGGCCGGGCGACGGCCGGCTGCCGGAAGAGCACGAGGTGACGGAGCAGAGGCGGCCCGCCAACCGCGCCCGGGCACGGCTCGCACTGCGGCTGGCCGGGGGCGGGCTGCTGGTCGCGACCGGCGCGATTCACCTTGACCTGTACCTGACCGGCTACCGGTCGATCCCGACGATCGGCTGGCTGTTCCTGCTCCAGGTGATCGCGGCCTTCGGGCTTGGTGTCCTGGTGCTGGCGACCGGCGGATGGCTCGCCGCCGCGGCTGGTGCCGGGTTCGCCCTGGCCACCCTGGGCGGTTACGTGCTGTCGTTGTGGATCGGCCTGTTCGGGTTCAAGGAGGTCCGGACGACCGCGGGGATCGTCGCCGGGGTGATCGAGGTGGCTGCCTTCGCGGCCCTGGCCGGCCTGGCGGGCCTGACGGCTGCGCCCGGCAGCCGCCACCGGGCCGGCGGGCGCCTGCTGGCCAGCCTCCAGGCTGGCATGCCGGGCACCCGGGTGATCGCGGTCTCGGTGGCCACCGTGTCCGTGGCGGCGTTGGCGGTGCTGGGCGCTTCGGTGGCGGCGGCTGCCGGCCCGGGCGCGACCGCCGCGGGAGGCAGCCTGAAGACCACGCGCATCGGCGGCGTGACGGTGCTGACCAACGCGAAGGGACGCACGCTGTACTGGTTCGCCCCGGATACCGCCACCAGGTCGGCCTGCTACGGGACGTGCGCCGCATACTGGCCGCCGGTGCGGGGAGCCGCGACCGCCGGGCCGGGCGTCACGGGCAGGCTGGGCACGAGCACCCGGTCAGATGGGTCGGTCCAGGCCACCTATGACGGGCATCCCCTCTACACCTACGTCGGCGACACTGGCGCGGGCCAGGCCAACGGCAACAGGCTCAACCTGAACGGCGGCCTATGGTACGAGGTAACCCCATCCGGCTAGCCGCCGAAAACAGCGATGATGGCGCCACCAGGTTCCTGGCGGGCCGGTGACGGAAGACACGCCGGGCGCGGGTGGCGCGCCGGCGCCGGGGTGCCGGTAACAACCGGGCCATGAGCACCGGGCGCCCAGTTTCCTGAACGCGGGCACGGCAGGCCGCCCGGGCCGGCTGGCCGCACCGGGCATCGCGATGTGCCCGTTGGCCGGCGGCGGCCGACGGTGTCCGGCGCGATGGACGGGTTCGTCACCAACGCCTCGCTGATCGCGGGCGCCGGCGGCGGGATACCGGCGCACACGGTCGCGCTGACCGGCGTCGCGGCCCTGAGCGCGATCACCACGCGCTTGACGCGGGCATCGATGAGGGCCGCGGCAAGGCGGGGTCCGCCCATGATGATTGCGCGGCTCCAAGGCGGCAATCGCCGTCGCGCCGGCGGCTAAATTCTGGCTCCCGGGCGGCCCGGAGCTGCCTACCGGCGGACAGTTAAGACGCGAGACGACGGCGCAGGCCGATAGCCGCCATCGCCAGGCCTGCCAGCGCAATCACGGGACCGGCCACCGCCCAGAAGGTCACGCCGGACATGGCGCTTCCGCCGATGTCCCCAAGGCCCTGCAGCGTGAAGATGACTCCTGCCACCGTGATCAGCACGCCCACGCCCACGAGCAGAGCCCTCTTCACGGTAACTGCCTCTCCTCCCGGCCCACAGGATGCGGGCCATCTCCGTGCCGTCACCTTGGGTACGTCCCGGCAGCAGGAAAGGATTCCACAGCTGGGGCCGGATCGCCCGCAGGTTCCCGCCGTTTGCGGCGACATCGAGGCTGGCGGCTGGCCGGATCTGCCGGCGCAGCCTCGCTAACGAGTTTGACGGCTGGGTACGTGGCGGTGCCCTGAGCAAGAAAGCCGCCGGGACTCGCCGGCCCAGGCAAGCCATCTCGGTCATCCGCCCGTATACAAGTGGTGACCAAGCCAGCCAGCGTCGTGATCGGGCCGGTGCCCGGGTCCACGCGGCCGGCAGCGACAGCTAACTGCATGGCGGCCGGCGAAGAACCCGGCGATGCCGGCCGGTGCCGCGCTGCCCGGCTGGCCGGAGGGTCAATCCCGGCCGGTGGCAGGCCGGGGTATCGCGACGTCCGCGCCAATCGGTCCCCTGTTCCTCCTCCCGGCGGCCGCCGGCAGGCCATTAACTCTCTTAGAAGGGATACACCGTGAAACCTCGACACCTTGCTACCGCTGCGGCGGCCGCGCTCAGCCTGGCCGCCGCGGCGTGCGGATCCACCTCGAGCGCGAAGCCGGCCTCGGCACCGAGCACTGCCTCCTTGTTCCTCAATCAGCTCCACACCGTCTCCCAGGTCGCTTCGACGGTTCCGGGCAACGGTGACGTGAACCCGTACGGGGTGGCGGTGGTCCCGGCCTCGGCCGGCCAGCTGACAGCGGGCGACACCCTGGTGAGCAATTTCAACGACAAGGCCAACGTCCAGGGCACCGGCACGACCATCGCCGAGATCTCCCCGACGGGCTCGGCGAGGACGTTCGCCCAGCTTTCCGCGCTGCCGGCCGGCCAGGCATGCCCGGGGGGCATCGGGCTGACCACCGCGCTCGGCATCCTGCCCGGCGGCTGGGTGGTGGTGGGCAGCCTCCCGACCACGACCGGCGGTGCTTTGCCCGGTCTCGACCCCGCCGGGTGCCTCATCGTGCTGAACGATCAAGGCACACCGGTGAAGACCATCAGCAACAAGGACATCGTCGGCCCCTGGGACCTCACGGTCAGCTCGAGCGCGACGTCCGCCGAACTGTTCGTCTCCAACGCCCTCGGCGGCAACACCAGCACCGACCATGGCGTACCCGTGGCCGGCAACTGCACCATCGTGCGCCTCGACCTCGCCCTCAGCGCCACAGCGCCGCCGGTGCTCACAAGCTCCACCGTCATCGGGACGCATTTCCCGTGGCGAGCGAACAAGGCCGCGCTCGTCCTGGCCCCCACCGGGCTCGCCCTGGGGCGCAGCGGGACCCTGTACGTGGACGACACCCAGACCAGCTTCATCGCCGCCATCCCCCAGGCGCGCACCCGCACCAGCGCCGTGACGGCGTCCGCCGGCATCATCTCCTCGGGCGGAGCGCTCAAGGCCCCGCTCGGCATGACGCTGGCCCCGAACGGCGATCTGATCGTCGTCAACGGCAACAACGGCAACGCCGTCGAGATCGGCACCGCCGGCCAGCAGCTTGCCACGAAAACGCTGGTGAAGAACGGCGCCGGTGACCTCTTCGGCCTCACCACAACCAACGCAGGCAACGAAATTCTGTTCGTCAACGACGGGACCAACGCCCTCGACCGCTACCACCCCTGAGTTACAGGCTCGAACCCGCCCCAGGAGCGTGCTGAATTGGGCTGCTTCTGGTGAGCGTTTGTGGCGCGTGATGGCGCTGCCGTGCGGGCCGCGGATGCCCCGCTGGCCCGGGCGGCGGCCTGCCAGAGCCTGAGGTCGTGGCCGGCGGGGCAGGCTCGACATCTTGCCCGGCGACCAGGGCCAGCAGCGCCACCGCGGAGCAGGCCGGCTCCTCCAGCTTGCGGCCTTCCAGCGCGGCTACCAGCGCGTTCGCGTCGTTGACCAGGGCCGAGACCAGTTCTTGCTTGGCCGCCGGATCATCCCAGTCGATCTTTGGCTTGCCCGCCTTGGAGTAATCGTGGCCGGGACACACCGCCGCGATCTGCTCTGCCGCGCCGGGCACCTCCCGCGCCACCCGGCGGATGGCCGAGATCAGCTGGGTGATGGTGTTCTGCAGCGTCACGGCGACTCGCCGACGGAGAAGATAGCCTTACAAGCCCTGCACCAGGCCCGATCGGGACAGCAGGACGCTAGCGGCTAACGGTCGAACTCGACGACGGTTGCGTACCCCTATCGCCGCGAGAGCCCGGATCACCAGCGGCACCTTTCGGCTCATCCAGCGGCTCTTCGTCCAGATCCAGCGAATCCTCAGCATCAACGAGCTGACCTCGGTGACCAGTGACGTGGTGGAAGCCGCCCGCACGACTCTCGTCATCGGCGAGACCGGCCCCTGAAGGTCATTTATCGCTGAAGGTTCAACGTCACAAATCCCTGAACTTGACAAATGCCGCACCGGCGGGAGGTGCCCGCGAACGATCGTTTGATGACGTGGGACACCTCCCTCGGCCAGGCTGGGGAAGACCCGAACTCCTGACTCACCGCTGTTTCCGCCGCGCGTCGCCGGTCGCATCGCCACCACGAGGAGGAGTTCCGTATTCCCACCAGACCCCTCCGTGGTCTGGTGGGAAGCCAGTCATTTCGGCAGGGGTCTATGCCTTGATGGTGATGCTGAGCGATTGGGTGGCGGTGCCACCGAGGCTGTCGGTCACCTTCATCGTGAAGGTGAAGGTGCCCGCTGTTGTGGGGGTGCCGGTGAGGATGACGTCGGCGCCGGGGAACGTATGCCGCTGATAGCTGCTGGGAGTGTGGATGGCGAGGCCGGGCGGGACTTGCCCGGTGGCGACGGTCCAGGTGTAGGGCGCCTGGCCGCCGGTGGCGGCGAAGCCGATGCCGGGGTAGGCGGTGCCGACGGTCCCCGCCGGGCCGGCGGCGGCGGAGGGCTCGCTGATCTTGAGCGGCGGCCTGGGGTCGATGGTGATGCTGACCTGGCCGCTTGCGGTGTCACCGAGGGTGTCGGTCACTTGCATGGTGAAGACGTAGGTACCGGCGGTGGTGGGCGTGCCCGTCAGCTCGTCGTCGGTCTGCCCCGCGGCGCCGGATGATGCCAGGGCGAGTCCGGGGGGGAGCTGCCCCGAGACCTGCGACCAGGTGTATGGCGCCTCGCCGCCGCTGAGCGTGAAGCCTGCCGTGTAGGGGGTGCCCATGGTTCCCGCGCTGACCGCGGTGGTGTCGGTCAGGGGCAGGGGCGGCCCGACGGTGATGCTGTAGGTCTCCTGGAGGGGCGGTCCTGTTTGGGCGCTTTCGGTCACGGTGAAGGTGAAGGTCCCTTGCTGGGTGGGGCTGCCGGTCACGACGGTCCCTGACGTGGACAGTCCGGGGGGGAGGGTGCCGGTGACCGTGAAGCTGCCGCCGGTGCCGCTGGCATAGGCAAATGGCTCTGCGTATTGCTGGCCGACCGCAGCGGCAGGCAGGACGCAGACGCCGCCGGTGGCGGTGCCCCCGTTCGGGTAGCACGTCAGGTCGGCTGCGGTGATGCTGTAGGTCTGGTTGCTGGACAACCCGGTGTTCGGGTCGGCCGCATGGACCACAAACGTGAACGTCCCCACCTGGGTGGGGTCACCTTCGATGACGGTGTCGGCCACCCCGAAATACGCCGGCATGGTCAGCCCGGGCGGGAGGCTGCCAGAGACGATGCTGAACCTGTCGGCCGCGTCGTTATTGCTGGCGTTGATGTAGCTGGAGTAGTCGTCGCCGCCGACGGCAGCGCCCGGCAGGTCACAGACGCCGTTGACCAGGCTGCCGCCGTTGGTGGCGGCGGAGCACTCCTGGACGAGCGGCGCCGACGTCGCTAAGGCTGCTCCGGCGGGGCCGGCGCCGAGCAGGACGGCGGCGGCGGTCACGCCGAGCAGGACGGCGGACAAAGAGGCGGTGGTCTTTTTCATGCGATCTCCTCTGAGGCGCGCCCCGCAAAATCCGGAAGACGCCGGTCTTCACCCGGCGGTGGCGTCATCTGTAGTACTCGTTTTCCGGCCGATCGGATTGCCTCCCCAACCACTTTCTTTTCCGTCGGCATGACGCCCGCGGGGCGGCGATACTCGCGTCCCGGGGTCCGCTGCGGCTCAGGTGGCCTGGGTCACCGGAAGGCGGAGTATCCGGTGTACGCGGCGAGGGCGATGAGCACCGCAGCGGTGGGGCTGGTCGTACACCGCTGGGCGGCCGGGCAGGGTTTCGCCCTGGCTCCGGCGGCTGCGCATCCGCTGGCAGATCCGCGACGACATCCACGAGGCCTTCCTAGACCTGGCCTGCGGCATCATCTGCTGGCGCCGGCTGACCAGCCTCTCACTTTGTTAGGACTTCTCAGGACAGCCTGGCCGCACCGTACGCCGGCCTGCCGCTCGTCGTGGAGGTCGCCGGGACGGGCCTGCTTGCCCGGGCGCGGTGCTCGCCGTCGCCGCCCGGTCGCCGCGGCACGAGCAGCCGGAGGTCAGGCTCGTGCGGCCGCAATCCCGTAGAGCCCCCTTGCACGTACATAAGAATGTGCAAAGCAGGGCATCCCACCCCAAAAGCAGGGCATCCCGCTCCCGCGGCTGCCCGGGACGCTGGGGCACAGGCCCGCTGCCGGTGACGCCGGGCCTGCGGCTGCGCCCGTGCGCCGTGTCCAGCGGGAGGCCTGCGGGGCCGGATCCAGCGGAGGCCTGCGGGGCCGGCCGTGACCGGCTCACGCCGGGGGACGATGAACGGACTAAACGAGATGGACTGCGACGACCTCGCTGAGATGGCCGCGGAACTGGCCCTGGGCGTGCTCACCGGCCGGGAACGGGCCCAGGCCATCATGCACCTGGACCGGTGCGGCACCTGCCGGGAGCGCATCCGGGACCTCGCTGTCACCGGAGAGGAACTGCTTGGGCTGCTGCCGGGCCGCGAGCCGCCGGCCGGCTTTGAGACCCGGGTCATGGGCCGGCTTGGTTTCACCGGGCGGCAACGCAGACATCCGCCGGGGCGGCTGTGGTGGATGCTCGCCGCCGCGGCCGCCACGATCATCGTGGCGGCCGGGCTGGGTGGCTGGGAAATGCGCGGCACCGCGCCGGCTTCACCCCCGGCGGGCAGCGTGGCCCCGCCCGCACTGCACACGGCCGCGCTGACTACGGCCAGCCATCAGAGAATCGGGACGATCTTCCTCTACGACGGCCGCCCGGGATGGCTCTACATCAACGTGGACACCGGCTCGGGCACCGGCACCATCATCTGCCAGCTGGAAGGCCGGGACGGGAGCGTTATCACCCTCGGGTCGTTCCGGCTGACCGTCGGCTACGGTCACTGGGGCAGCCCGGAACCCCTGCCGCCGGCCATCGTGACCGGTGCCCGGCTGACCACCACCAGCGGCAAGGCCCTGGCCACCGCCAGCTTCAGCCCCCCGGGATGACGGGCCGCCCTCCGGGACGGAAACGCGGTGCCAGCCGCCGCGGCCCCGGCGCCGCTGGGCATCTAGATCTGATAGGCCGCTGGGCATCCTGGGCATGGCGGCTGCTGAGGTCGCCAGTCAGGAACACCAGGCCCGGCCGTGACCCGCTCTCTTGGGTCACGGCCGGGTGTTCCCGCGTGGCTACCGCTGTGCTGGCAAGCGATCACCGGTCACTTCCCGGTCGGCTAGAGCCGCGCTCATTGACACGGCTCGGCGCGCGAGGGGCTATCGCCCGGCTCTACGGGTTGATGGTGATCGTCACCGTCCCGGTCGCGGTGTTGTCCTGTGAGTCCTGCACCTGCATGGGGAAGCTGAAGGTGCCAGCCTGGGTCGGCGTTCCCGTCAGGACGTTGTTGAAGTCCGGAGGAGTCGCACCGAGGGTGAGGCCGGGCGGGAGCTCATTGATGTTGTTGACGACGAACCAGGAGTACGGAGGTGCGCCGCCCTGGGCGGGGAGGTCGTGGCTGTACGGCACGCCAACGGTTCCGGCCGGAAGCGTGGCGGGGGTGATCTGCAGCGGCGGATCGACGGTGAGGGTGAATTGCTGGGTGGCCTGCTGACCGTCGTAGTCGCTGACCCGCATGGTGAAAGCGAAAGTGCCGGTTGTCGTAGGTGTTCCGGCGAGCTGATTGCTGGCGTCGCGCGGTCCGGCCGTGGTCTGCAGGACCATGCCGGGCGGAAGCTGCCCGGCGATGACGGACCAGGTGTAGGGCCCGGCCCCGCCGCTAAGGAAGAAGTCCTGCCCAAAGTAGGCCTGGCCGACCATCCCCGGACTAAGGGCTGATCCGCCGGAGGGCGGGACGATGGTCAGCGGCTGGTTCTGGTCCACCGCGATCGAGTAGGCCTGATACAGGGGCTGGCCCTGGTCGCCGGTGCCTTGCACGGTGAAGCTGGAACCGCCATCGATGCCCGCCTGGCCGGGAGTACCGCCGACGATCGCGCCCGACGGGCCGAAGGTGGCGGACAGGGACAGGCCGGGGGGCAGGGAACCCGCAACGACGCTGAGCGTGCCGCCGGCGTTATGGCTGGTGGGCAGGTGCCCTTGGTAAGGCTGGCCGACGACGGCGTCGGGCAGCACGCAGACCCCGCTGATCAGGAAGCTGCCGCTGGCAGCGTTGCACAGCAGCTGGTCCGGAGGGCCTTGCACGGTGATGGTGATCTGGTAGGCCAGCGTGGAGGTGAAGCCCCCGTCGGTCGCCTTGACGGTGAAGTTGAACGTCCCGGCCTTGGTGGGGTTCCCGGTGATGACGGTGCCGGACCCGCCCTGGGCGGCCATGGTCAGGCCGGGCGGGAGGCTGCCCGCGGTCACCGTGAAGGTGACGGTGGGGCCAACGGCGCCCGGGGCACCCGCCTTGGTCACCGTGATGGCCGCGGAGTAGCTGTTCGGCGCGGTGGTCATTCCGGGCGGCAGCACGCAAAGGCTGCCTTTCAGCGTGCCGCCGCTGGCCGCCGCCCCGCACACCAGGTGAATGCTCGGCGGCGGGTAACTCGCTAATGCCGGGCTCGCGGCCACACCCGCCAGCGCCAGCACCATGCTCACCATGGCCCCGAGCGTGAGCGCCGCCTTCGTTTTCCATCTCATCGCGATCCTCCTCCTGTCGGCGTGCGGGTCCGTCCGCGGAAATGGGCGGCCATGCGCTCGGATACGCCCGCCGCCCAGCCGAGCCGATCCCCGCTAACTCATACGGCGCCCGACCGGATGTGGATTGCGAACTTTGTCCGTCCATAGCAGTACCTTGGGCGGTTCCGGGTCCTTGGTGTGGTGGCGCCACCGTGGCAACGGCACGCCATGGCGAGCTAGCCGGTAGGCCCGCCGGATGTGCGGGCTGGGTCCATCACCGGGGCCGGGGGGTATGAACCAGGCCGGGCACCGGTCGCATGGCATCTCGCCGGGGAACCGCCCTGCGCCGTGCCGGACCAGCGAGAACCATAGCCGGCACGCCGAACGTCACCAGAGCCAGCAGCGCGCTGGCCACAAGCCGCCATCCGGCGGCATGAGCACGAGAACAGCTGCCTCTGCAGCGAGCACTTTTGCTGCGCATGCCCAGGGCAATATTCCAGTGCGCGCGGCAATCAAGGGATGCCTGCCGCCACGCTGATCGGCGTTGTTCACGGCGATCCTCCAGATCCAGGACGTAGCGGCCAGCATTTAGAATTAGGCACTGGCAGAGGCGGCGGCTTAACTCGAATCCGTACGTCATCCGCTCGCTGCTCCGCCCTCCTCTAGCCTGTCCTCACCGCCCACCCGGGTGGCCCCGGGCTGAGCTATAGGCCGGCGAGAAATGGGAATGGCCGCACGGTGACTGATGAGCGGACGCGTGAGCCGTCCAGGGCGACCGGCGCGGCGGCGGCGAGAGCGGGCTGGTCGCATCGTCACCGTGACGTGTCCGGGGGAATGCTGCGGCCGACCGTGTTCGGCGCCGTCGATGGGCTTGTCACCAACGCGTCCCTGATCGCCGGGGTGGGCGGCGGAGGGGTATCGTCGCACGCCATCATCTTGACCGGCGTCGCCGCGCTGGTGGCCGGGGCGTGTTCCATGGGAACCGGCGAGTACATCTCCGTCACCAATCAGAACGAGCTGGTGCATTCCGAAGTCGCCCTTGAGCAGTCGATGCTCGCCCGGTTCCCGGCGGCAGAAGAAGCCGAACTGGCTGAATATTTCTGTAACTACGGGGCCGACCCCGACACCGCACAGCGGATGGCCGCTGCCGTGTCCAAAGACCCTGATACGGCGCTGCGGCTGCATACTCGTGAGGAGCTCGGTGTTGACCCTGACGAGCTGCCCTCCCCGGTCCTGGCCGGGGTCGCGTCCCTGTGCGCCTTTTCCGTCGGCGCCCTGGTGCCGCTGCTGCCCTACCTGCTGGGAGCACCGGTCCTGGCCGCCAGCCTCGCAATCACCGCGGTGGCACTGATCTGCGGCGGGATGATTGTCGGCCGGCTCACCGGCCGGCCGGTTCTGAGCTCGGGGCTGCGGCAGCTCGCCCTGGGCGGCCTGGCCGTCGCGATCACTTACGGCGTGGGCACCCTCATCGGTCACCACGCGGGCTAACCTGCCGGGCACGGGCAGCACGTTCTGGTCAGGTGGCGCTGTAACAGGTCTGCGCCGCAATCCTTTATGCTGCCTTTTCCGTACATAGAGCATGCGCGGTGTGGGTGTCCGGGCTGGGCGGATACCGCGCCCAGCAGATCAGCTCCGGCCATGCGCCGCGCGGTAATGGTCACCTTGGCGCCGCGGCCGCTATAGGGCACAGACCGGGGGCCCTGCTCGCCGCCCGCAGGGCCGGACAGGACGGCAGGCGGTGAGCGGGCCAACTCCTCCCGAGGGCATCCATCTGGGCGACGTGGCCGCCGACCTGGCGCTGGGTGCCCTGACGGGACGCGAACGCGCCGAAGCCGTCGCGCATCTGGAGAAGTGCCCCTGTACCGCTTCAAAACTAATCGCATGGTGTCTGACCTGGGGTTCATTGGCTCAGCTACGCCGCCCGGTAGTACTCGTTGATCACGCCATCGAGGACTTTTCGCCGCTGGACCGGCAGCTCCAGCGACGGGCTGGCCCGGTCATCGTGGTCGGGCGGTCGTTGCTGGCGAGACTGGTGCGGGCGGTGCCCGTTGTAATGGCTGGAGTAATCGCCCAGAACCGAGCGCAGGTGCCGTTCGCCGTAGATGAGCATCCGGTCGGAGCACTCGCCTCGTGCGGTTCGTACCCATCTCTCGGCATAACAGTTCGCCCTGGGAGTCCGCGGCGGGATCTTGACTGGCTTCACGCCCTCACTGGCGAAGATGGCGTCGAAGGCGCCGGTGAACTTGGCGTCGCGGTCCCGGCTCAGGAACCGGAAAGAGCCGGTCCGGTCGCCGAGGTCCATGAGCAGGTTGCGAGCCTGCTGGGCGGTCCACGCGCCGTCCGGGTGAGCCGTCACGCCGAGGATATGCACCCGCCGGGTCCGGACCTCCATGACGAATAGCACGTACAGGCGCTGGAGGAAAACCGTGTCCACATGAAAGAAGTCGCAGGCCAGCAAGCCGCGGGCCTGCGCGCGCAGGAATGCCCGCCAGGAGGTGTCCACGTTCCGCGGGGCCGGCCTACGCCGCCGGGTGCGCAGGATCCGCCGCACGGTCGCTGCGCTGACGTAATAGCCGAGCCGGCATAGTTCGCCATGCACCCTGCGGTATCCCCACGCCGGGTTCTCCCGCGCCAGCCGCAGCACCAGGTCGCGGATGTCTCGGCTGATGCGCGGTCGGCCGGTCCGGTCCGGGTACGTCCATTTGCGGGTGATCAGCCGGCGGTGCCAGGCCAGCAGCGTGCCGGGCGTGACGAGCCGATGGGCGCGCAGCACAGCAGGCAACTGGCGGGTCAACGCCGCCAGGATGGCGCGGTCGGCCCAGTCCGGCTTAGGCCAGGCGACCTGACCGCGGAGCACCGCGACTTCGTGCCGGAGAACCATGATCTCCACGTCCTTGTACGCCTGACGGCGGCCGAGCAGCGCCGGCCAGCCGAAGACCCGGATCATGATCAGGTAGAGCAGGCGGAGGGACACAAACCGCGATCTTGCCGCAACCAGCTCACCGGAGCAAACAGCAGGTCACAGCACCAGCGACGAGTTCTGAATCGGTACACGGCATCGGGTGCCGGGCGGTCATCACCGTCAGGCCGCATCGGGTCAGATCCATGGCCGCCGACGCGAGTAGCAGCACGGCGATCAGGCGCCGCCCGCGCGGTACCTCCGCGGCAAGCGATCTCATCCCGCCGTTAGGGTCGGCGGCTGGGAAGTCCCAGGGCAGACGGCTGTCCATCAGGACGCGATCGGGTCGTCCTCTTGCAGCTCCTGGCCCAAAGCATGCAGCGCATAGTGGAGCCGTGACCTGGCCGTGCCCGCCGGTATGCCGAGCTGACGGGCCACCGTGGCTAGGCTTTCCCCGTGGTAAAAGGTCTCTACGAGCACGGTCAGGTGCGCGGGCGACAAATGCTGCAGTGCGGCGGCCACGATCTGCTGATCCAGAACCCGATCCAGCCCTGAATCGGTCCGGGCATCGTCAGCTGGCTGCGGTTGGACCGTCATCGGCCGGGCCCGCGCAGCCCGGAAAGCATCGATCAGCAAGTTGCGTGCGACCCGGAACAGCCAGGGCCGGACTGGCCGGTCATCGGCACTCAGCTGGGGCAGGTGACGCCAGGCCCGGATGAAGGTTTCCTGCACGATGTCGTCTGCGCTCGCCCAGTCCGGGCAGAACCGCTCGACGTAACTGTGCAGGGCCCTGGCGTGCTGGGCGTACAGCTCGCGGATGGCGGCATCGGTGTCGCCGGGGAGCTGATCGCTGGGAGGTTGCATGATAGCTGACATACTTACTAACACGGATAGTAGACAGGCATTCGTTCACGACAAGGCACAAAAGTTGCCAGAGGCCTGAACCGCCGACGTATGCTATGCGTGTTAGTAGATAGTCGCCGGTGTGGCGACGGCCTGACCGTGACCGCAGGCGGAGCGGGTGAGGGAAGTGACGGATGCGACGACTTGGTGAGCTGGAAGCCGTGATCATGGACCGGTTGTGGGAGTGGGGACGTCCAGCGCTCGTCCGCGACGTGGTCGACGAACTCGGAAAAGACCGGCCTCTCGCTTACACCACCGTGATGACGGTGATGGAGAACCTGTACCGCAAAGGGTGGCTGCGCCGGGAGCGGGATGGCCGTGCGTGGCGCTACGAGCCCACCGGTTCCCGGTCCGGCTACACCGCGGCGCTGATGAGCGACGCGCTGTCGACCAGTGCTGACCGGCGCACGGCGCTCGCGCATTTCGCGCTGCAGATGAGCCCGCACGACGCTGCGGTGCTGCGCGAGGCACTGGACCAAGCCCTCGGCGAGGCTGAGGCTGGTGGGCCCCGGTGACCATCGCCGTGGTGCTGGTGGCGTATGCCGTCTGCGTCGGCACTTTGGGCGCCCGGATGCTGGGCCGGGCCAAATGGACGGCGAGGGCGCCGCTGCTGGCCATGGTCACCTACCTCGCCGCTGGATGGTCGGTCGTGGCCGCGCTCGGGCTGGCCGGCCTGACGCTGGCGGTGCACACGACCGCGCTCGGCGGCGGCCTGAGCCACCTTATCGGCGCTTGCGTGCTGCGGCTGCGCGCCACCTACGCCACCCCGGGCGGCGCCATGGTCGCCGGGCTCGGCCTCACCCTGGCGGGCGCGGTCGTGGCCCGTACCGCGCTCTCGGCCATGACGCACCTCCGCGCGGCCGGGCGGCAGGCGCTGCAGCATGCGCAGACTGCGCGGCTGGTCGGCCGTCCCGAGCCGGCCCTCGGCGCTACGCTGATCGATCACCCGCAGCCAGCCGCCTACTGTGTGGCCGGGCGGGACCCGACCGTGGTCCTGACCACCGGCGCCGTGCAGGCCCTCGACGCTGATCAGCTGGCAGCGGTGCTGGCGCACGAGCGCGCGCACCTGACCGGCCGCCACCACCGGCTGATAGCCATGGCGAGGATCGGCCGCCAGGTGCTTCCGTTTGTGCCGCTGATGCGTGACGCAGATGCGCAGGTGGCGAGGCTGGCTGAGATGCACGCCGACGATGCGGCCACCCGAACCTGCGAGCCCGCACCACTGGCCACCGCCCTGGTCATCCTGGCCGCGGGCGCCAGTCCCGCCCCCGCCCTCGCTGCGGCCGCCACCGACGCGGTGCAGCGGATACAGCGGATGCTGGGGCCCGCCGAGCCACTGGGCCGCACCCGCCGGCGGCTGCTTCGCACCACGGCCGCGGCGCTGGCCTTGGCCCCGGTCCTGCTGGCGCTGGCCCCAGCCGTCCTCGCGCTCGCCCTGGGCCGGGTTCCGGGCGCCTAGCAGCCCGGCACGACGGGAGTCGGCTCGCCTGCGGTGGCCAGATGGCCGCTGCCTGCCTGGTAGCGGGCTGCTGCCCAGCCGATCTCTGCTGTCCAGCCGGTCTATTTTGGCGGCGGCAGTCGTCCGCAACGCCTGGCCAGCCTCGCGATGAACACCCTCCTGGCCAGCCCCGTGATGCCAGGTATGAAATTCCATCGCCAGAACGGCCTGCCCGACGCGCCCGCCGGGCAGCAGGACCACACGACGGGCACCCCGGTACGCCGCCGCTGCTGGCGGCCACGCCGCCGCAGGGACCGTGAGGACGCCCGGCAGGGGCCAGATACAGGCGTTGCTCGCGACCAGACCGCGCCCACCCATGCCGTGCCCGCGTACACCGTGCCCGCGGACACCGTGGGCGCCAGTGCCACGTCGGGCGGGACCATTCCCGGCGACATTGTGGTTTCCTCCATGCAGCTGGCCATCGGGCTGCTCACCGCGAGCCTCGACTCCGCCGAGCTGCAAGCGTGGGCGGTAGAGGCGCTCACTCCGAACGACGCGGACGGCCTGTGTGACGTCATGGCCGGCTTGCACATGGTGTGTGAGCTGATGCTGCACGAACTGCATGAGGCGACGGGAGAGCCACCGTCAGCCACCCTGCAAAGACTGGCGATGCTGGCCGAGCATCGGGGAGGGACACCATCGTCCAGCTAGGGACGGCCTCCCGCCAGCTAGGGACGGGCTCCCGGCCGGCTTGAGCATGGTTGAGCGCCCGGTGCGGTCACGGCCGGCTGCCGGGCGACCTGCTCCAACAGTGAACAGTCGCTAACTCCTATCCGTGTTAGTAGAGGAGCCGGCGAAGGGATCGCCGGACAAGCCCCGACACGGTGAACCGGACGGCAGGAACGAGCACCGCATCGCGGCGATATCTGAGGAGCTGGTTAGCGTGACCGACATCGTTTTCCCCGCGGTCATCGGCCGCTGTCGCGCCGGCTGGATAGCGGCCGGCTATGGGTCGGTAGTGCCGCGATGACGGCGGACCTCTATGCGGCTGCGGCCGGCCTGGTCGAGCGCTCGGCGGCCGCGTACGCGTCCGGCGTGCCCGGCGGCGACGCCGCGGACGATGGCTTCTTCGGGCCCGCCAGCCTCACGTGGCGGGTGAGTACCGACCTGGCCTCGCCGGTGGCCGGACTGCGGTCGCTGCTGATGCAGGCGCTGCATCCGCTGGCTATGGCTGGTGTCGATCAGCACAGTGGCTGGCGTCAGGATCCCGTCGGCAGGCTCGCCGCCACCTCGGCGTACCTCGCGACGATTACCTTCGGCGAGCGGGCCGCAGCCGCGCAGGCCGCGGCGCGGGTGCGGCGCATCCATGCGCATGTCCGCGGTGTTGACCCGGTTACCGGCGGCCCTTATGCGGCAGGCGATCCAGCGCTGCTGCTGTGGGTGCACGTCGCCATGGTCCAGTCCAGCCTGGCGGCCGGCTGGGCGTTCGGCACGCCGCTGTCGGCCGTGGACAGTGACCGCTACGTCGCGGAGATGACGGTCGCGGCCGAGTTGGCCGGCGTGCCGCGGCCGCTGGCCCCCGCCAGCGTCGCAGAGCTAGAACGGCACGTCGCATCGGTCCGGCCTGACCTACGCTGCACGCCGGCGGCCAGGGAATCCATGGCCTACCTGCTCGATCCGCCGGGCCTGGACGAGGAAGCAGCCGCGTTCTGGCAGGACGTCCGCGACGCGGCGATCGCCGTGCTCCCGGAGTGGGCGCGGCAGATGTACGGCTACGGGCCGCCACAGCCGCTGACACCCGGCCGCCGGATCGAAATCCGGCAGTCCTTGGGCGTCCTCGATGCCATGTTCCTCAGTCAGCCGGGCGTGCTCGAGGCTCGGCAGCGCATTACCGTGCGGATGCGCGCGGGGCGGTCCGCATGAAGCGCAGCAGGCTCCTCGTCACGCTCATAGCTGGCGGCCCGGCCCTGGCTGTAGCCCTGCTGCGCCGACGGCCCGGACGGCTGCGGCGCGATCGCGGGCTTGCGGCGCTCCGGCTCTTCGTGCGCGGTGGGATCCGGTACGCGGGCAGTGCGCCGCGGCTGTTCGCGGCCGCAGGCGAGCAGCGCCAGCTGCTGCGGGAGGACCTGGCCCTGCAGACGGCCGAGGACGTCGCCGACACCCTCGGGGCGATGAAGGGCGTCCTGATGAAGGTCGGCCAGATGGCGAGCTACGTCGACGGCGGCCTGTCCCCCGCAGTCCGCCAGACCCTGGCCCGGCTGCAGGACAGCGTCCCGCCGATGAGCCCGCAGCTAGCCGCGGCGGTGGTGGAGGAAGAACTCGGTGCGCCGCCGGAACAGGTATTCGCCCGCTGGGATCCCCATCCCATAGCCGCCGCCTCGATCGGGCAGGTGCACCGCGCGGTCACCCTCGACGGCCGCGCGGTCGCGGTCAAGGTCCAGTACCCGGGGATCGCCGAGACCGTCGCGGCCGACCTGCGTAACGTCGCGCTGCTGCGCCGGATGCTGCGCATCACCGCCCCGGCCCAGGACGTCGACGCGCTGCTGACCGAGCTGCGGGACCGGATCGGCGAGGAACTCGACTACCGCCGTGAGGCCAGCAACCAGCGACTCCTAGCCGCCTACTACGACGGCCATCCCACCATTCACGTTCCCGGGATCATGAGTGAGCTGTCCACCCGCAGGATCGTGACCAGCGAACTATCCGGCGGAGCCCTCTTCGCCGAACTCGCCAGCTGGCCGCAGCGCGAACGGGATCTGGCCGCCGAGACGATCTACCGTTTCGTCTTCCGCAGCCTTTACGAAGTCCGCGCGTTCAACGGCGACCCGCACCCGGGCAACTACCTGTTCCATCCCGGCGGCCGGGTCACCTTCCTCGACTTCGGGCTCGTCAAGCACTTCACTCAGGCTGAACTGCAACCGCTGCTGCAGATGGCCCGCACTGTATGCGTCGAGCACGACCCCGAGGCATACCGCCGTACCCTGGAGGACGCCGGATTCCTGCGCCCCCACGCTCCGCTCAGCACCCAGGCGATCGTCGAGCACCTCGCGGTCTTCTACGACACCATCCGCGAACCGGGGCCCCTGACCATCACCAGCGAGTACGCCTCCTCCGTCGTGCGCCGCTTTTTCGACATGCGCAGCCCAGTAGCCGATTACATCAGCCTGCCGCAGTCGTATGTGATCCTGCAGCGCATCAACCTGGGCCTGTTCGCGGTACTCGGCGAGCTATCCGCCACCGCCAACTGGCGGGCCATCGCCGAGGAAATCTGGCCCTTCTCCCAGGGGCCAGCCTCCACCCCGATGGGAGGAGCCGAGGCCACATGGCGGGCGCAGCACCAGGCGATCGCGGCGTGAACGGCCACACCTGAGCCGCTACCCGGCCGATGTGACGGATGTCAACCGGGCGCGCCGGGACGAATAAGAAACCTACTACGCACCTTAGTTAAAGATCGGCTCCGGGGGAGCTTGACCGGGCACGCAGGCCGGGCACGTGACCGTAGAGCCGCCGGCCGTATCGGCCGGCACGCGAAGGAGATACCCCCATGACCACGACGACGCCCGGCATTCAGTTCGGCCCCGGCGGGCAACCGCGGCTGGCCACCGGAAGCTGGCGGGCTGATCCGGCACATTCGGGGGCGTCGTTTACCGCCCAGTTCGCGGGCCAGCCCGTGCGAGGACGCCTTCCCCTCACCGGCGCGGTGCTGGTCACCGAGCCGATCGAGGATTCAATAGCGCGGCTGAGCGCCAGGACGAGCGCCGTCAGCACCGGATCACCCATGCTGGACCAACTACTGGCAGCGCCCGGCTTCCTGGACGCCGCGGCATTCCCGGAGATCAGCTTCCGGTCTGAGCTGCTGGCCTGGGTCCCGGCCGGATGGCGGGCCACCGGCCGCCTGCGGGTCAAGAACGCCGAGCATGAATTGGCCTGCTCCCTCGATCTGCAGGTTGGCGACGCACGGCCAGACGGCTCGCCCCGCATCATTATCGCCAGCAGCTGGGTCATCGACTCGATGTGGGTAACCAGCCATTGGCTTCCCGCACTTGGCCGCGACGTCATGATGACGTGCTCACTTTCCCTCGAACCGGACATGTGAGCGGCTTAGCGTCATCCTTCGTCCATCCGTACGGGCTATAGCCTGCGCCGCCCGGCGGCTTCGGTCTAGTGCGCTGCTGCGTCGCCCCCATGAGTACGGATCTGCCGCACGCCGCGAACCGCCGCAGCGGGCTCCTGCTGGTCGCCCTAGCTGCCAGCGGCCGGACGACGAGCCCGCGCTGGCCGCGATCTCTTCGCGGCGCTGCCAGCTAGCCAATGCCGCAGCCGGTGAATATCACGATGAACTGCGCGGCCAGGCTCGGACTCGCGACATGGTCGCGGGTCCCGCGATGCGGGCACCGCCTCGAGGCCAGTGTGACGCAGGTCACACCCCACCAGCTTCGTTCTACTGAACCGGGCCGAACTCCTATGCGTGTTAGTAGTTGAAAGTGGCACTACTGCTGTCCCGTTGAGGCACCAGGCCCGCGGGGATGGCCAACAACAGGAGGACAGCAATGGTTGATCGTATTGCCCGATGGCAGCCGGATCAGAGCGCGGCCGTGGCCGCCCGCGCGGTAGCCGCGCTGGCGCTGGTTGCGCTGGCGGTGATCCACGTGGTCGATCTGCCGGGCACACTGGGCCCGACTGCTGCTGATCGGCGGCGTGCTCTATCTTGTTTTCCGCAGCGTCCGCCGGCAGGCGGCGGGCGGCGGCGGTCTGGGCGGTCTGACCAGCCTGACGAAGGCGAAGGCGCGGGTCATCGACGCCGAGCGCCCCGTTACCCGGTTCACCGACGTGGCCGGCTACGCCGCGGTCAAGACGGAGATCAGCGAGGTCGTGGACTACCTGCGCGATCCCGCCCGCTACCACCGGGCCGGGGCACGCGGCCCGCACGGCGTGCTGATGGCCGGGCCGCCCGGCACCGGCAAGACCCTGCTCGCCCGCGCGGTCGCCGGCGAAGCCCACGTCCCCTTCTTCTCGGTATCGGGCTCTGGTTTCGTGGAGATGTTCGTCGGCGTCGGCGCCGCCCGGGTCCGGGATCTGTTCGAGCAGGCCCGCACCCGCGGGCCGGCGATCGTGTTCATCGACGAGATCGATGCCCTCGGCTCGCGCCGCGACCACGGCGGCTTCGCCGGCAATGACGAGCGGGAGCAGACCCTCAACCAGCTGCTCGCCGAGATGGACGGATTCGACGACTCCGGCGGGGTGGTGGTGCTGGCCGCTACCAACCGGCCGGACGCCCTGGACCCCGCGCTGCGCCGGCCTGGCCGGTTCGACCGCGAGGTCGTCGTCCCGCTGCCCGGCCGGGCCGAACGGGCCGCCATCCTGGCCGCCCACGCCCGCGGCAAGACCCTCGGCCCAGACGCCGACTTCCACCAGATCGCCGCCGCCACCGCCGGATTTTCCGGCGCGGACCTGGCCAACCTGGTCAACGAGGCCGCCCTGACCGCCGTCCGGGACGGCCGCACCAGCCTGACCGCCGCCGATTTCGCCAGCGCCCGCGACCGCTTGCTGCTCGGCACCCGCCTCGCCAGCCCGCTCGCCCCCGGCGAACTGGCCACCGTCGCCGTCCACGAGGCCGGCCATGCCCTGGTCGCCGTCCTGTCCCCGCACGCCGACCCGGTCAGCCGGGTCACCGTCCTGGGTGCCGGGCAGGCCCTCGGCCTGACCGAGATGCTCCCCGCCGACGACCGCCGGCTATACGGGGAAAGCTACCTGGCCGAAACCCTTTCCGTCCGCCTCGGCGGCCGCGCCGCCGAACGGCTGATCTGCGGCGAGGCATCCACCGGCGCCTCCGACGACCTGGCCTCCGCCACCGCCCTGGCCACCCAGATGGTCCGCGACTTCGGCCTCAGCAACAAGCTCGGACCGGTCAGCTACAGCGACCCGCCCGACGGCCTGCCCGGATTCGGCGCACGCGCCTACTCCGAGCACACCCAATGGCTGGTCGACCAGGAAGTCGCCGACCTGCTGACCAGCGCGGAAACCCGCGCGCGGGACCTGCTCACCAGCCACCAGGAAGCCCTCAGCCAGCTCACCACCGCCCTGCTAGAACAAGAAACCATCACCGGCGACCAAGTCCGCGCCCTAGCCGCAGCCAGCCCCGCCACCACCCCCGCCGCCCTGCCCGCCGCCACCCCCGCGTCCCTTCCTGCCGGGAACCCGCCCGCCCTCGCCCCCGCGGCAAGGCACCAGCCATGACCATGGGCTGGAGAGCATTCGCAGCGGGGGTCCATCATGGGCCCGCAGACGGATCGGTCATGTCCCGATCGGCGCAGCGGGCCGCCGGGCGGCCTGCGGCCGGGACCGCGGACGGCGCGGCAGCCGGCCCGGGGCGCCGTCAGGTGCGGCTGATCTTTTCGGCCCTGATGCTGGGCATGCTGCTCGCCGCGCTGGACCAGACGATCGTCGCTACGGCACTGCCGACAATCACCGGCGACCTGCATGGGCTGAACCACATCGGCTGGGTGGTCACCGCCTACCTGCTGGCCGTTGCCGTCGTCATGCCCGTCTACGGGAAGATCGGCGACCTGTTCGGCCGCAAGCCGGTCTTCCAGTTCGCGATCGTGCTATTCCTGGCCGGCTCGGCGGCATCCGGGCTCGCGCACTCCATGGACCAGCTGATCGCCTTCCGCGCGGTGCAGGGGGCAGGCGCCGGCGGGCTGATCATCGGCGCGCAGGCCATCATCGGAGACGTGGTCAGCCCGCGGGAGCGGGGCCGGTACCAGGGACTGATCGGAGCCGTCTTCGGGCTGGCCTCGGTGATCGGGCCGCTGCTCGGCGGGTTCCTCGTGGACAACCTGTCCTGGCGGTGGATCTTCTACATCAACCTGCCGATCGGCGCCGTCGCGCTGATCGTCACCACCATCGTGCTGCGGCTACCTAAGCCGCTGGGCCGGCCCCGCATCGACTACCCGGGCATGATCCTGCTCGGCGGCGCGGTGATCAGCCTGGTGCTGCTCACCAGCTGGGGCGGCACCACCTACGCCTGGACCTCGCCAGTCATTATCGGCCTGGGCGCCGGCGCGCTGGCGTTCGGCGCGGCCTGGCTGGTCTCGGCCCGGTACGCGGCCGACCCGGTCATCCCGCTCCGGCTGTTCCGTGACCCGGCCTTCCGTATCGCGTGCGCGATCTCGCTGATCACCGGGATCGCCATGTTCGGCGCGATCAGCTACCTGCCGACCTACCTGCAGATCGTCACCGGCGTCAGCGCGACCGGCTCCGGGCTGCTCCTGTTGCCGCTGATCGCCGGCCTGCTGGTCACCTCCATCTCCTCGGGCCGGCTGATCACCAGGACCGGGCATTACAAGGCCTACCCCATCGCCGGGACGGCGCTCGCCGCCGCGGGCCTGTACCTGCTGTCCACGATGGGCGCGGGAACCTCGCACCTCGCCTCCAGCATCTACCTGCTGGTGCTGGGCCTAGGCCTTGGCCTGTTCCTGCAGGTCATGGTCCTGATCGTGCAGAACACGGCGGCACGGCGCGACCTGGGCG
>Ga0302234_10000766_pt1 | contig 24256 bp, 22 predicted proteins | sample II_Palsa_N3_2_FD_193576 | JGI IMG/M metagenome (GOLD analysis project Ga0302234, IMG submission 193576) | Peat permafrost microbial communities from Stordalen Mire near Abisko, Sweden - II_Palsa_N3_2 | ecosystem: Environmental > Terrestrial > Soil > Palsa > Peat permafrost | place: Sweden... | reverse complement strand
GGATGGCAAGACCTATCCGTTGACCCTGACCCGACAGGCGGCCGGCGAGTAGCGCACTGCCCGGTCAACGATGTTTACAGTGCTGAAAGTTGCCACACAGGGTGTGCTCAGCCTCAAAGATCAGTGACAAGATCCATTTACTATCTACCCGGGCAAGATGGGACGCTCACATAGCAAGCTGTGAAAGCAGGGGTGGGGCGCGTGCTGCATGACTCACTGTTGGGGGCAAGCCTATGAAGCGACGCACATTGATAAAGTGGCTGGTGGGCGCGCCGTTGCTCCTACCGCTGCTGGCAAATTTGCCTAAAGCAACAGCAGCCAAGGCTATGGCGGTGGCACGCAATCTACTACGAGTGCGGCCCACTGATCCTGCCTGGCCCAGCGAAGCGGATTGGAACCAACTTAACCAGTCAGTGGACGGGCAGCTCATCACCGTCTCAGCGCTCGGTGCCGCGTGCGTGGCAAACGCGAGGAGCGCTGCTTGCGTCGACACCCGCGAGAACCTGCGCAACCCATTCTTCCTCGGTGATCAGCCCGGTGGCTCGCAGGTGTCCGGCTGGCTCGATGCGTGGACGCCTGTGCCAAGCGTCTATGCGATTCACGCGCGCCATGCGGCCGACGTCGCGGCCGGGGTGAATTTCGCCCGCGAGCACAATCTCCGGTTGGTCGTGAAGGGCGCCGGCCACAGTTACCAAGGCACCTCGAACGCGCCTGATTCGTTGCTGATCTGGACGCGTGCGATGGATACGGTGACCTTGCACGACCGTTTCGTGCCACAGGGTTGCGAGGGGCGCATCAAGCCATCGCCGGCGGTGACTGCAGGTGCCGGAGCGGTCTGGATCGACCTCTACAACGCAGTAACCAATCAGGCCGGCCGCTATGTGCAGGGCGGCGGCTGCGCCGATGTTGGCGTCGCCGGTCTGGTCCAGAGTGGTGGTTTCGGTAGCATGTCGAAGGGGTTCGGCACCGCCGCAGCGAACCTGCTCGAAGCGGAGATCGTCACCGCCGACGGCCGCGTACTGATCGCCAACGCCTGCACGAATCCAGACTTGTTCTGGGCACTCAAGGGGGGCGGTGGCGGGAGTTGGGGCGTAGTGACCCGACTCACCCTGCGCACGCACGATCTGCCCGAACACTTCGGCAGCGCGTGGGCCAAGATCAAGGCACCCGATGATGCCGCCTTCCGGCGCCTGCTAATGCGCTTCGTCGACTTCTACGCCGAGAATCTGCTGAACCCGCATTGGGGTGAACAGGTCTCCATCCACAGCGACAACACACTGGAGATCTCGATGGTCTGCCAGGGTCTCGATACGGACCAGATCAAGGCGACATGGCAGCCGTTCTTCGACTGGGTCAACGCGACGCCGCACGATTTCACGATCGCCGACGAGCATGGCGCCCGCGCCGTCAAGGCGCAGAACTGGTGGAAGATCGAAGGCAACGATTCGATGATCCCCGACCGCCGGTCCGGTGCACCCAGGTATCACGGCTGGTGGCAGGGAGACCAGGATCAGGTCGGCGCCTATCTGTACGGATTCGATTCCGCATGGCTTCCCGCATCGCTGCTGCGGAAGGATCAGCAGCAGCGCCTCGTCGACGCCTTGTTCGCCGGCAGCCGCCACAAGAAAATCGATTTGCACTTCAACAAGGGACTCGCAGGCGCCACCGCTGAAACCATCGCCGCTGCGCGCGAGACCGCGACCAACCCCGGCGTCTGCGAAGCCTTCGCGTTGGCCATCATCGCCGACGGCGGAGCCTCCGCATTCCCTGGAATCCCGCACGCCGCCATCGATCTCAAGACCGCCCACGCCAGTGCACACGCCATCGACCAAGCGATGGCCGCGCTCCGCGCGGTCGCGCCCGATGCCGGCTCATACGTCTCGGAAAGCAATTACTTCAACGCTGACTGGCAACGCGCGTTCTGGGGCGACCACTACGCCCGCCTGCGCAACGTAAAGCAGCGCTACGACCCCGACGGCCTGTTCTTCGTGCGCCACGGCGTAGGCAGCGAGGCGTGGAGCGATGATGGATTCACGCGGCTAGAGTCCTGAGCGCCACAGGGCGGACGAGCCGACTCCGTTCAAGGTCCGAATATCTGGCATCGGACAAAGTCCTGGCTACGTCGCCCGTCTGCTTTTGACACGATGCTGGTTCGTCGTTTCGCCTGGCGACGGGGGCGTGTCACGTGTCGGCGCTCTCAGGTTTTATAGCCGTCCGGATAATTGGCGTAGGCGTGATTTGCCGCGATCACCAGGTCGATCACCGTCAACTTGCCGAACTTGTTGGTGACCTGAGTTTGATCTTCGTAGTCAAAGAACGACCAACCCCAACGCGATGGCCGCGAGACCTTGTCGCCCATCGCGCCCAGCAGCCCGCGGTTGATCTCCACGCCCAATAAACCCAGCGTACCGGATGCGTAGTTGAGCAACATCTTTCCGTCGGCGGCGTACTTCCAGGCGTCAGTGAAGTCCTTGAACTTGATGTCGGCGGTAGTGAGGTTCCAGTGGTCTTGCACGTAGACGGGAAAGCTCCGCTCAGTGGTGTCCGTCGCCCATGACCCAGGGGTGTTGTTTACCCAATCCACGGCTGCGCCGAACCGTAGCGAATTCTCGATCCGGTTGAGCAGATAGATCTTGCCGCGGACGTCTTTCAGTGTGGGGATGCTTTTGGAAATAAACGTGGAATACGGTGCCAGCAAGTCTTTCAGCTTCTGCAAGGCACGTTCCCTCTCGTCGGGCTTGCTGACGTTGTTCCAGTCGTCCACTTTCAGGGTCATGGCCACAAATTCGGACGAATTCTGTTTCAAGAATTTCCCAATTTCATCCATGGCCAACACCAGCAGTTGGTATTCGTTGCCCGGCAGATTGCCATGGCAGGTGTGGTACTCAAACGCACCGTTCTTTTCTCTGATACTGATGCGGATATCCAGCAGGCGAATTCCACTGTAGAGCTGACCCGTAAGGCTGGCGTAGTGACAAGCGAAGGGCGTGTGCATGTAGGCGTTGATCGCCGCGCTGTCGTGCGTACCGGGAAGGCTCAGGCTGGTTATCTGACGGTTGTCGGGTATTGATCGAAGCCAGTCGCGGTACTGCTTGATGCCTTGGGTCTTGTCCATCAACGCATTGAGGTAGAAGTAATCCACATGGTTGGATTTGCCGGTAAGCAGGTACATCTGCACCAACTCGCGATCGGCATAGAGGCACAGGTACGGCGCTCCTGCTGGCGATACCTGTGACGCGGTGGTGTTGGCGATATGGTCCCCGCCTATCCACCAGTTGTTGCGGTCACTGTGGCCCTGACCCAGCCAGAGCGTGAGCTGGAACTGCCGCCCGTCCAGCTCAAAATCCACCAGCACGGAAAAGTAGAAATTCAGCGCCCGCGGTGCTTTGTCGTTCGACGACAATCCAAAGACATGCACCCGGCCGCCGGCAAGGTTGACGAACTGGTCCGCGAGGCCAACCTCTGCATGACGGCCGCATGAGATGCGGATTTTCCACTCGTCACCGTTGTTGAAAATGCTGCAAGGGTTGGCTTCCTTGGGCAATTGGTCGGGGGACGCAGTCAACGAGCCATGAACATAGGTCACGCCCTTGATGTGTGGAGAAGACAAAAACACGTCATTCGGCCAAAGTGTCGTCATCGCTCGTCCTTTTTGTTAGTTGAGTGCGCCCTAGGCGATGGGCAACGCGCCCCTCCGGCCGACTCGTCGCAAATAGCCAGCAAGTTGACCGGGTCAGCCGTCGTCTTGAGCAAATGGGCCGCCGCCGGATGTCTCCACCCCGGCCTTTGCCGAGATGAGCACGACGGCGACGTCGTAAGGTCGCTGCGGGTGGCGAATCCATCCGGCCAATGCAACACACGGAAGACTGCGTAAGCAGCAGGAGTGTTGCATATGCAGCGTCGGACGAGAATCCACTAGACCGAAAGCTGGAAGTCCCAGATGTGGGATCGATGGCAGCGAGGTGAATCCCTTCATCAGATTGCACGGCTTTTTGATAGCCACCTTATTTCGGTCGCACGCGTAAGATGTGCCGTTCGCGCCATCGCACGCAAATTGCCGATGACCACGAAAGGATCACCGGCGCGGTATTCATCAGTGAGCGTCCCGCTTCCGTAGACAATCCACTTTGCGTTGAGTCGCCAACTTTTCCAGCTAAGAATCAGTGCTAATTCGAGCTATTTTGTAAATTGCGACAGGTATACAAAGTGGCTTTGGGCGAACCGAGGTTGAACCCATTTAATCCATTGGGCTCGGCAACATAGATGTAATTAGCCTTATTGGCGTTGGCATCTGGCAAGACTTGGGCGGAGCAGGCATCAAGCATTGCTTGTGCAGAACTTGATGCCATTGCTTTCAGCGGGTTGGTCATATACGAACAGGTCTTTTGCGCCACTACAGTGCAGCTTTCGCTCGGCTTTGGCGCAAACATGGATTGCACCATGGTGGTTTGCGCGCCTGCCACTGGCTGGCGCGAATCAGATTGAATGCCTGCGCAACCAATCAAGGAAACACTCAGCGCAAAAACTAACGCTGCGACCCTGGTATTTATACTCGCTTGAGGCATGAAGATTCCTTGATGTTGCATTTTTTCCGTAAAACAACTCAGCCCGATACGGGTTCATCGACACATCTAAACAGAGATATTTAGGAACTGCAACAACGATGATTTTTTAGCAAATGGCGGTGTCTTGCTAAGTAAATAGATAGACGATAGGCTCCAAAAAGGTAGCGTCGCAGCAACACTTCAATCGCGCTCTACCTCATTGTATTTGTCGGCATTTTTAAATTCGTTCCACCCATCGGATCAACGCAGGGAGATCTAACTGTATGCGCAGTTCACAGAAGTGGTTGATTGGAGCATCGATTGTCGTTGGCATAATTGCCGTCGCTTCAGCAGGAGCTCAACAAGTCAATTCAAAGCGGGATCCTAATATCGCTGCGTCTCAGGATTTCATTAATCAAGCCATCCAAAGGCTTGATGCGGCAGAACATAATAGTCATCACGTCATGGGCGGCCATGGGCAAAAAGCAAAGGAATTGCTGCATCAAGCCTACCAAGAGTTGTATCTCGCCTCACAGGCGGCCGACGCTAGTCATTGAGCGGTGAGAAGAACACGGTTCACGGATCAAAAAGGTCAATGACACTGACTTTAAGCCACCGCATTTTCATGCGGATTCGGCCAAGTAACTGATTTGAAGAGGGGTTTGTATAAAAGATTGGCTGGCGACTGGGCAAACTCTGGGTTCGATCCAAACAGACAGTCTGTGAAAGTCGCCAGCTACTCTGCGCGCTAATTGCCGATCAAATCGACCGCGATGCACCGCTGGGGCCAGTAAGATCGGATTAAGTGTCTTTGGTGGGTTGATGTCAGGCGTGGCGATCGTAAGAGCAATGACCATGCTCCGCGCAAGGGCCGCTCGTGGCCGAGGCTGTGTGAAAACGCTGAGGCGTTCGCGCATTCGTACCAGGCACGTAAATGCTGAACTTCTCATTGAACACGAGTAACCCAGAATTTCATCTACGTGGCTCATTTTGAGCACGATTTGATCAGGCAAGAATGAGCTTTTACTTTTTCACACAGCTTTGGCCAAAAGCGTCCCTCACTTTGTCAGCGGTTGTTTAGGCTATCTTCTGTCCAGACGACAGACTGCGGACACCCTGCCGGGCAGTGCAATAATTTTGCGTACGCTCTAGTGAAATCGCTGCTTGTGGCGGATCGGTACGCAAGTGAGCGCGCCAACCGTGGTTGGCGCGCCGTTGATATGTTGCGAGTTACCTAGAACTTCTTCTGGATGTTCAGCAGGATCGACTGATTGTCCTGATCGCCGGTGTCGAGCTGGTTGTCGTACTCAAGCCGGATAATCATGTTGTTGTTAAACTGCCAGTTGGCACCAATACCGATCAGGTAATGGTTGTGGGCCAGCGGATCGATCGGTGCGGTGTAGATCGGTCCGGCGATCAGATCGGCATAACTCATTGTTGCATTGCTGGAACCCTGGAAGTCATGTTCGTATTCCAGTCGAACTTGCGGTGCAACGGTGCCGAAGTCTTCTTTGAATACGTAGTCCGCATGGACACCGATACTGGTGGTGGTGGTCTTCACCGTCTGGCCCATGTAATTCAGCGCGTAAATCGAATCACCGTGCTCGGTGAAGCCATTCAAGCTCGCGTTGGCCAGATCCAGTCGACCGTAAGGAGAGATCAGCAACGCATTGCTGTGATATTCGTATCCGCCGGAGAGCGAGGCGAACCACTGTGAGCCGTCACGATTTCCGCTGACCATGCTGTTGTCGGCGGTGACGAAGCGGCGCGAGTCGAACGACAACCATTGATAGCCGGCCAGACCGTCGATAAAGGTCGACGGGCTGGGGTTGAAGCTGGCGTACGCGGCCAGGCTGTAGCTGTCTGACGTGCTGTGGGTACCGTTCTGGCCAATGTCCGTGTTGTCGTGGCCGTAACCGAAGCCGACGCCCGCCGCAAAGTCGGACGAGATGCGCTTGTCCACACCGGCACTGACGCCGCCGGTGTCGAAGTCGAAGCCACTGGCCTCACCGGTGGCGCCACGCGAACCGAAGTTGACCGCACCGCCGGTCCATACCGCGAAGCCATTCGGTAACGGGGGCGAGGAACCCGGGTTGGCATCCGTCGGCGGTTGAGTCAGATATTTGCGGTTGAGATCGTCCGGCAAGTTCGAGGTCGTAAAGTTGCCTTGCGCATCTGGCGAGACTGCCGCCAAGTTGTTTTGGCTAGCCGAGTCGAAACTCAGATTGTTCTGGAAGCCCTGGCCGCCGCCGTCGTGCAGGATCTCCAGACGCTGCTGGAAGTTGTCGATCTGACCTTGGGCGAAGCGGCGTGTGGCGTCCGCTTGCGCACCAAGCAGGCCCAGTACTTCCGGATCCTTCGACGGATCGGGACGTGCGGTAACCGAGATCGTCACGATGCCCGGTGCGGATGTCGCGTACGCATTGGTCAGGGTGTAGCTCACCGTCGCCGTACCGCTGAAGGTCGGCGTTGAGGTGAAGCTGAGCACGTAACCGCCACCGCTTGCCACGATATGGCCCGTACCGGCCGAGGCAGGCGATATCGACACCTCATTGGCCCCGATGAACGGACCACCGGTCGCCCCTTGGGTCAAGTTGACCTGCACTGCCGTGCCCGCGACTTCGTTGGCGCTATGCGGTGCAGCGACCGGACGCGCATCCACCGTAATCGTTGCCGTACCCGGGAGCGAGGTACCAAAGGCATTCGCTACGGTGTACGTGAAACCTACCTGGCCAGACCCTGCGGCGTCAGAGGTGTAGATGATGTCGGTGCCCGATACCACCGCGCTGCCGGATGTCGGTGCCTTGGCAATCGCCACGACGGTGAACGGTCCCCCGGTTGCGCCAGTGGTGGCGTGCAAGGTAATTGGCTGACCGGCCAAAACCGTCGCCGTCAATGGCGCTACCGTCGGTACCGCCAAGGGTGAAACGGTTACCGTCACCGTGGCGGGCGAGGACGTACCGCCAGGACCGGTTGCAGTGTAAGTAAACGTATCCGTGCCGAAGAAGTTTTGCTTCGGCGTGTACACCACATTCAAGCCACCTATCGTGGCGGTGCCGTGCGCTGGTGCGCTGGCGATCGCGATGGTGGTGATCGGGCCGGTATCGTTGCCGGTCACTGCAATGGTCGTTGGCTGGTTGGACGGTGTGCTGGCGCTGTCGGCTACGGCGACCGGGACCGCTTGTTGCACTGATAGTGAGTACGCCTGCGTCCCGGTGAAGCCAAGTCCGTCGGTGGCGGTGACCGTTACGTTGAAACTTCCCGCGGATGTGGGCACACCGGTCAATGCTCCGTTGCTGGCCAGGTGCAGGCCACCCGGCAATGCACCGGCCGAGACAGTGTAGGTGTAGGTGCCGTTACCGCCGCTGGCACTTAAGGTCTGGCTGTAAGCGACGGCCTCCTGAGCGCTTGGCAAGGTCGTCGGCGTGATGACGAGTGCTGGCGCGGTAACTGTCAACGTGTAGTTATGTGTCACCGAAAACGGTGCGCCGACGCCGGTGGAGCTGTCAGTGCTACGTACGGAGATAGTGAAACTGCCCGCTTGAGTCGGTGTGCCGCTCAGCATTCCGGTAGTGCCGTTGATCGTCAGTCCGCTGGGCAACGCTCCCGCTACGACCGCGTAGGTATAGGGCGCGGTACCGCCGGTCGTTGTAAACGTCTGGCTGTATGCGGTTTCGGCATTGGCGCCAGGCAAGGTTGCCGGCGTCAGTGCCAACGTCGGTGCGGCCACGGTGACGTTGTACGGCTGGGCGCCGGTGAAGTGGCTGGCATCCGTGACTTCAATGGTGAAGCTGAAGGGGCCACCGGCGGTCGGCGTACCGCTGATGGTGCCGGTCGTTGAATTAAGTATCAGACCCGTTGGCAACGTCCCCGCACTGACGCTGTAAATATACGGCGCGGTGCCGCCATTGGCGGTCAACACCTGGCTGTAGGGCGTGCCGATCAATGGTGCAGGCAGGCTGCCCGGTGTAACGGTGAGCGTCGGTGCGTTGACGGTAAGCGTGTAGTTGTGCGAAGAGGAGACTGGTGCGCCTGTGCCAGTACTGCTATCGGCGCTGCGCACGGTGAAGATGAAGGTGCCCGCTGCGGTTGGCGTACCACTCAAAGCACCGGTAGCACTGAACGACAAGCCAGCCGGCAATGCACCCGAGGTCATGGCGTACGTATACGGTGCCGTGCCGCCGGCCGAGGTAAATGTCTGGCTATAAGCGACTTCTGCATTGGCGGAAGGCAAGGTGGCCGGTGACACCACGATCACTGGCGTGGCGACGGTGAAGCTGTATACCTGCGCCACCGTGAAGTTATTTGCGTCTCTCGCTTGCAAGGTGAAGTTGAACGTGCCAAAAGCCGTAGGCGTGCCGCTGATGGTGCCGGTAGTCGGATTGAGCGCCAAGCCTGCGGGCAACGCACCTGCGCTAATACTGAAGGTATATGGCGCGGTACCACCGCTGGCGGTCACCGCTTGGCTATAAGGGATGGCGATGACCGGTGCAGGCAAGCTAGGCGGTGCCATGGAGAGCGTCGGTGCACTCACCATGACGGTGTAATTGTTCGTCGTCGAATAAGGGCCGCTACCCGTGCTGTGATCGGTAGCCGTAACGGAGATCGGGAACGAACCGATTTGCGTAGCGGTACCGGAGATCGTCCCAGTCGCGCTATTCCAGCTGAGGCCGGCTGGCAGTGAACCTGTCTCAGCATAGGTATACGGCGTTACGCCGCCGTTGGCGATGAACGTCTGGCTAAAGGCGACGCCTCCCGTGATGTTTAAATTACCGGCGCCCGGCGTCAGCGTGATGATCGGCCCGTTCGATACCAACGTGTAGGTACGCGTGCCCTTATAGGGACCGGTGCCGGTGCTGCTATCGGTGGCGGTGACGGTGAAGTTCACGCTGCCACCGGCAGTCGGCGTACCGCTCAACGTGCCATTGCTGGTAAGCGTCATGCCGGCGGGCAAGGCCCCCGAAGTGACCGCATACGTATACGACGCAGTGCCACCGCTTGCGCTAAGCGCTTGCGAGTACGGGATCCCATCCGTCGCATTGGGCAATGACGCTGGCGCCACTGCGATCACCGCGGCATTGACGGTCAGAGTGAAACTGGAGTTACCGGTTTTGCTGGCGCTGTCGGTCACCGTAATGGTGACGGGAAAACTGCCACCTGCGGTCGGTGTTCCGGATAACACCCCGTCACTGCTCAGCGTCAATCCAGCCGGCAGCGTACCCGTGGTGACGGCAAAGTTGTATGGCGTCGCGCCGCCAGTGGCAGCGATCGTCTGGCTATACGCCGTGCCGACGGCAGCAGCAGGCAAGGTAGCGGTGGTGATCGACGGTGCGCCGGAATTGATCAGCAGTGTAAACGACTGCTCGCCAATATCAGGGGTGCCACCAGCACTATCGGTGGCCCTGACCTGGAATGTAAAGCCGCCAGACCCGGTAGGTACACCGCTCAGCACGCCGCCGCTGGATAATGTGATACCAGCCGGTAGCGCACCCGCTATCACCGTAAAAGTATAGGGCGGGATGCCGCCGGTTGCAGTGATGCTTTGGTTGTAGGTCACGCCTTGCGTGCCCGCGGGCAGCGCGGCCGCCGCGACAGTCAGGGTTACCTGGTTGACGGTCAGAGTGTAGGCCGCCGTTTTCTTGACGCCATCGGCATCGGTCACGGTCAACGAAACCGGAAAGGAGCCGTCGGCAGTGGGTGTGCCGCTAATGACGCCCGTCGCCGGATTCAAACCAAGCCCGGCAGGCAATGCCCCCGCAGTAACGCTGTAGGTGTAAGCGGGTGTGCCGCCGGAAGCGACGAGGTTCGCGCTGTACGCGGCGCCGACTGTTGCTGCCGGCAAAGTGGCCGGCGTCAATGTCAGCGGTGGCGTTACGGTGAGTATTTCATTGACGGTGCCCGTAAAGCCATGTGCATCGGTCGCGGTGACACCGACGGTAAAGCTGCCATTGGCTGTTGCTGTACCTGTCACATTGCCGTTCGAACCGAGGCTAATGCCTGCCGGAAGCGCGCCGGATGAAACGGCATAGGTATACGGTGCTGTACCGCCGCTGGCGGTAATGGTGCTGGTGTACGCCACGCCTTGTTCGGTTGTACCAAGCGTGCTCGGCGCGAGTGTAATTACCGGCGCCGCCACCACGAACGAGAACGTTTGTTGGCTGCTGCCACCGGCAGCATCTGCCGCGCCGATGGTGATGACGGTGGTGCCGAGCGTGGTGGGTGTGCCTGACAACGTGCCATTGGCATTGAGAGTTATCCCTGTCGGTAGCGCATTGCTGCCCGATGCCCGGCTAAACGTATATGGCGCGGTTCCGCCACTAGCGGTCAATGTCTGGTTGTATGCCGCATAAGCGGTTGCCGCAGGCAGGGTTGCGGGTGCGATCGAAATCGCGCCGTCGATAACCAGCGTGATGTTCTGGGTGCCGACAAGGCCGTTACTGTCGGTGGCCGTTTCGGTGAAGTTGAACGTACCGCTTTCGAGCGGCGTGCCACTGATCAGGCCGGAGGCGTGATCGGTGACGCCTGCGGGTAATGTGCCCGCATTGATAACGTAGCTATACGGACCGCCATTGCCGCCGGTGGCGTGAAATTGCAAGGCATAGGCGGTGCCGGTATGTCCGTTCGGCGCCGTGGTCGGGCTCAACACGATCGGTGTCGGCGCGCTGGAAGTGATGGTCACCGTCACCGTAATAGCTTCGCCTTCATCGTCGTACCAGGCAAACGAATCGCTTGTCGCGCCGTCGCCGTTGTTGACGTAAGTTATATCGCTATCGGTAGGGCTGACCGTTGCGGTGCCATGCGCAGGCTGCACCGCGATCCCCGGGAAATTGGTGCCGAGCGGCGAACAGGGCGGGACAGCGAAGGTCGTCGTGCCGCCCGAAGTGTCCTGTATAGCCATGTTCGGACATTCATTCGCCAGCACCACTCGCGGTGTAAATGCGCTGACGAACAGCAGTAGCGCACCAAGTGAGAAAAACCAACGCGTGCCCGACGCCCGGCCGCGCGAACGCGGCAACAGCCCATGCGACATGTCCTTTCCCCTGTTTCCCCGTTGTCGGCAAAGCCCGGTAACAAAAGCGAGGCTTATGCCAGGTGCACTTTGCGATTGCACTAAAGCGTGCAGCGATGAACTCTACCGCAAAATATCGGAGCGAGTGTGATATTCGACATATTGAACATGTCACACAGTTCCGCCACAGTGAGGGGGGTTGGAATCTCGCATCACTACAGGGGTGTTAACGATGGCTGAGTTCTATATCGGGCAAATCATGCTCACAGGGTTCCCTTTTGCGCCGAAAGGCTTTGCCCAGTGCAACGGACAAACCATGTCCGTTCTGCAAAACCAGGCTTTATTCTCTTTACTGGGTGTCATGTACGGCGGCGACGGCAAGACGACGTTCCTGTTGCCCAACCTGCAAGGCCGCGCGGCGGTAGGCGCCGGTCCTTCGTCCGATCCTGCTTGGCAACCCGCGCCATACACGCAAGGTCTCGGTGGTGGTCTCGAAAATGTCACGCTGCTCACCGCCAATCTGCCGGGGCATAACCACCAGGTTGGGGCGACCACGCAGACGGGCACTGTAAGAAATCCGACCAACGCTCTTTATGCGACTGCAGGAGAGCCGTTGTATGGCGCAAGTAGTGGCCCGCAGGTAGCGCTGAATGCAGCCCAGATCGGCACCGCGGGTGGCAATCTTCCGCATCCGAACATGCAGCCGTTCCGGGTGATCAACTTCAACATAGCGCTCACCGGCAGTTTCCCGTCACGTAGCTGACGCGGTTCCGTGTCTACGCGATCCATTTCCTAACGGTTACAGCGGAGCATCGTTATGAGCACACCTTATGTGGGCGAAATTCGCCTGTTCGGTTTTTCGCGCATTCCAAGTGGCTGGTTTTCCTGCGATGGCAGTCTGAAATCGATTGCGGATTACCAGGTGCTGTTTGTCTTGCTGGGTACTACTTATGGTGGCGACGGGGTACAGACTTTCGCAGTGCCGGATCTGCGTGGGCAGTTGCCGTTGCATCAAGGCATCGGTCAAGGTTTGACGCAACGTGTCATAGGCCAATCCGGCGGTACCGAGAACGTGACCCTGATCGGCAATCAGATGCCTACACACACGCATGCGGCAACAGTGACATCGGGAAATGCCAGCACCGGAACGCCCGGTAACCAATTGCAGCCAGCAGCCCTTACCAATAGCGACACCATGTACGCCACCGACGTAACCGGTGCAGCTTCATTTGCACTGACGAATGCCGCGGTGGGCATGCAAGGTGGCAACCTGCCGCATAACAACACCATGCCTACGCTGACAACGTCCTATTGCATCGCATGGGCGGGCATTTTTCCGTCGCAGAGCTGATTTCTTTCCTTTATGCGGCGACCGCGCAACAGGCGCGGCGCGCCAGGAGCACACGATGACTTCTCCTTTTGTCGGTGAAATCCAGCTATTCGGTTTCAACTTTGCGCCTTATCAGTGGGCGTCATGCAATGGTCAGACGCTGTCCATTCAACAGAACACGGCGCTGTTCTCGCTGATAGGCATAGCCTACGGCGGCGATGGTACAAGAACTTTTCAGTTACCCAATCTGGTCACACGCGGCGCGTGCAATCAGGGCGGCGGCCCAGGTCTGAGCCAGCGCGTCATCGGTGAGACGTTCGGCACGCCGGCGGTGTCGTTGACCCTCCAGCAAATCCCCAACCACAACCATGGTTTCAATGTTTACAACCAGCCGGACACAACCAAGCGTGTGAACAAGGCGAGTCCCGGCAACGCGATGATTATTCCCGGCCAGGCCGATCCCTTTTTGGCGGCGGCAGCCAATACGGTCTTTGCCCCCAATATTCTGGGACAGACCGGTGGCAATCAGCCGCACGAAAACTGCCAACCCTACTTGGCGATCAATTACTCCATAGCTTTGTACGGTGCGTTTCCAACGTTTGACTAACGCTGCTGCTCCCAGCTGTTTTCCTGCTGCCCGCGTTGAGCTACCCGAGCTCAGCGCGGCGCTGCAATCGCTCGGCATTCGCGTACGTAGGGCAGGCACCGACGATCTGCCGTTTTTGCGCGAGCTCTACGGTAACTTGCGCGCTGATGAGCTGGCGCAGGTGCCGTGGCCACCCGGCGCGAAAGAGACATTCCTCGACAGTCAGTTCGATTTGCAGCATCGTCATTTCGTCAACTATTTTGCGGCCGCCGATTTCTTGCTACTCGAACAACATGGCGTCGCGATCGGGCGCTATTACCTGCTGCGCGCGCAGCCGTATTATTTGATCGTCGATATCGCCCTGCAGCCTGCATCGCGCCAACGCGGTATTGGTAGCGCATTACTCGACTGGGCCAAGCACCTGGTGCAGACGGATGCCGCTGAAGGTATCGATCTGCACGTCGACGAGCGCAACCTCAGTGCGCAACGGCTATACAAGCGCTACGGCTTCATCGAGACCGGGCGCTCCTCACCCTACATCGGTATGCGTTGGTCGCGCGGCTCGATCGAACAAGCCGTTTGAATCCGTCAATTAAAGACGGCCTGATAGATAAATCCGTCCTGGTTGCGCGCGACCGGCACCATGAAGATGCCGAATTCACCGAGGCGCGGATGGTTCATGTCGTAAATCCGCTGCGGCAAAACCACGCTCGATGCGTGCGAAAACAGCAGCGAGAAGGGCGAACGCATCATCCCCGGATGCCCATGGTCGGGAAGAGGCTGCGCTTCGATCAGCAAAAATGAAGCATGCCCCTGTCCCAGATCAACCGAAAACGATTCATTGAGTAGCGGTGCGAAATGGAACAGTTGAAAAATTTGCATGCGCAAGCCCCCTGTGGCGTGGCGAAGTCCAAGTCTTGCATAACTTGATGACGACTGGCCAAAACGAGGTCGAGTCCGCCAAGCCTTCCAACTGTGGTGGCTGAAGCCGCCTCTTCGCCGGACTAAGAATCTTGCCCATGTCGAGCAATGTGCCCGATATACGGAAAGCCCCTTGGATCGGCTTTAGCGTTGTCTCATCGCACATATGGTAGATCGATACCGGGTGGTATTTCCAAACTTGCCAGCCGGCTAACTTATCGACCCGAAAGAGCACGCACAGATGATGTGTTTTTTTACGGACGCCATGGTCTGTGCGTCGCGCGCAACAGCAGCCAGTCAGAAGAACACAGCTAGCGAACGTGACCTGCCGTGTGGCGCGCATAAAAATCATGCAATCCGATGAGTCCCGATCTTTGAATCTGCCTCAAGCGCAACGCGACACGAGCGGAGCGGTGTCAATCGGACTATCGTGCCGTCCTGATCACGAAGAAACGCCATAATGAAAAGTTACGACCCACCGCTGACCATGAACCCGCATGCCCCCCTCTACCGCGTCGATAAAGCGATAAAGGCGGCTCAACAACGGCTGGATGCGGCTATCGAAGCAAAGCGGCATCACACAAGCCAGAATCTGGCCCACGAAGTGATCAAAGAGGCTCGCGAAGGACTCAAAAAGTCTGAGCAGTTGCGTGTTCTCAGGATCAAGGAACTCGCGCAGAAGGCGGCGGAGGTCGAGGCGGCAGGAAAGTCGAAGCAACGGAGCCACGTGTGATCAGGAACGTTGCCGACAAGGAAGCGAAAAAGATCTTGGGTGGAACACCCTCAAGGCGTTTTTCCGCAGATATCCAGCCGTTGGCGCGTCGCAAATTGCTTATGCTCAAGAACGTTTTGTCTCTGGATGACCTGCGTGTACCGCCGGCCAACCGGCTCGAAGCCCTCAAAGGCCATCGCAAAGGCCAGTCCATCCGCATCAACGATCAACGGCGTATCTGTTTTCGATGGAGCGACGGTGATGCAGAGGGCGTGGAAATCGTCGATTACCACTGACATGCGAGTCGATCATGAAGAAGCTGCCGAACATCCATCCCGGCGAAGTGTTACTCGAAGAATTTTTGACGCCCATGGGCATCAGCCAGAACGCCTTGGCGCGTGCAGCCGGTGTGCCGCCGCGGCGGGTCAATGAAATTGTGCTTGGCAAGCGAGGTGTAACAGCAGATACCGCGGTACGTCTGGCTGTGGCTTTGGGGACCAGTGAACGTTTCTGGTTGGGACTTCAGGCGGATTACGAGCTGGAGGAGGCTCGTCGTGCCCTGGGAAAGAAGGTCAACCAGATTGAGCGGATTGCGGCATGAAGGTGCTGATCATCAGCGCTCGACGTGCTAGTCATTAATCAAAAGCCGACGCGGCTTTTTTCTGTTTTTCGTTTCTCTGAGGGCCAGCGCTACGTGGGGTCGATCATGACGTGCGATCGATCTCGCTCAATGCGAACCCGTACTCGATGAAGCCGCTGGCGCCGCCTCCTCAGCCTCTGCGCGCTTGGGTGTATCGGCTGGGCACCATGTCTTGAGGCGCTTGCCCTCGCGGTAGAGATCGATGCATTCACGCATCATCGCTTTGAAGGCCAGGTCAGGCGTGTCTATGGGGCAGCCGTAGGACAGCGGCTTTTCTGCGTTGTACTCGGCAATACACGTCGATAGCGGCGGTGGCGTGGGCTGATTCGGATCGTCGGCCCGCGGTGGCGGCGGCAGGTTGAGGCGCTCGTCGCCGTCCTTGGGCGAAGGCGGTATGGGAGGCGCGCCGCACAGCAAGTTGGTCGCCGTGCTGGGCTTGGTGGGATCGCACATGCTTGCGGCCATCGCCTTGATCGCATCACCGATATGGCGACCCACCGCACCTCCGGCAGTCTCGTTCGGTGGCGGGAAATATTTTTCGAAGCGGGTGGTCTTGGTATGCATCCGGTCGAGGTCGTGCTGCATGATCTGACGATCGTCTGCAGCCTTGGCAGGTTCGGCCTTGGCATTTCCTGTTGGCCAGGCGGGCTGTGTCGTGGGTGGTAGGCGCACCGAGCCGTCTTTCGCGAACAAACCGGATGGCGCGGCCACGGAGGCCGCTGGCGCGGGTGCCGCTTCATGATCCTGCACGACCATCGCGCCGCGCAGCGGCTTCTCATGCGTCACGGGGCGCACGCGCGGGGGCGCCTGTGGCGGCGGCACCAACTTGGGTGGCGTGGGCGGCTCGGGCGGCTGCACAGCGGGTGGCTCGCTGGGAAGATCGATCAGTCGCACGGCCATGGCCTGTTCAACATCGTGTTGCGCCACTGGCAGATGCAGTGGCTTGAGCTGCATTTCGTACCACAGCACCAGCGCGAACAGCACGTGCAGCACCAGCACGAAAGCCAACACGAATACCATTGCTGGCCGCGTCAGCGGCGGCTGTCGCCAACGCCCGCGACCCAAGGTAGCGCGCGTTTCGCTGTCGAGTAGTGCCAGGCCGCGCGCGCGATTCCCTTCTTGTGAATGTTGGACCTGCCCGGAACGTTCGATGACACTGCCTTATTCAAGTTCAAGCTAATGACTACATGATACCTGCGCATACCATCAGCGCATGTTGCAGCCAACCCCGATAGACAGCTTCTTTCATTGAGGGTTCCCGAAACGGATACAGAGGAAGTTGGATGAGGTTCGCGTAACTTCCTTCGTTTCGTTCTCCAAGTCAGAAAGATGTCGCAGGCAAGATGGCTCGACCTTGCCTCGTTCAGGCATCTTTTCCGCCGTGCTCAATGGCGCGCCTTGGCGAGATGGCCGACGAGGTCATCATGACCTTGAGCATCGACAGGTTCCGGTAGTTTCATGAACACGAGCGCTTAGAACGGGTGCTGCCGATAAAACTGCTCGAGCTGCTGATAGACGTCTGGCAAATGCTGGCGCAAGGTTGCCGGTACCTCGAAAAATTGCTCACTGGCCACCGCAAAAAACTCGGCCGGGCTTTCAAGTGCATACGGGTTGATCGGCAACTCGACCCCATTGCGTTGATCCTCCTTCAGACGATCCCATGCGCTTGAGAAGACTTGCGACCACACGCGTCGATCCATGCGTCGGTGCAGTGGCGGAAAGCCGTTGGCGTCTCCGTTGAGCATGTCGAGTTTGTGTGCCATTTCGTGGATGACCACATTGTGTCCGGGTGGCTTCCCGTTGTTCAGTACATCCTCCCATGACACGATCACCGGCCCGCGACCCCATGCCTCACCGGACAACACACTGTCGGTCTGGTGAACCACCCCCGCTGCATCCAATTGTGTGCGGCGTGGGATGAATGCATCCGGGTACACGATGACGCTGTGCCAAACGTCGTACCAGTCAAGGCCTAATTTCAGGATGGGTAGGCAAGCGTGGGTCGCGAGCAAAACGCAGTCAGCGTCATCAAGCTGCAACCCCTTGGTTGGCTCCAACGATTTACTGTCCAGGAACAGCGTTGCCAGCACGCGTAGCGCGGCTTGGTCAGATGCGCCTAACCGCCGCGCAGGGGCGCAGCGCTGCAGCGCGTCTCGCCACAGCGATTCGGCGATCGGGTGCCGAGCGACAATCCGTCGTACGCGCCAGTTTCTGATTCTGTCGAACATCGCCACTTGCTGGAGTGAGTTCTAAGGTCAGGAACATCAGGGCGGGGTGCGCTTTCTCAAGGATGAGAAAGGCGTCGTGGACGATATTTAAACTGTGCGCCACCGGCAGAACTTGTAATGATCTGCTCACAAAATGCCGGTGCACCGAAAAAACAGAGCGCCAATCAGGCCTTTCGCCTCACTTGAGGTCCGATCACTCAGCAAGCTGGTCAGCCTTCGTGGCATGCATGCGTCGCACGCGCACCGTACTGCCTCCTTCGTAGGTCACCACATACGTGGAACCTTCATGCGTTTGCCGCGCCACTTGCACAGGGTCGGCCAGGATGGCTTTCTGCAGAACCTCTTGGTGGTATGCCGCTAATTCGCCCGTCGGAATCAGCATCAGCGGTGGACTGATCTGCAGAAAGGTAGTGAAGTGGCCACCGCATTTCGTTGCATTGGGGTCGAACTTGAACCAGCCCTGGCCACAGCTTTGCCCGGATACATCGGGCAAACGTTTCAGCCAGATGAAGTACTTGTTCTCATGAGTGATCCGGACGCGGTTGTGCCTCGTATTGTCCCCTCCAATGTCGGCGGAGCTCCAGTAACGAACCAGCGAAGCCTCGTGGCAATCGGCCGAGGCACACTCCTGCAATATCAGGTATTCGTTGTCCTGAAGATGGACGGGCTGGATGCTGAGGATGTCGTCCTTCACCAGCGCTTGCCCGGGAAACACCACCGACGGCATGCTCGGATCGACCTTGAAGTCGCCGGAAATCAGATAGCCGCCGTACTGCGATGAGTACGGTGGCGCGTTGACATTCACGGCAGGCAGCGTTGTCTGCGCCGAAGCGGCAAGACTCACAAAGACCAAACAACTCAAGCTCAGCAGATGTTTCATCGGCCTCCAATCATCGCTTTGTAGCCCTACTCGAGAGTTATCTTGGATGCTGAGGCTGCGAGAGTACGCCTTTGGCTAGTTCAGCGGGCGTCGGCTTTGGGGCGGCCTCAACCAGTCGATGGAACACGTTGCTGGAATCGTCAAGTTGCCACTTCATCGACGAACTATGGCCCAGCGCTCGTGATCGCGCCAACGCCCACCAATTTTGAGATAGGCAGGTGAGTAGCCTTCTTTGTTGAAGCCGCAGGTCCTCGCCAACGCTATGGATGCTACGTTTTCGGGCTGGATGTTCGCCTCGAGCCGATGAAGGCGCAAGCGAGAGAATGCGTGACGCACGACCGCTTTGAGCCCTTGTGCCATAAAGCCATTGCCTTCGTGGCCGGCAAACGCGAAGTACCCGACATAGCCGCTTTGAAATACACCATGGACGATGTTTGTGATGTTGATTGCACCAACCAATCGGCCATCTTTGGGTGACACAACGACGAAGCCATAGCTGGTTGGCGGCTTGAAGCGTGACATGTACTTCACGAACGCATCTGGCGTGACAGGGGGCGTCACCCAACCTGCGTGCAACGCGCGGCTGGCATGGGCTGCTGTCGTGAACCCAGGCATGTCACTCAACTCAATCTGGCGAATGCGGACTTGCATCAACTTTTCGACCTAACTGGGCGGACTTGCACGTCCTGTTATACATCTGCGCACACGGCTGAAGGCAGTCCTTAAAATACTGAAATCTTGGAGCTCTACCTAACCTACGTCCGGCTAACAGTCCGGTGCAAAGCTGGGCGTCGATGCTACCTCTCAGTAGCCTGCTTCCGTCCGGAAGCGACGTTCATCGCTTTACCGACGCTACTTCAGACACAGTAATCCCCGCTTGAAATCGATGACTAGCTTATGGCTGTGCACGTAGAACGCCCCAATGTCGTACCTAAAGCGTGTGTGGTGATTGTTGTAAAGAACACGGTATTCCTGATTGGTAGAGGGAACCTCGCCTATCTGCATCATTTCCTTGCCGTCTGAAGTGATCGTCTGTTCTTCGACACCTGCCGCCTGCATGGAAATCGTTTGGGTAGTGTCGTATGCAGGTGGAGCACCGAAGATATTACGACTCACGCCCCATGCATCGCCCGTGTCCAGGAAAAATGGGAAGGGCTTGTCAGCCACCGCCCCCTGCACGAGAAGAGCGCCACCCAGTCCATCGATCCACGATGCCATCGTCATTGAAGTAGAGCACGCTCCTCCAAAACCCTCAGCCTTGCTTGTCAACGTACCATCCGCAATCTGGATGACACCAAGATATTGAAGCGCGTTGATGCCAATGAGCGAGAATTTGGGCGAAGTGGATGAAATGACCACTGGCATATTCTTGATATGCACCGGTCCGAGATTCATATCCCTGGCGACGCCGAGCTTCGAAGGTGTTCCCTGGTTTATTTTTATCCACTCTTGATGGATATGATCGATGCCCGTTGAGTCCGCATCGGCTTGGGTCAACACGACCCCTGCCGTTCCTGTATCCAACGCTGCGTGAATCTGTTTGCCGTTAACCTTTACCCACACCATCCAAACGCCACTCTTGTCATGGCCGCTGAAAGTGGTCCAATCCAAGGGCAGCGTGAAGTCTTCAGCATCTCGCGTGACAGTGACCGCAGGAAAGTCGAAATAGGGTTTGAAATCGGCGACCGGTTCGTATTCCCGGATGTGCAGGTCGCTTGTGGCTACGTGCATCGCCTGTGCGTATTGCGCATAGGCGGCGCTTCGGTTGGCGTCCATGATCTTTGCCCAACCGGCGATATCGTTCGACAATAATTTATTGCCCGCAAGGATCAGTCCGCATTGCGAATTCGCGGATGATTTGCCTAGTTCGGCCGTTGCACCACACGCTGCAACGGTCGCCGAGGATTCGTCGAGCTTGTAGAGCGATCGCTGGTAAAGCGCTTTGGCAAGAACATCCGGGCCGCCAGACGTAGAGCCTGCTATATAGGCAAGCTTGGTCTGATCTCCCGTCCAGGACGCTTTCATTACGCCTAGCGCGTCTGACAAGTTGACCACCTTAGGTGCACCTTGTGCCTCGAGAAGGGTGGAAGTGACCAAGACGAGTGCAGCGACAGAAAGAATCTTGATGCCTTTCATGCAAATACATTCTCCGGTTTATTTAGCGCGTTGTCGGGCCGCACTTTGTGTTCGCGTTGACAGGCATTTGTCTGGTTCGGGTCGCAAGCAGATCTTGGCCAGGCACGTCGCCTAGTCGCGCTTGGGCCGTTCCAGCTTCCAGACAAACAGGACGACGAAGAGGATCGTCAATCCGATCCAGATCAATTGAACACCGTGGTCGCCCAACTGATGACCAAAATAAGCAGGCAGCGTAATCATCAACAGCGCATAGACGAAGACGGTGAGCCATCCCTGCCAGCTGCGTGGGCCAAAGCCCAATCCAATTCGCTTACGTCCAAACCAAGCGTGACTGTCGACGGTCATGTCGTATACCTCCGATGTTGAGCGTGAATCTTGCCTGGGCGATCAAGCAAACGGCAAGTCGATGTCGATTGTGGGACGTTCGCTTCGAGTGGTGGCCTCAACTCAATACTTTGCGATCACTTCAGCACGCCGGTGATCGCCGCCACCAGAAGTGGAACGACAACACACGCGGTAAATATCCCGGCGGCGATGAAGCATTTCCGCCGATAGGCCAGTCTCTGGGGAGTCAGCAGCTGAGGATTGAGAAGGGCGTTTGCGGGATTCCATAGCGTTTCTCGGCTCCAGAGCCGGACCCCGGCTTGCGTGCGTCGTACCGCCTTCACTGCAAAAACAATGGCAGAGAACCAGGCGACAACCGCCGTACATCATGCAGCAACGAATCCTGTGAGCGCAATAATTCCGGTGACTTTGGTCATGTGCGTGATTATGTCTGCTTCGGATCGGAAACAGACACAGTCGATTTAATAGACTGTGACGCTACACTCCAAAAAAACATCCGCCTGAACCTAGCTAATGACAGTCGGTGAACTGGCCATTACCCATTGACACCCTTGACAGGTTCCGCCGCTTCTTTTTTCACGCGCTTCTCAAGGTTCGCTTGCGCTTGATCGGCATAAGCTTTGCAGGCGCTTGTGTCCAGCCAGGGATTGGGTTCGTTGGGCTGCATTTGGGGAAGCTTGCTGAGAAAATCGATCGCATCGGGGTGTGGCACGATCAGGATGTCACAGGGTAATTGGCGCAACGTGGCATTGGTCGTGCGGTATCCCGCCAGGCGCTCGGGATGAGCTGGGTCGGTGTAACGATAGGTCTTGTTGCTCAACAGGGAAATGCTGTCGGCATAAACCATATTCAAGCATCGATCCTTTTCACAGGAACGCCAGGTCCAGCCTGTACCGCCAGGGGTATGGCCTGGCATCGCATGCATAGAGAAGCTTTGCGATCCCAATGTGACCGTGCCGCCATCCTGGACAACAGTGATGTTGTCGAGTTTTGGGTACGGATCGCTCAAGCCGTATTGAGGATCATTGGGATCGCTGCCGCCATGCTTCAGAGCCCATGCGGCCTTGGCACTGGCCATGACCTTCGCGCCGCTGTCATGAGCAAGGGTGGCGATGCCCCCGGCGTGATCGCCGTGAGGGTGCGTGTTCAGAATGATCTTGATGTCCTCAACACGAAAACCCAGGGCGCGGATATTCGTTTCGATCAGCGGTGCGTTCCGGGGCAGGGTGCCATCGATGAGCACGAGGCCGTCTGACGTACTGATCAAGATGGAGCTCAATCCCTTGGTGCCGACGTAATAGGTATTGCCGTAAATACGAAAAGGCTTTTGAGCCTGTGACCACTCGGCCGGACTGGCTTGGACGGTCGTAGTGAACAAGGTTACGACGGCAACGGCGCTCAATGCTTTCATGGGTACTCCCGGATGAAACAGTGACGCGCACTATGCTGGGATGCTATGGCTGTGTGCGGCGCATGACATGTCAAATTTCTGCAGGAGCCGTTTGTGCGTCGGAACACTTTCGCGTAGTACGGCGGATGGCGGTATTTGTAAATTGTTGAATTTGCGCAGGGTGCAGTGGCCTGCAAAGTCGCGAACGGCGCCTCGATCACGCCTTCAGTCTCCAATGCGGCAAAAAAATGCGCCTTCACGGCGCATTTTTTTTTAGGGAAAGCTCCGCTTCCGGCGGTGACCTCACCCAGTCGATGCAAAACGTTTGCTGTCAGCGCAAAGCCCTCGACCCATACGTGGCCTGACCCACCGCGTGCGTGTCGGTATTGACATCCTTTTTACGCTTTAAAGAGAGATGGCGCGGTCAGGACCAACCACGAGCCCCGGCAGTGCCATCGCCCTCCGCATCCGAAAAAGGATAGAAGTCTTGTTGAATCATGGTGTTACAAATGAGCGGCTCAAAAAGGCAGTAGCGCCTTTTGCTTTCGTTTGTAGGGGGGCCTCTGGCATCGCTGCGGCCGACGCGATGTCTTTCGCGGCCACAGTCACCACCGGTAACTACATTTATAAAACATTGGATCACCCCGGTTCATCGGACCCAAACCGGCAGCACGTCACTGATGACGCTGCGGCCCGGCAGGGATACGGGGACTTCAGCGGTGACGTCAACTTTCACGTCGCAGTGTCGATGGCCGGCATTGCGCTTCATCGAAGCGTGTGTCGTCGACTTGAATTTTCATGGGGGGCTCGCTCATGCGCGAAGCGCCACGAATTTCTTATTCCACTCACCGGTAGTCGATAAAACATGCGCGCTAGATATTATCCGGCTGAATTAAAGAATGAAGCCATTCGGCTTGTCATTGAGAAGCGTTTATCGGCGGCCGAAGCCGCATCGAGACTAAACGTTCGCTCGGAAGCCGTCCTGGTGTGGGTAAAGCGTTTTCGTGATCGCCGATCACGGCTCTCCGAAATAAACAGCTTGAAAGCAAGGCTGTATGAGCTCGCGTCGGAACGTGATGCGCTTATTGAAATCACCACGCGATTATTGGATAGGACAGGCTGAAATCGCTGAATCATCTTTAATGACGGCCCATTACTTTGGGGTTGGGCTTTTTACGTCACGAAAGAAGCGTCACTGTTGTTTTTAATAGTGGGTCGGGAATTTCCTGACTCATAGTGCAACTAATCGGAGAGCGCTTTTATGAAACTTGGGGTCAAGAAAATTTCTTCGGCGGTTCGTCTGGGGTTGGGGGCTGTCATCGCGGTGGGTGCCTCGAGCACCGCATTTGCTCAGGATCAAACCGCCGCGCCACCGCCGAACACCGGCAATCCTGCCCAGCCTGAAAAAGCATCGACCTTGCAGACGGTCGTGGTGACCGGTTCGCACATTCGCCGCGTGGATCTGGAAACGGCCAGCCCGGTCGTGACCATCGATCGCGCCGCGATCCAGGCCAGCGGCAAGCTGACCCTGGGTG
>Ga0302234_10000765_pt1 | contig 24264 bp, 16 predicted proteins | sample II_Palsa_N3_2_FD_193576 | JGI IMG/M metagenome (GOLD analysis project Ga0302234, IMG submission 193576) | Peat permafrost microbial communities from Stordalen Mire near Abisko, Sweden - II_Palsa_N3_2 | ecosystem: Environmental > Terrestrial > Soil > Palsa > Peat permafrost | place: Sweden... | reverse complement strand
TAACCAGATGCCGGTCCTGGCGCTGGCGGTCGCCGCTGAACATCCGACGCCTCCGAGCCTCCGGCGGCTCGAACACGAATGGTCGCTCGCGACCGAACTCGATACTGCATGGGCAGCTCAGCCGCTCGCGCTGACCCGTCATGAGGGGCGAACGATCCTCATACTTAAGGATCCAGGTGGTGAACCCCTGGATCGGGTCATCGAGCGGCACCTGGGACATCCGCTCGATCTGACTCGCTTCCTGCGCATCGCTATCGGTTTGACGGCAGCAATTGGCCAGGCCCACCGGCAAGGCTTCATCCATAAGGACATCAAACCTGCGAACGCACTGGTCGACGATGTCGGTCACGTGTGGCTCACCGGCTTCGGCATCGCGTCCCGACTTCCTCGTGAACGCCTGCCGCCCGTGCCGCCTGAGATCATTGCCGGCACGCTTGCCTACATGTCGCCTGAACAAACCGGGCGCATGAACCGCTCGGTCGATTCCCGCAGTGATCTCTATTCTCTGGGTGTGACGCTGTACGAACTATTGACTGGCAGCCTGCCTTTCACCGCATCCGATCCCATGGAATGGGTTCATTGCCACATCGCACGCAGTCCGCTGGCGCCCGACCAGCGATTCACCGACATACCCGCTACCGTGTCTGACATCGTCATGAAGCTCCTCGCCAAGACGGCGGAGGAACGCTATCAGACCGCGGCGGGACTGGAGCAAGACCTGCGAAATTGTGCAACGCAATGGGAGCGCCAACAACGCATTGAGCCCTTCACCCTCGGACGGCATGAGTCGCCCGCACGGCTTCTGATTCCCGAAAAACTGTATGGGCGGGCCCGGGAAATAGCCGCATTGCAGAATGCCTTCGACAGCATCATCAAACGCCCGACGACGGCGCTGATCCTCGTGTCAGGCTACACGGGAATTGGCAAATCATCGGTGGTCAATGAGCTTTACAAGGCCCTGGTTCCGCCACGCGGCCTGTTCGCATCGGGCAAGTTCGACCAGTACAGACGCGACATTCCCTATGCAACCCTGGCGCAAGCCTTTCAGCGGCTGATCCGCCCGATTTTCGGCAAGAGCGAAGCCGAATTTGGCCGGTGGCGGGAGTCGTTGCTCGATGCGCTTGGGTCTCAAGGTGGCCTGATCGTCGACATGGTTCCGGAACTGAAACTCATCGTCGGGGAGCAGGAGCCGGTCCCCGAGCTGCCAGCACTCGACGCCCAGCGGCGCTTCCAGTCGCTACTGCGCCGTTTCATCGGCGTCTTCGCGCGCCCTGAACATCCGCTCGCCCTGTTTTTCGACGACCTGCAATGGCTTGACGCGGCTACTTTGGATCTGCTCGAGGATCTCCTCACGCAGGACTGCGTCCCACACCTGCTTCTCATTGGCGCCTATCGCGACAACGAGGTCGATGCTTCTCATCCGCTGATGCGCAAGCTCGGCTCGATCAAGGCGGCCGGCGTGTCGTCCGTCGAGGAGATCACGCTGGGCGCGCTCGATGCCCAACACGTTGCCCAACTGATCGTGGACGCCTTGTATTGTGAACCGGGCAGGGCAAGTGATCTGGCCCAGCTGATTTGGCAGAAAACCGCCGGCAATCCGTTTTTCGTCAATCAGTTCCTGTCGGCTTTGACGGATGAAGGCCTGATCGTGTTCGATTCGGTGCATTCGCGCTGGTCGTGGGATCTTGGGCGCATCCACGCGAAGGGCTACACCGACAACGTGGTTGACCTGATGATTGGCAAACTGGTCCGGCTGCCCGCCGCAACCCAGCAGGCACTGCAGCAACTGGCCTGTCTGGGCAATATCGCGACCACCGCGATGCTAGCGATCGTTCACGACACCACCGAGCAGGAGCTGCACGCCAGCCTCTTCGAGGCACGTCGCCAGGAGTTGGTCGATTTCCCCGAGAACTCGTACCGGTTCGTCCACGACCGCGTCCACGAGGCGGCTTATGCGCTCATCCCGACCGAGCGGCGCGCCGCCGTGCACCTACGGATCGGCAGGATGCTGGTCGCGCATACGCCTCCCGGCAAGTTGGACGAGACCATCTTCGAGATTGTCAACCAGCTCAATCGCGCGTCGTCCCTCGTGACGGCGCCGGAAGAGCGCGAGCAACTGGCCGAATTCAATCTGCTTGCCGGCAAGCGCGCCCAGGCCTCGTCCGCCTATGTGTCCGCATTGAACTACCTGACCACAGGAGCCACGTTACTGACGGAGGAGAGTTGGCAGCAGCGTCGCGAACTCAGATTTGCCCTGGAACTGGCCAGGGCGCATTGCGAGCTCGCGTCCGGAACGATCGCGGAAGCCGAAGAGCGTTTGCGCAGCCTCTCCATGCGTGCCGTCACGACGGTAGAGCGCGTTGCGGTGGCCTGCCTGCAAGTCGATCTTTACCAGGGAATCGATCGTAGCGATGAAGCAGTTGCCGTGGGTTTGCGTGCGTTACGACATCTGGGCGTCGACCTTCCGGAGCGTCCGGCGGAAGCCGATACTCGACGGGCCTACGATGGCATCTGCACCCAACTGGGCGCTCGCGCGATTGAAGATCTCGCCAATCTGCCGCTCATGAGCGACCCGGATTCGCTGGCAACTCTGGATCTTCTGATCAGGGTTGCGGTGCCGGGGTTCTACGCCTCCTTTCATCTCGGCGCAGTGGCTGTATGCATGGCTGTTAGCCTGGGACTCGAACGAGGTCACAGTGATGCATCCTGTATCGCCTACGTGCAACTGGGCACGCTGGCGGGGTCGCTCTTCGGCCAGTTCGAGGCCGGCTACCGCTTCGGACGGCTGGGGTGCGATCTGGTCGAGCGACCGGGATTGCAGCGCTTTCAAGCCAGGACATTCCACACATTCGGTTTCCTCGTGCCTTGGACCCAGCCTTTCCGGAAGGGCCGCGCGTTCCTGTTCCGTGCCTTTGACCTCGCCAGCCGGACCGGTGAAATCAGTTACGCGGGATACGCTTGCGGCCAACTCAACACTAACTATCTCCTGGCTGGCGACCCGTTGATCGAGGCTCAGGAGCAAGCCGAACACGGGCTCGCCTACGCCCGCAAAGTGGGCTTCGGAACACTCGAGGGCTGGATTCTGGGTCAACTCGGTCTGATCCGCAGCCTGCGCGGACTGACCACGCGTCTTGGTTCCTTCGATGACGCCGTGTTCCGTGAAAGTGACCTTGAGCGTGCTCTGGCTGGCAACCCGGCGCTGGCGTTCTCGGAATGTTGGTACTACGTCCGCAAGCTGCAGGCACGTTTCCACGCGGGCGAATACGTGGACGCCCTGGAGGCGGCCTTGCGGGCGCAACCGAAGTCCCGGGCGCGTTTGGAAGTCGTTGAGTATCATTTCTACGACGCGCTTTGTCATGCAGCCGTCCATGAATCCGCTTCGTCTCAGGACCGCAAATATCATCGCGCGAGGCTGATGGAACACCTGGAGAAGCTCGACACGTGGGCACTCCATTGCCCTGAGAATTTTGCCAACCGGGCGGCACTCGTCGCGGCGGAACTGGCGCGAATCGAAGGGCGAGAGCTTGACGCAGAGCGGCTGTACGAACGTGCAATCACTTCAGCACGTGCCGTAGACCTGGTGCACAACGAGGCTCTCGCCAACGAGCTTGCAGGGCGATTTTACCTGGCGCGTGGCTTTGATCGCATCATCGCGCATGCTTATTTCCGGGAAGCCCGGAACTGCTATCTGCGCTGGGGCGCGGACGCGAAAGTCCGTCAACTCGAGGAAGCGTATCCACAGATCAGGCCAGAGAAGAGTTCATCCGACACGGGCACCATTCTCGCCCCTGTCGAGCAGTTCGACCTGGCGACAGTCATTCGCGTATCGGAGGCCGTATCGGGTGAGATCGAGCACGAAAAGCTGATCGATACGCTCATGCGTACGGCCATTGAATATGCCGGTGCCGAGCGGGGCATCTTGGTCCTGCCGCGCGCAAACGAGTACCGGATCGAAGCGGAAGCGACGACGGGCGTGGTCGGATTGATCGTTGCGCTGCGCCAGGCGAACCTCACCGGCGCGGACCTGCCGGCGTCCGTTTTTCAGTTCGTTTTGCGGACAAGGGTGAGCTTGCTCCTGCACGACGCCGCGGCCGACAGTTCCTTTTCGACTGATGAGTACATCCGTCAGCGCGGTACCCGATCCATGCTGTGCCTGCCAGTCGTCAAACAGACGAAGCTGGTCGGCGTACTTTATCTGGAGAACAACCTGGCACCGGGTGTCTTCACGTCGGACCGGGTTGCGGTACTGCGGTTGCTGGCTTCACAAGCGGCTATTTCACTGGCGAATGCCGCTCTCTTTACCGACCTGCAACGCAGCGAAGCTTTCCTGGCTGAAGGGCAAAGGATCAGCCGCACCGGCAGCTTTGGCTGGAGCGTTGCAAGTGGAGAGCATTACTGGTCGGAGGAGGGCTACAACATCCTTGAATATGATCGAGGGGTCCAGCCCTCCGTGGACCTCGCAGTACAACGCATGCATCCCGACGACCGGGATGCCGTCAGGCGGGCGCTTGACGCGGCGATCAAGGAGAAGAAGGATTTCGACAGTGAACATCGTTTCGTCATGCCGGACGGGAGGGTCAAGCACGTCCACGCCACTGGCCGGGCGGTGCATGTCGGCAACCTTGAATTTGTTGGAGCCGTTCGTGACATCACAGAACGAAAGCTGGCGGAAGAGGCATTGCGCCAGGCACTGACCGATCTCGCACGCATCAACCGGGTGACGACCATGGGAGAGCTCACGGCTTCTCTCGCTCATGAAATCAATCAACCGATTACGGGTGCTATCGCCTACGCAAACGCCTGCTTGCGATGGCTCGATCGTGACAAGCCGGATCTCGATGAAGCGCGCGCGGCTGTCACCCATATTGTGAAAGACGGTCAACGTGCGGCCCAAATAGTCGGCAGGATCCGTACGCAATTCGAGAAGGGCGCCCTGGATCGGGAGATCTTTGATGTGAGCGAGATTATTCGGGAAACCGTCGGCCTCCTGCGCGGCGAAGCAGCGCGATACAACATATTGGTCCGCACGGAGCTGCCAGCCGATCTTCCCCGCATTATCGGAGATCGCGTGCAATTGCAGCAGGTCGCGATGAATCTGATCGTCAACAGCATTGAAGCGATGAAGGACGTTGATGGAATGCGACGGATGGCCATCAGGTCGCAGCGGGCTGAAAACGAGCAGATTCTTGTTTCAGTCAGTGACACGGGCTTGGGGGTGCCGCCGCAGCTTGCGGAACAGATCTTCGATCCGTTCTTTACAACCAAACCCCGCGGCACCGGAATGGGGCTTCGCATCAGCCGTTCAATCGTTGAGTCGCATGGCGGGCGCTTGTGGGTCACCGGCGTCCCCGGGCGGGGCGCAACCTTTCAGTTCACGCTGCCCGCGACGGCTTTAGACCGCAGATAATTATTTAACGGTGAGATTGCTCTCAGGTGCGCGCGCGTTCGCTCCCAACCCCGAGAGGCGCCGCACGGTCGCAAGGTGGTGGCAGGCTGAAACGGGGTGGGGCAACGATAGCCATGCCACGTGAACTCAGCGCAGACTTCTAACCTGGCTTGGCGTGACATCTCCGGCAAATCGATTACCGAAATGGGTTCTCGTGTAGTTGACGACAGCCGCGACCTGATCGTCATTCATCTCGTCGCCAAATGATGGCATCGCCTTTCGGCCGTGCAGTACGTTGAGGATGACGTAGGGTGCTGCTTCGACTGCAGGGTTGTCAGCGAGCGCCGGGTAGTGACCGGCGCCCTGTGCGCCTTTTCCATCCGGCATATGGCATCCCGCGCAGGTAGCGTTGTAAAGCGCTTCGCCGCTTCCCTCGGTGAAGCGGTAGCCCGGCGAAATCGTGAAGGTTGGTGGTACGTCCTGTGCCACGGACTGGGCCGACACCGTCGCGGCTTTCACCAGCAACGCCATCAGCATCACGCTGAGGATCAGCGTCGGCCTATCCATTGACGATTCTCCGATGCAACCGGGTGATCGCATCCAGTGACGACAGCACGGCGCCTTCCTGCCATGCCGGGATATGCGAAGCGTGCTCTCCGGCAAGGACGATCCGTCCGTCGATCTGACAGAGATTCGCGTAATGCGTTTTTCTCAACGCTTCCGTCCATGCGGCGAAGCAGCCATTGGTGAACGGTGACCGGCTCCAGCTCATCGCGAAGCCGGTCTGGTACTCGCGCGCGTACTGCGGATGAATCTGGCTGCCCTGGCTCAATGCCACCGCGATCCGTTCGGCTGGGGGCAGCGCACCCATCTCATAGCTGGCGGGCCCCCACGTGTAGGCGCCGAGCAGCACCGCGGGACCGTTCGATCCGTAACCTGTTGCCGGATAGCCGATCGTCGAGATCGGCAGGTCGGTATGCGTGATGCCGCCGTAGATCTGCTCGTCTTCTTCCCAGAATCGCCGGCCGAATTGCAAGCCGACTTTCACCGATGTCTCGTAGGGCACCGCATCGATCGCGGCGCGCATGTCCGGGCCGACCGCAATGTCGATCTGACTCAGAATCGAGAGTGGGATAGTGCACACCAGCCAATCCGCGTGCGCGTTCCGTTCGGTCCGGGTGGTCGTATCGGTATAGCGTACTGTGACGCCTTGCTCGTCCTGCAAGATGGCCGTGACTCGGGCGTTGAACACTACAGCGCTCGAGACCTGCGAATAAAGCGCATGGGCAATTCTGTCCATGCCGCCGACAGGCTGAAAAATGCTGCTCTGGAAGTCCTGCTCGTTTCCAGACGAGAGCCATTGCCACAAACCCGATGCAAGCAAGGGGTCGCGCGGGAGCAGATTCGACGGCACGGCGCTGGGCATCAGGCCGCCGCCATCCGCGGTCGCGAATCCGCGGCGTTTACTGCTTCGACGGCCCGCCTGGTAGCTCCCATCCCGACCGAGCGCACCCCATTGGCGCAGGGATTCGAGTAGCCGATGCGCATCTTCTGCTGACAACGCATCATCGAGCGCGTCCTTGCGGATGGCTTTGGAAAGCAGCTCGGCAATATAGCCTTGATAGTCGGTCTGCACCGCCCGGAATCGTTGCGGCTTGCGATCGAAAGCTGCCGTCGAATGCAGATATGCGTTGTAGTTGACCTGGATGAATGGCTCGAGCGGCACCTTCAGACGTTTTGCATAGTCGAGTACGCCCTGGTGGTGATACGGGATGCGCCATGGCCCTGGGTTCAGATAAAGCCCGTCAGCGAAATCGCAGTCCTGGGTAGCACCGCCGAGTTCTGTATAACGATCACCGCCCCTGACGGTCCAGGCCCGGCCACCCGCGCGGTCGTTGTACTCGAGCACCTGCACGTGGTATCCCGCATTCCGCAATTCAAAGGCCGCGACGAGGCCGGCCATGCCCGCGCCGAGCACGAGAATTCGTGTTCCTTTGGGTGCGCCATCGAGTCTGATCGGTCCGGCGTAGGTCGAGGTAGCAGCGAACCCAAGCGTGCCCATGCCTTGCATCATGGCGGCCGCGCCGAGGTTCTTGCCGATCAGCGTCAGCAGGTGTCGGCGGCTCATCGCATTGGTGGTCATTCTCGACATAAAGACGTGGTGCCCCGACTGGAGAGAAACGATGGCAAACGAAATCAGAGGCATCCCGGATTGCAAAGGTATGAGCCTGCTTGCGCTGAAATCGGGCTTGGGACGAATTGAAACTATGAACCGTTTCTCGACAGCTGTATGCCAGCTTACAACTTCAGAAAATTTCTCTTACAGACATAGGGTTAAGCAGAAATATACTGCCAGAATATTTCGCGTGATCCCGGCAAACCATGCAGATTTGCTGTCCACATTACGTTAGGCGTCTAAACGGAGGCAAACGATGACACGAGTTCGCGTTAATGGCTTCACCCACTCGCTCGACGGATACGGGGCAGGCCCGAATCAAGACATCAACAATCCGCTCGGCGTTGGCGGGACGGAGCTGCACCAGTGGCTTGTCCCAACACGCACGTTCCAGCGGGCCTTGTTCGGCAAGGACGGCGGTACGACCGGGGTTGACGATGATTTCGCCGCCCGTGGCTTTCAGAATGTTGGGGCCTGGATTCTTGGGAGGAACATGTTCGGACCCATTCGTGGGGACTGGCCGGACACAAACTGGAAAGGCTGGTGGGGAGACAATCCACCGTATCACGTTCCAGCTTTCATCTTGACCCATCATGCTCGTCCCCCCATCGAGATGGAAGGCGGCACGACGTTCCACTTCATAACAGGAGGCATTCGCGAAGCGCTCGACCGTGCACGCGAGGCCGCTGCCGGAATGGACGTGCGGATCGGCGGTGGGCCGGACACAATCCGGCAGTATCTTCGTGAGGGTCTTATTGACGAACTGCACATTGCTATCGCGCCGGTCCTGCTCGGCCGGGGAGAATCGCTGTTCGAAGGGGTGGACTCGCGGGCTCTGGGATACGAATGCGTTGAATTCGTAGCGTCGGAGAAGGCCACGCATGTCGTCCTGCGGCGCCAAGGGCACAGGGACGCCTAACCACTCGCTGAAGGCCGACGTCGCTGCCGGGCCGCGGCCTTAGCTTGGACGTTGAGTGTGCGCTTTTCCAATCACCGGCCGGCCGCATCACGCCCTGAGGCGGTCGCCGTCGGACTCAGTTCGGGCCATGAGCCCTTATTTGCTGGCTCAATTGCTCGGAACGGCGTCTCCGCTCAGTAAACGGCCGTTTCATCCGCTGCAGTGGATGTGGTAACAGTGGTCTGCGCGGCCATTCTCCTACCTAATATCACGCGATCTGTTTACCACCGCACCAACGAGCATGCCCCGGGCGGATTACTTTACACGGCCAGATACTTACCAGCGGTAAGCAGAGGTAAGCCGTGGCAAGAAATAGGGGTCACCATGCGCCATTCCGATACGAACTCAAGATACGCCACGCTCGATGGTCTTCGTGGCGCGACCGCACTGCTTGTAGTCATCGTTCATTTCCCATCTTTCTTCCACTTGCGATCCATCGAGCACGGCTATCTGGCTGTCGATCTTTTCTTCGCGATGAGCGGCTTCGTCATTGGGAATGCTTACGATAGAAAGCTTGCGTCAGGCGCCTTGAGCTGGCGCCAGTACGTCGTGCTGCGACTGATCCGCCTGTATCCGCTCTACTGCGCCGGTGTCGCGCTCGGCGTCGTCGCGCTGATGCTCCGGCTTCCGGCATCCGACTGGACTCTGCTCGCCTCGGCGCTCCCGGCAAGCGTGTTGATGCTGCCGTCTCACGTCGCGCTGCCTACGTTCTATCCGGAGCCCACGGTCTATCACTTTTTTTATCCGCTGGACTTTCCTGCGTGGTCGCTGTTCTCAGAGCTCGTTGCGAGCATCTGCTATGGTCTGTTCTTTCGGTATCTGACGACGCGCACGCTCGTCGCCATCATGTGCGCGTCCGGTCTTGTCCTGATGATCGCGGCCTTCACATGCGGCATAAACTGCGGCGTCTACTGGAAGACGTTCTACGTGGGTTTCGCGCGCCTCGGCTACGCGTTTCCCGCTGGATTGTTGCTGTACCGCTTCCGCCGTCCCAGTCGCACACATGGCAATCTTGCGGCGATCGCCGTCGTACTGCTGGCGATCGGGATGCTGTCCATGCCCTGGCCGACCTCTGGACAATCCGCGTTCGACCTCCTTCTCTCGCTCGTCGTCCTTCCGGCGACGGTATGGGCGGCGACACGGGCGGAACCTTCTCAGCGCCTGTTGCCGCTCTTCGCTTTTTCAGGGGCGGTGTCGTACGGCATTTACGTCCTTCACGTACCGTTCCAGTTCATTGTTGGGGATCTGGTGTTGCGGACTAATCTCCTGCACCATCCGACCCGAGTCACAGCCGCGGTCTTGCTACCTGGCATCGTGCTGCTTGCCTGGTGTGCCGAGCGATACTACGACGCGCCCGTGCGCCGCGCGCTTCTCTCGCGCACGCGAAACCGGCTCGCAGTGCATCCGGTCAGCGCCGCGGCGGACGACGCTTCCCCACACGACCACACACGGATAGTTGGCGAGACCTAGCCTGGACCTTTGCCGAGGATCGATGTTCGCGGGCCCAGACGCCGGTACCGTCCCAAGATCGCCGGGGTCCCGAACAACAACATTAGCCGCCTGTAACCCGGTCCCAACCGTGCCGCACGGCAGCCTTGAATCGTTCCCACCCACTTTCCGGGTAGCGCGACTCCCAGTTCTCGCGAGCGTTCGCTTCTACGCCTTGCCAGTCATGTCCGCGATACCGCTCGTCTTTTCCGAGCGTGGCTCCGTGGGTGTAGGCGCGCTGATATTCGTCGTATGACGCGCCGGTGTTCGCGTAGTGGGCGTCATAGTCCTCGCGATATTCATCGTCATAGGGGTCGTCCAGCGGAGTACCCGTGATGGGATCGCCCAGAAGGCCTGTCCCAGATGTCCGCTCCGGTGTTGTCCCGCTCGTGCTGTCATCGGGCGAGTACGCTGCACGTGATCCGACACTCGCGCGTGTGCCCTCGGGCATACGCGTGCGCCCGACGTCGGGTACGCCCGACAGCTCCTGGCGGTTCTCCATGGACGCAGTCGATCCGAGCCCTTCCGTGCGCGTCGCTACCTGCTGCATTCCACCGACCATCTTCGCCCCTGTCGAAGAAGTGGCAGCGCCCTGCATGACAGTCCGTCCGCCCGCAAGCTCCTCGCTCGTGGATGCCCTCGGAGCGGCCGGAACCGGCGACGCGTCGCGCGGACTGGCGGAATATTCTGGTATCTCCACCGAAGGCGCCGGGCCCGCAACCGGTCGTCCGTGTGCGAGCGTATCGCCTTGCTGCGCGGAAGACGACTCGTAGGGGATGGAGTAATCGCGGGTCGTCGAACTGCCCCGATGTAACCCCTGTTCTGAAAGCCCCGTCTCCACGGAACCGTTTCGCCATACCTTGGCGCTTTCCTCAATGTCGGTTGCGCCGGTACGGCGCATCAGATCGCGAGCCAGGTCGACTTGCATTTCGGAAACGTCGGCGCTGACGATCGTTCCACCGCGACGGATCAATTCTCTGTAATCCTCGGTTTCCGGCGGATACTGGCCACTTTTGAACAGACGTGCAAACAACTGCTCGAGTTGATCGAATACCGGGTTGTGACGGCGCACATCGCCGCTGCCAGGCGCATAAACACGCGGCCCCTTTTCGACGGGGGCGTCATTTGACATCGAGTAGATGGCGATATCGGCCTGGGCTACGCCAGCCTCGCCCAAGTTCCGTTGTGCCGAGCGCGCGTCGGCGTAGCTGTCGAACACGCCTAATACGGTTTGTCTCATGATTGGGTTCCTCCGCAATCGTAGCGCGGCATTCTCGCCGCCATGGTGGTAGCGGACGCAACACGCGTGCCTGGGGGGCGCGCCACGCACGCGCACCACGAGGTTCATGACATGGGGGAGTGTTCCAAACCATTTCTGACCTCCTTCGGATTCGCGCACTGCGAGCCGGGCAGGCAGTGCCATTGATCCGATGGTCAGTAGCCGATATATTCGCGTCTAATCAGCCAAAAACGTGGGGGTACAAGTAAAAGTTAATCGCTCATGCGAGGCTATTGTCGTCGACGCGCTGCGTGAGGCGCGCTCGATTCGCGCGTCCTGAAGTGACATTGGTGTGCTTTAGCACTCAGCATCACGCGATTTTCGCGAGCTGCGCAGAGACAGCGGCGTCGTTCGACATCGATTCGCGCACGCAGCGCGCGAACTCCAGTGCTGCCGGCGGCACCGTCGCAGGCAATCGCAGGCAGATCGCGAACGGCGGTAGAGCGGGCAAGCCGGCCGCGTGCGGCGCAAGCGTTTCCAGGTCGGCCGGCACCGTCGAGGCTAGCCAGGTCGCGATCGCGAGGCCCGCGCGCACTGTTGCGGCAGTCGCTTCGATGTTGCCGCTCTCAAACACCGTGCGCCACGCAATGTCCTTGTCCGCGAGCGCGCCAAGCACCACGGGACGGAACGCGCAGCGTTCGTCCACCATCGACAGCGGCAATGGTCGCTTCTGCCAGGCATTGCTGCCTCGGCCTTTCACCCACACCAACGGTTCGATGCGGACCACTTCACCCTCGGCTTCGCTCGCGACATATTCGACCAACGACACGTCCACGCGGCCGGTATCCACCGCTTCGCCGAGTTCCGGCGATGCCGCGCACACCAGTGAAATCTCCACGTGTGGATGCGCTTCGGCGAACAATTTCATTGCAGGGGCAAGCGGTGACACGAGATCGTAGGGCACGCCGACGCGCAGGCTGCCGCGCAGTGACTCGCCGGTCATGTCGACCCAGATTTCGTCGTTCAGCCGCAGCAGTTGGCGCGCCTTGACGAGAAACTGCTCGCCCTGGCGTGACAGTTCCAGCTTGCGCGTTTTACGCACGAACAGGAGGCAGCCCAGCAGGTCTTCGAGGCGTTTCACCTGTTGGCTGACGGCACCTTGCGTCATGTGCAGCAGATTCGCGGCGACCGTCATGCTGCCGCTATCGGCGACGGTGACGAAGGTACGGATCAGATCGAGATCGAGGTTTCGGAGCATCAACGTATTATGCCGCGTAATGCATCGGATCAACATTATTGGCTTTTCTGATGCATCCATGATCCGTACAGTGGAAGTCTCGATCACCCGGATGCGTGCTAATGACTTCCTCCATCCTGCCCCTTCTCTTGTTCGTCGCCGTTGCGACTGTGACGCCCGGCGGCGCCACCACGCTCGCCACTGCGTCGGGCGCCCGCTTCGGCTTTGCGCGCTCGATTCCGCTCATGCTCGGTATCGCGGTGGGCCTTGCGTTGCTCGCCGCCGTTGCCGCGCTCGGGCTCGGTGGTCTGCTGCTCGCGATGCCCGCGCTGCAAACGGCCGTAAAGGCGCTCGGTTCCGCGTATCTGCTGTGGCTCGCGTGGCGCATCGCTCGAAGCGGGCCGCCGAACGCGGACAATGACCCTGCGCGGCCGGTCACGCTCGTCAACGGCCTTTTGCTACTGTGGCTCAATCCGAAAAGCTGGGCGATGACGGTCGGCGCGGCGGCGTCCTTCGCGTTGCTCGCGAACAGTCCGAACCGGCTTGCGATGCTGCTCGGCGCGGCGTTCGGCCTGTTCGCGTGCGGGTCGCTAGCGCTGTGGTGCGCGCTCGGTGCGCTGCTTGCGCGGGTGTTTCGAACGCCGCGCCACTGGCGCATCCTCAATCTTGCGATGGGCGTACTGCTCGCCGTATCCGTCATCCCCACCTGGAGATAACCATGCCTGTCCATCCGTTTGCCGAATCGTTCGAACTCGAAGCCGCGTTCGCCGATGTGTCGGAATACTGGTCGCCAAAAGTCGTCGCGCAAGTCAACGATCAATACGTGAAGGTCGCGAAAGTACGCGGCCAGCTCGTGTGGCATGACCATGCGCACGAGGATGAACTGTTCTTCGTCGTGCGCGGGCACCTCAAGATCGAATATGAGGGCGGGCGCGTCGTCGATCTGCCCGCTGGTTCGATGCATGTGGTGCCATGCGGCACGCTGCACAATCCGGTCGCCGACGACGAATGCTGGATTGTGCTGATCGAGCCCGTACAGACGAAGCACACTGGCGACGTCGAGTCGCCGCTAACGAGGACGGTCGAGGAGCAGTTACGTCAATCACACTGAGTTCGTGTCTCAGCTTTGACGGGTCGGGTACCTAGTGCGCAAAAACGATCGGCATGCCGCCGAGGCCCTCGAGCAGGGAACCACACACGCCGGCCTCGCGGACAAGGAACGGTCGACGCACAGCGTGTAGTCCGCCCACAGAGACGCCCCGCCACGAATCGGGCACGAGTTGTGGGCGACGGGCGAAGTGTTGATGCATAGCGTCTACTTCGAACCGGAAGCGCCGCCGTGGCCTTCGGATGGATACCGGGTGCTGGCGATTTCGCCGCTGCTGCGCGAGCTCGTTGCGGCCATGATCGAAGACAAGAAGGGCGACCCTGATCGACGCGCCGCGCTGATTACCCCGTTGCTTCTCAAGGAAATGCTGGAGGCGCCGGAGGCCACGGAAGGCAGTCTGCCTTTACCGAACGATCGGCGGTTGCGCCAGATTTGCGAACGTCTGCTCAATGAGCCCGAAAACTGCGACTCTCTGGGCACGTGGGGCGAGCGCGCCGGTGCCAGCGAACGCACGCTTGCCCGGCTGTTCCGCGACGAGACGGGTTTAACTTTTGGCCAATGGCGGCAACAGCTAAGACTTGTCGAAGCGGTTTCGCTGATTGCCCAGGGTGTGGCTGTCAGGACGATTGCCACGAAGCTCGGCTATACCAGCTCCAGCGCGTTTATCACGATGTTCAAAAGGACGATGGGGGAAACACCACAGCGCTATCTGAAGCTATAGCTTTTTCGTAGATAGCGGATCGGCACACCGGCAGCGGGCTGATCGTCAGGATTATTCTTTTTCTGTCTTCGCTTGTTGGGGTTGTTGCTGCGGCTCAGATCCGGGTTGCGTCGGCGCCCTCGTACAGGCGTCCGGCGGCGTTACATAGGGTACGTCCTCGCAGCAGCACGCGTAAACCGGAAACCCGTACGCGTTCGTGCGGATGATGGTCGTTGGCCCGTGCAGCGGGCAGACCGCGTTCATGGCGCCTCCTGAACTCTTGGTCAACTGGATATATCGTACACGCGGCTGGTCCGTTCGCGGAATCGAACCACCCGTGCATCATCTGTATATCTTAGGTTTTTCCGGGCGACATAGCGCATGCCCGGACGCAGACGAACGATGGCCCCTCGCTTTCTTCCGGCCTATGACATGCCAATGAGGGCGAGCATGAACGGCGCAATCAGTGATGGGCCGTCGCTTGCATGAATGCACCTAGCTGCTCTGCGTAGAACGTCGCGTTGGCTAGCGTCGCGTGTCCCCGGGTTTCGGCGCTGGCTGGAATCAACAACAAGTGGGCGTGCTTCAATTGGTGAGGCGCCGTCTGCATCGTGCCGGTGTCCGGCGGGTTACGCTCATCATCCGCGGAGTTAATGGCCAGTAAAGGCGCCTGAATTCGAGGCAATCCTGGTACGGGGTTGTAATCTGCGGCTGCCGCCCATTGATACATGACATCGTTGGCATCGCCTTTGGGCGCCGCCAGCATGTCGTCGACCATCTTGTCTGCTTTCGCACGCGTCGGAGCCAACGTCTGGTAAGCAAGCGTGCCGCCGCTGGTTGCGATCGCAAACATCGTACTGGCGAGGCGTAACGACGGGGGCTGCGCCGTATAGTCGCCATGGTTCCATGCCGGATCCTGCCTGATCGACTCGACGAGCATGCGACGCATCATCCAGTTGCGCGCGGACATCTCGACAGGTTGGGAGGCCATTGGAACGAGCGCATCCATCATGTCGGGATACTTTTCGCCCCACAGCCAGGTCTGCATTCCTCCCATGGAGTAGCCGAGGACGAGGCGAAGATGATGAATGCCGAGTCCTTCCGTGACCATGCGATATTGGGCGGACACCATATCGTCGTAGTCGTACTGAGGAAAACGCGCATGCAGACCATCGGATGGTTTGGCGGATTTCCCAATGCCGATTCCTTCGGGCAGGATGATGAAGTACTTCGTCGCATCAAGCGGTTGCCCGCGTCCAAACAGCTTGCCTGCAAAGTTCGGCGTCAACATGCTCGCCGCGGGTTGGTTCGTGCCATGAAGCACGAGAACCGCTGGGTTAGCAGGGTCGCCAATCGTCAGGTAGTGAAGGCGAACCGCGTTCAGCGTATCGCCCGTATGGAACGTAAAGCTCGGTGCGATCCAGTCACCTTCACGCGGAGCGGGATAACTTTGCGCCGAGGCGAGAGAGGGCAGTAACGCAAAGAGAACGGAAACACAGCTACTGCGAACAACGGTGAGAAAGTGCATCGATTAAACCTCGATTTCGGATTGACCGCTGGGACCCATGCCATTCTAAGGAACATCTTCATCGGCCGCTTTGGCGAGCATCGGTGCATGCGATCCCATTCGCAACGGCGGTTTGTCCGGCGCCGCACGTTAAGCTCGGGGACGAGGCTAGACTAAACGTTGCGAAAAAGAATGTAAGTGCGTACCAACTGTGTAGCCGCTTCGGATTTATTACCGAGACCGAATTCGAGGGCCAATACAACGGCTATCCTTGTGACGTCGTGCGGATGCGCCACTACGCACGGAGATAGCTGCTGCTTCGTGTCGTGCCGAATATTGTGTCGATCGAGCGTGGTCAATCGACAGGAGGCGTGGTTCGGCCAAGTGCAGCCATTATCCGTGTAGCAAAACTGACGTTTCTATGGCGCAAAGGCGTCTCAAAGCGGCCGTTTACCTTACGTCTGAACGTCCTGATTTGTTCAAGATTTTACGCCCTGATCTTGACAACGATTCCCTGTATCGAGCGGTTGCTGGTGCGGGAAACAACATCCACCGGAAGTGGCGTACTGTTTGCGTTCCCAACCCTCGATAAAGGAGAAAGCGTATCTCATGCGAAAAATGTAAGAGCACATGGAAACCAAGGCACCCGTCAGTCGCACGAAGAGCCGCAGCCGGCCAAAACGGCTTGAAGTGGACACGAGTGCATAAAGCAGGCTGCCCAATAGGCGCTTGCAGCGGCATGTCTACCCCTATACGCCACGTAACTGGCGCCGGATGATCTTCCCTGTCGCGGTCATCGGCAACGCTTCAACAAATTCGATCAAGCGAGGATATTCATGCGCGGCCAGCCGCGTTCTCACATGTCGTTGCAGTTCAGTGACCAGAACTGCGTCCGGCCTGTAACCCTCGTTGAGCACAACGAATGCCTTGACCACTTCTGTGCGCTCGCGGTCCGGTACGCCGATCACCGCTGCCAAGCGTACGGCAGCATGACTCAACAAGCAGTCCTCGATTGGTCCGGGACCGATACGGTAGCCCGCACTTGTGATCACGTCGTCGTCGCGTCCGAGAAAGCGGACGTAGCCGTCCTCGTCTATCACTCCGAGGTCACCTGTCAGAAGCCAGTCGCCGACGAATTTCGTCTTGGTTGCGGACGGGTTGTTCCAGTAGCCAAGAAACATCACGGGATCGGGACGCCGCACGGCGATCTGGCCTTGCGTGTTCGTGGAGAGGCAACTGCCGTCCAGATCCACGATAGCAACCACGTGGCCGGGCGCCGCCTTTCCGACAAAGCCGTCGCGTCGATCAAATAGCCGCGAACATGATGACAGTACAACATTGCACTCGGTCTGCCCGTAGAACTCGTTGATCGTCACACCGAGGGTGCGCAGACCCCACCTCACCAGTTCGTCGCCAAGGGTCTCGCCGCCGCTTGCGACGCTACGCAAGCGAAGTCGCCCCGCCCAGCTTGACGAAGGGTCCGCGGCACGCATCATCTTCAATGCCGTTGGCGGCAGAAACGTGTTTCGCACGCCATGACGCGCGATCAGGTCGAACGCTGCATTACCGTCGAACTTGACGAAGCGTCGGGCCAGCACCGGAACGCCGTGGTGCCAGGACGGCAGGAGCAGGTCCAGCAGGCCGCCGATCCAGGCCCAGTCGGCCGGAGTCCACGCCAGGTCGCCGGGCTGTGGAAAGAAATTGTGTGACAGCTCCACGCACGGAAGGTGCCCGAGCAGCACGCGATGCGGCAGTACTGCGCCTTTCGGCTTCCCGGTGGTGCCGGAGGTGTAAATGATCAACGCGGGATCGTCAGCGAGCGTATCGACGGGCGTGAACACGTCGCTGTGGACCTCGAGCGTGTCCCAGAGCGATTGAACATTGCCGCTCTCGGGCAACGCGACAGCGTCGGTGAGATAAACGTGTTTGAGCGCGGGGAGCCGGTCGCGCAGCGGCTCGATTTTCGCGTAGCCTTCGCGATTCGTTACCAGCATGCTCGAGCTGCTGTCACTCAGGCGGTAAAAGAGCGCCTCCTCGCCGAACAGCGCGAACAGCGGCACGGCGACCGCGCCGAGCTTGTATGCGCACAAATGGGCGAGTGCCGTTTCAGGTGATTGCGGCAAGAAAATAGCCACCCGCTCGCCACGTTCGAGCCCGTCCGCACGCCAGGCGTTGCATAGCTTTGCGGAGAGTGTCTTGAGCTCGTCGAAGCTGTAGTGGCGTACGATGCCGTCTTCGGTTTCGTAAATCAACGCGGGGCGCGCGCTGCCGTCGGCCCATTTGTCGCATGTATCGACACCGATGTTGTAGAAATGCGGCACACGCCATTCAAACGATGCGTACAGCGACGCGTAATCGTCCGTCGGGGAAAGCATGATTGACCTCTCACATCTAGATGCCCAGATATTTACGTTGCACTGCTTCTTCACGAAGGAGGTCGGCGGCCGGCATGTCGGCGACGATTGCGCCTTTCTCGACGATGTAGGCATGGGTCCCCAGGCGGACGACGAAGTCCAGATTCTGCTCGACCACAATCACCGCGATCCCGCGCTGCTCGTTGATCGCGCGGATCGTATCGGCGATCTGGTCTACGATCGAGGGCTGGATGCCTTCGGTCGGCTCGTCGAGGATCAGAAGCCGCGGCTGCGTGATCAACGCCCGTGCGAGTGCGAGAATCTGCTGCTGGCCGCCGCTCAGACTGCCACCGCGCGCCTTTTGTTTATCCGCGAGCACAGGGAATTCGGCGAACAGTTCGTCGACGCTAGCCTTCCAGTCGCGCTGGCCGGTCCCGAACGCCGCGGCTTTCAGGTTGTCGAGCACGCTGAGCGAAGCAAAGATGTCGCGGCCTTGCGGCACGTAGGCGATGCCGAGTCGGGCGCGCTCATGCGTGGGCAGCGCGTCGAGGGTTTGTCCGGCGAACTGCAACTCGCCCTGTTGCAGCCGGATCGCGCCGACGATCGCGCGTAGCAGTGTGGTCTTCCCGACGCCGTTGCGACCAAGAATTGCGACGCGTTCGCCTGCGCCTACGCGCAGGTCGACGCCGCGCAGCACAGTGCTCAAGCCGTAGCCCGCGTGCACATCGCGCAGTTCAAGCACGCTGACCCCCGTGCCGGCCAAGGTAGATGTTCAGGACTCGCTCATCCTGCTGCAATTCTTCGAGCCGTCCCGAGGCGAACACGCTACCCTGATGGAACACGGTCACCGGCACGTTCAGCTGACGCACGAACGCCATGTCGTGCTCGACGACAATTACGTTGGCATACCGCCCAAGCGAGGAAATCAGTGCCGCGGTGCGCGCGGTTTCAGTTCGCGTCATGCCAGCTGTGGGCTCGTCTAGCAAAACGATTCCGGGTTCCGTCGCGCATACCATGCCAATTTCCAGCCACTGCTTCTGCCCGTGTGACAGCTCGCCGGCGAGAACATGGCGTTGTGGGCCGAGCCCCAGCCAGTCGATGATCTCGGTCGCACGTGCCTCGGCGGCGGCGCGTGAGTGCAGCTTTGCATAGGCGGACAACCAGACGTTCTCGTGGACCGAATGGCCGGGAAAAATGCTCGCGATCTGTAGCTTGATGCCCATGCCGGCGCGCGCCCGCGTATGAGGTTCGGCGCGCGTCATATCGCGCCCGGCGAACAGGATTTGCCCGGAAGTCGGCGAGAAGCGGCCCGCGAGCAGATTGAAGAACGTGCTCTTGCCTGCACCGTTGGGGCCGATCAAGCAATGCACGCCGCGCTCGGCAAACGAGATCGACACATCGTGCACGGCCGTCAGGCCGCCGAAGCGCTTGAGCAGACCGTCGACGCGCAGGCTGCCGTTGGCACTTGATCCTGCAGATAGGCCCGGTGGCATGCGTGGATCGACCGCGCCGCCGGGCTCTGCTGCAGGTGCTTCAACGGGCGTGCTGGACGCCGTGCGTGGTCGCAACCACGACTGCAAAGCCGGTACGGTGCCTTGCGGTAACAACAGCACGACCAGGATCAGTACGACGCCGAGCACGATCGGCGTCGCATTGCCGCCGCCGCTGCCGAGCAATGTCGAGAGCCCCTCGACGAACACGACGCCGAAGAACGCGCCGGCAATCGACGCGCGCCCGCCGACGAGCACCCAGATGACCACCAGCGCTGCCTGTTGCAGACCAAACACGGTCGGGCTGATAAACATGCTCCACGCCGCATACAAGGCGCCTGCAAGGCCCGCGATCGCGCCACCGATCATGAAGACCACAAGTTTGCGCAGACGGATGTCATAGCCGAGCAGCTGGGTGCGCTGTTCGTTGTCGCGGATAGCAGACACGATGTAGCCGAAGGGCCGCGCGAGGAGCGCGTAGAGCACGCACAGCACGAGCGCGGCAAGCGCGACCAGGATTGCGAGCGTTTGCCAGATAGTGAGGGCAACAGGGGAGCCGCCAGGCCATCCCACCGTCAGTGGCGGGATTCCGGCCATGCCGTTATAGCCGCCGAGCAGCGCGTCGCCCACATGATAGACCGGGCTCGCGGTGCTGGACATGAACGTGAATAGAACCAGAGTGCTCGCTAGCGTGACGACGCCCACATACACGTCGCCGACCTTGCCATAGAAAATAAAATATCCGAGCAGCCCGGCCGCGACCGCGGCACCGAGTGTTGCGAGTACGACTGCCGAGACGGTTTCGTTGGTCACCGCCACCAGGTTGATCGACGCGATGCCGTACACATAGCCGCCGATGCCGAAAAATGCGCCTTGTCCGAAGCTGAAAATGCCAGCTTTGCCCCAGACGAATACCAGGCTCACGCCCAGCAGACCGAAAATGATCCAGTTCGATGCCTGCGACTGCAGAAAATCCGACATCCACAGTGAGCCGACTATCAGCAGGATCGCCAGAACTAGCGTCGCGCGTATCGGAGTTAAACGCAGGGTTACATGGGAAAGCATCGGTGTCATCGAGGAGTATGGTCGCCGGAAAAAGGATGCATGGGTGTGCATGGCTTGCGGCGACTCATAGTTGCCTCTGCCAGCGGCCGGAAATACCCGTCGGCAAAAGGCGTACCGCGATGATCGCGACTATTAGCAACGCCCCCTGACCGAAGAAGGGCGTGCTCAGGTACGACACGACGTTTTCGATTCCGCCCAGCAAAAGAGACGCGCTTGCAGTGCCCGTGATGATGCCTGGGCCACCGACGACCACCGTCATGAACGCGCGCGCGATATAGGCCTCGCCCATCGACGGCATGACGCCGACCATCGGCGCGAGCAGGGCGCCTGCCCAGCCCGCGAGCGCCGCGCCGAACGCGAAATTGAGCGCGTTAAGCTTGCGCGGATTGATGCCGACCGCCGCGGCCATGGCCGGGTTCTGCACTGCGGCGCGCGCCATCACGCCGTAGCTGGTCCGCGTGAACATCAGATACACGAGCGCCATCAGCAGCATTGCGCAGACGATTATCACAAATGCATAACGCGAGAACGAATAGCCGTCGATCGACAGGCTGCCGAGCGGCGTTGGAATACCCTGCGTGCTGGGGCCGAATGCGAGCACCGTCAGTTGCGCCATGATGAGGCTGAGGCCCCATGTGGCGAGCATGCTGTCAGCGAGGCGGCCGTAGAGAAAGCGGATCAGCAGGCGCTCGACGCCGTAGCCAAGCACGCCGACCGCCAGACCCGCCAGCGGGATCGCGAGCCAGAGCGGTACGTCGATGCGCGTCAGACTCAACGTGACGTAGGCGCCGCACATCAGAAATTCGCCGTGCGCGAGATTGATGATGCCCATCATGCCGAACATGACTGCGAGTCCCAGAGACACCAGTGCGAGAATCGCAATGCTCAGCGCCATCGATACGCCGATGTTCAACAGCCAGCCAACTGAAACATGTTCCATAAAGGGCAGCGGAATTTCCGGTGAGTTGACTCATGCGAACCAATTTATTGACCGGGCATGAACTGGGTATGCAGCCCCGGGTTCTTGATCAGGTCGCACATTTCCTTCTCGAACGCGGGCGGCACGGCCTCCTGCTTGCCCACAATCGTAAAACCATGGGAGTCATTGGCCTGCGCGAAATAGGTGTTCTGGATTGCATGGTGCGAAGATCCGTCCATGGTCACAGTTCCCGACGGGCTTTCGATCGAGATTCCCGATTCAAGTGCGCTGATAACCTTCGTCCGGTCCGTTGTGCCCGCTTTCTGCACTGCCTTGGCCCAGAGGTGCCAGCCGTTCCACACAGCGACCGCACTGTCGGTGATGTAGCCGTGATTCGCGCCGTACGTGCTGCTCCAGAGCGCGGTGAACTTGCGGTTCGCAGGCGTATCGACTTCCTGGAAGTAAGGATAGATGGCGAGAATGCCTTTGGCCTCCTTGGCTCCCAGGACGGTTTGTTCGTTGCCCAGACCGAAGGTCGGCGAAACGATGGTCATCTTGCCTCCCAGGCCGGCCGACGCGAACTGACGGTAGAAGGCGATGTGGTTGCCGCCGACCAGCAGGGATACGATGACATCGGGCTTGCTGTCTTGGAGTTTCGTGATGGTCGAACCAAACTCGGCTACATCGAGCGGGATGAAGTCAGTGCCGACCACTTGCGCGCCGTCCTTTGTCGCATAGGCTTTCACCCAATCGGAGGAGATATGGCCGTAGTTATAGTCGGCGGCTAGCACGTAAAGGCGTTTGCCATAGTGCTTGACCGCGTAGTCGATTAGCGGCGCGAGCTGCTGGGACGGCACGACGCCAGTGTTGAATTCGTTCTTGTCGCAGACGCCGCCTTCGTACTGCTCATTGTAGAAGTACAGGGTCTTGTTGCGGTCTGCAACCGGGCGAATCGCTTCGCGCGATGCACTCGTCACGCCGCCCATGATGACGACCGCCTTGTCGCGCAATGCCAGTTCGTTGGCGTAGCGCGAATAGTTTGCATTGTTCGACTGCGCGTCGTAAGACACCAGTTTCAACTGGCTGCCCAGCACGCCGCCGGACTTATTAATGTCTTCGATCGCTAGGCGCGTCGAATCAGCCATCGCCTTGCCATAGATGTTAAGGCCGCCGGTTTCGTCAAGAATGCTGCCGACCACGATGGGATCTTTGCTTTGCGCATGAGCGGGCACCAAGGACGTGAGTGCCAATGCGAGAACCAGTGACTTACCGCACAATTTGAGCATTCTTATTCCCCTGATCCGCGATTGTCGTTATGAGGACGCACGATACGCGAACTCAGATAGCCGGCGCACGGCGGTGAAATTCGGTGATAGCCTGATAAGCGGCGCCGATTTGGAACAGCAGTGCTTCGTCGAAGGGTTTGCCGATCACCTGCATACCAATCGGCAGACCTTCACCGTCGAAGCCGCACGGCACATTCAGCGATGGCAGCCCGGTCAGGCTCGGCACACCCGTATATTGCATAATGGCCGACAGCATGTCCTCCTCGACTCCGTCTTCGATCACGACCTTGGTTTCGCCGATGCGTGTTGCGGTGAACGGCAACGTCGGGCAGATAAATGCGTCGACATGCCGGAAGGCTTCCATGAACTCGTTGCGAAGCAGTGTGCGGTATCGCTGTGCCTGCACATAGTGCGTCGCGAGCAGCATCTCGCCGACTTCGAGCAGGGTGCGCACGTCCTCGCCGTAGTCCTGTGGGCGTTCGCGCAACCAGCGCTGATGGTAGGCCGAGGGCTCAGCAGCCTCGATGGTGAGCTGCGCGGAAATATTGCCGTGAATGTGCCCGATCTCGACTTCGACGATTTCCGCGCCGAGTCCTTCAAGTGCTTTCAGCGCAGCTTGAACGGCATCTTTGACGGGCGGCTGCAGATGATGGAAGAAGTAGCCGGGGACGATGCCGATGCGCAGGCCTTTGACGGGTTTCCGAAGCACGGCCAGGTAGTCGGCAGTGGGCACGCGCGCAGTCGTGGCGTCGTGTGAATCATGACCCGCGAAGGCGCTGAACATCATCGCGCAGTCTTCGACGGTGCGCGCCATCGGGCCTGCCGTATCCATGCTCCAGGCGAGCGGCACGATGCCGTGGTTGCTAACGCGTCCATACGTCGGACGTAGGCCGACAATGCCATTGATCGCGGAAGGCAGGCGGATTGATCCGCCGGTGTCGGTACCGATCGCACCAAAGCACATCCGTGCGGCGACAGCCGCGCCCGAGCCGCCGCTCGACCCCGCAGGAAAGCGGTCAGTATTCCAAGGATTGCGTACCGCGCCATAGTGCGGATTCTGCGAGGTGCCGCCCCAGGCAAACTCGTGCATGTTGAGCTTGCCGAGAAATACCGCGCCTGCCTGACGCAAGCGCGTCGTCAAGGTCGCATCCTTATCGGGGATCCAGTCGCCGAGAATCTTGCTGCCGGCCGTAGTGCGAAAACCTTTCACCGCGACGTTGTCCTTGAGCGCGAGTGGCACGCCGTGCAGCGGGCCGAGATCGTGACCCACCATCGACATCAGCTCGGCCGCTTTCGCGACCTGCCTCGCCTCGTGTTCGAAAACGGTGATATACGCGCTGATCTGGCCGTCGAGTGCCGCAATACGTTCAA
>Ga0302234_10000763_pt1 | contig 24296 bp, 26 predicted proteins | sample II_Palsa_N3_2_FD_193576 | JGI IMG/M metagenome (GOLD analysis project Ga0302234, IMG submission 193576) | Peat permafrost microbial communities from Stordalen Mire near Abisko, Sweden - II_Palsa_N3_2 | ecosystem: Environmental > Terrestrial > Soil > Palsa > Peat permafrost | place: Sweden... | reverse complement strand
GGGCCTCGCGCGAAAACTCAGAATCCGCCCCTGTGTCTTTGACAGACCTAACCGCATCGAAACAATTGGCGTGTACCCTCATCGCTAAGGAGATTTTTCATGAGCACTTCGCATCAAACAGTCACCCTCGACGACGCGCGACGCATCATCGCCGCAGCCACCAAAAAAGCCGAGGAAATTAAGCAACCCATGAACATCGCAGTCGTCTGCGCCGGCGGACACCTGCTGGCCTTCGAGCGCATGCACGGCGCCTGGATCGGCTCGGTAGACATCGCGCAGAAAAAGGCCTGGACCTCCCGCGCCTTCGACATCGAAACCGGAACCCTCGGCACCCTCTCCCAATCCGGCGACCAGTTCTTTGGCATCCACGCCTCCAACGACGGCAAGGTCATGATCTTCGCCGGCGGCGTCCCCCTCAAGCAGGATGGCAAAGTCATCGGAGCCATCGGCGTAAGCGGCGGCCTCGGCGCACAGGACCAGGCAGTAGCCGAAGCCGGCGCCGCAGCCCTCTAAGCCCCATCCCACCGACGAGCCTTGCGCCAGCAAGGCTCGTTCCCTTTACCCCTATCCTCTATCCCCTATCCTCTACACTCTGTCTCATGATCCTCCGCCGCGCCACCCCCGACGACGCCGCCACCATCACCGCGCAGCGCCACCAGATGTTCGCCGACAACGAGCTCGCCACCGAAGCCGCCTACAACACCATGGACCTCAACTTCGAACCCTGGGTCCGCGAGCGCCTCGCTGACGGCCGCTACGTAGGCCTCTTCCTCGAAGATGAAGGAAAACTCCTCGCCGCCTGCGGCATCTTTTTCGGCGACTTCCCTCCCCACTTCCTCGACCCCAACCCCATCCGCGCCTACCTGCTCAACTTCTACACCGCCCCCGAAGCTCGCGGCCGCGGCCTGGCCACCCAACTCCTCCAGCACGCCGTCGACGAATGCCACCAGCGCAACGTCCGCGTCATCACCCTCCACGCCTCAAAATTCGGCAAACCCATCTACGAAAAATTCGGCTTCACCCAAAACAACGAAATGATTTTGAAACCAAGTTCTCAGTTCTTAGTTCTTAGTTCTCAGTAGAGACTCCTCTCCGCGCATCAACATCCGCAACCAACTGACAACTGAGAACTAACAACTGACAACCGCGAAGCGTTATACTTCGATTCCCATGTCTGTCTTCGTAATCATCCCCGCCGCTGGAATCGGCACCCGCATGGCTCACGCCACGGGCGGTTCGCCGAAGCAATTCCTGGCCCTCAAGGGCTTCCCCATCGTCATCCACTCGCTGCGCGCCTTCCTCGCCGTCCCTGCCGTCACCGCTATCTACGTTGCCGTCCGCGACACCGAACAGGACCGCGTAGCCGCCATGATCGACGAGTACCATCTCTCCGAAAAAGTCCACGTCGTCACCGGCGGCGACAACCGCCAGGAGTCCGTCGCCAACGCTCTCGCCGCCCTCCCCTCCACCTCCGCGCAGGACATCGTCCTCGTCCACGATGCCGTCCGCCCCCTCATCGACGCCGCCACCATCGAGCGCACCATCGCCGCCATCGAAAAGCACGGCGCCGCCATCGTCGCCACCCCCGCCATCGACACCATCAAGCAGGTCGAACGCACCGCCGACGGCGCCCTCATCACCGCCACCATCCCCCGCGAGCTCATCGTTCACGCCCAAACCCCGCAGGGCGCCACCATCCCTCTCCTCCGCCGCGCCTTCGCCGAAGCCGCAGCCGACGAGTTCACCGGCACCGACGAAGCCAGCCTCCTCGAACGCGCCAACATCCCCGTCTTCGTCGTCCAGGGCTCCTCCCGCAACTTCAAAGTCACCCAGCCCGGAGACCTCGAAGTAGCCGAGTTCTACCTCGCCGGCTGACCCATGCCTGAAACCTACCAGCACGAATGGCGCTTATATCGGAAAGTTCGACTCCGTCTCGCGCTTGCATGGTTGGGATACTTTCCAACCATGCATTTGTTCATACTGCTGCATCTACCGACGGCCGTGACGCTTACGATCTTTTCGTCTACTTCGCATTGATGTGCGTGACGCTTTTCCAATTCATATTTTGGAGATGTCCCCGCTGCCATCGTTTTTATGGACGCTTCAACTATGCTTGCAAGCACTGCGGCCTAAGAAAGTGGGCAGGCAACGACGAAGAAGTAGCCGAAGCCAGCGCAAGTGATAGTGTCATTCAGTAAGCCGTCAACGTTACGGGTTCAGCCATGCAATTTCAACTCGACCAGTCCATCGAAATCCTTGCCCACACCCCCGCCGTCCTCGACGCCCTTCTTCGCGGAAAATCCCCGCAATGGCTCCACTGCAGAAAATCCCCCGACGCCTTCAGCCCCGTCGACGTCATCGGCCACCTGATGCTCGCCGACGAAACCGACTGGCTTCCCCGCGCGCGCATGATCCTCGCAGGCCACACCCACACCCCGTTCGAGCCCTTCGACCGATTCGACTTTCAGCACCTCATCGCCGGCAAGTCCATCGAATCCCTGCTCGACGACTTCGCCACTCTACGGAGCCAAAGCCTCCAAACCCTCGCCGCGCTCCACATCACAGCAGCCCAGCTCGACCTCCCCGGCACCCACCCCGAATTCGGCCCTGTCACCCTGCGCAACCTGCTCGCCACCTGGGTAGTCCACGATCTCAACCACATCCAGCAAATCGTCCGCACCATGTCCAACGAATACCGCGAAGCCGTCGGCCCCTGGCAAGCCTACCTGACCATCCTTCACTGATCGCGATGCGCTTGGGATGCCCCGCACCAAAACCCTCCCGCGTATCATCTAATCAACTGCCATGGCCACCGCAACCCAATCCGTCGAGCTAAGCGAAGACCAGCTCGCCCTGATCGCCCGCGCCCTCGCTGACCCGCGCCGCTACGAGATCCTCAAGAAAATCAGCACGAAGCGCTCCTGCACCCCCTGTAGCAGCATGCGCGACTGCATCGACATCTCTCCCGCCACCCTCTCGCACCACATGAAAGAGCTTGAAACCGCCGGCCTGGTTCGCTCCGAAAAAGAGGGTAAGTTCGTGAATTACTTCGCCCAGACGCACATCCTCCGCGCCTACCTCGACCGCCTCAAGTCCGACCTCGCCTAAGCCTCGCAACCCAAACTCCGCCGCAAGATCTTGGCTTCCAGGTACCCCAAGGCTTCAGCCTTGGGTCTCATAGCCGTAAGAAAATACTGGGCTTTAGCCCCGCGGTATGCCTTCTTACGCGACTTCCCCAAAAATTCACAAGCATCCTGAATCTTCCTACCCCCTCCTCACATCAATTCGATGGTTGTCGAAATATCAAATCGACACAAAGAGGATCAACATGAGCAAACTCAAAGGTAAAGTCGCCATCGTTACAGGAGCCTCCAAAGGCATCGGCGCAGGCATCGCCAAACAACTCGCATCCGACGGCGCCTCCGTCATCGTCAACTACGCCTCCGACAAAACCGGCGCCGACGCCACGGTCGCAGCCATCGTCAAGGCCGGCGGCAAGGCTACCGCAATAGGCGCCAGCGTCTCCGAAGCCTCAGGCATCGATACCCTCTTCGCTCAAGCGAAGAAGACCTACGGCACCGTCAACATCCTCGTCAACAACGCCGGCGTCTACAAGTTCGCGCCCCTCGAAGCCGTAACCGTAGAAGACATCGACTACATGTACAACACCAACGTCAAGGGCCTCCTGCTCACCACCAAGGCCGCAGTTGCGCAGTTCCCCGCCACCGGCGGCAGCATCATTAACATCGGCTCGGTCGCCAGCGAGCAGACCCCGCCGGCCTCCTCCATCTACTCCTCCACCAAGGGCGCAGTCGACACCATCACCCGCGTCCTCGCCAAAGAACTCGGCCCCAAAAAGGTTCGCGTCAACTCCGTCAACCCCGGCCCCGTCGTCACCGAAGGCTTCAAATCCGCGGGCGTCGAAGGCTCTGACTTCGAGAAGCAAATGCTAGCCGGCACGCCGCTCGGTCGCATCGGCCAGCCCGAAGACATCGGCACCGTCGTGTCTTTCCTCGCCTCAGACGACGCCAACTGGATCACCGGCTCCCTCCTCCAGGCCGCCGGCGGCCTCCGCTAACAACTGGGTGCCCCATTCATGGCGTGGCTTCATCACGACATGAGTGGGGGAGCAAATCTCCAGCGTCCAACCGCATCTCGCATCTCGCATCTCGCATCTCGCATCTCGCATCTCGAAAGGAAAACCATGAGTACCCTCAAAGGAAAAGTCGCCGTCGTAACAGGAGCCTCCAAAGGCATCGGCGCAGCCATCGCAAAATCTCTCGGAGCCGCTGGCGCCTCCGTCGTCGTCAACTACGCCTCCAGCAAAGCCGGTGCCGACGTCGTCGTCGACGCCATCACCAAGGCCGGCGGCAAAGCCGTAGCTGTCAAAGGCGATGTCTCCAAGCCTGCCGAGGCGCAAGCCATCATCGATGCCGCCATCAAGGCCTATGGCAAGCTCGACATCCTGGTCAACAACTCCGGCGTCTACGAGTTCGGCCCCCTCGAAGCCATCACCCCCGAGCACTTCCACAAGCAGTTCGACGTCAACGTTCTCGGCCTACTGCTCGTCACGCAGGCCGCCGTCAAGCACCTCCCCAAGGGCGGCAGCATCATCAACATTGGTTCGCTCGTCAGCCGCATCACGCCTCCGGGCAGCTCCGTTTATTCCTCCACCAAGGGTGCCGTCGATGTCATCACCGGCGTCCTCTCCCTCGAGCTCGGTGCTAAGGGCATTCGCGTCAACGCCCTCAACCCCGGCCTCATCGAAACCGAAGGTACCCATACTGCCGGCTTCGTTGGCCCCGACGCCGGCTTCGAAAAGGACGTCGCCAGCAAGACACCGCTCGGTCGCATCGGTCAGCCCGACGACATCGCCACCGCCGCCGTCTTCCTCGCTTCCGACGACTCCGGCTGGATCAACGGCCAGCTCATCAACGCCGCCGGCGGAGCCCGCTAACTTAACGAACTTAATTCGAGTCGACCTGCGAACCTCGTTCGTCTAACCCTGTAGTTAGGTTCCCGGTTCATTGCACGGCCTCACCGCTCGATGAACCGGGTTCCCACCAGGCCTCCTCTTTCCTCTTCACCGCATCGGCTCAGCGTAACGAGCCGCAGGAGATCCCTATGGTTAACGCCGCCCTCACCATGCTTCCCGTCCTCGTCACCTTCGCGGTGGCCTCGTGGCACTCTCCCTCCAAGCAAGTTCAGCCTCGCTCCGGCGAGCCAGGCGATTGCCACTGCAACTAGCCCCATCCAAACTCCACCGGAGGACGTCCTCATGAGTGCCGAGCAGAATCACGCCATCGCCCAACAGTTCCTCACTCGCCTCGGCGGGGGGGAGTCTCCCGAGTCCATCGCCGAGCTCTTCAGCCATGCCCTCGACTTCGAAATTCCCGGCGACATCGGCTCGCTCCCCTGGGTCGGCTACCGCAAAGGCCGCATAGCCGCCGCCGACTTCGTCCGCAACGTGCGCTCCCTCACCGAACGCCTTCGCTTCGAGGTCGACGACGTCCTCGCCAGCGACCAACGCGCCATCATCCTTGGCACCCTCGCCACCCGCATCAAATCCACCGGCAGGCTCATCGAAACCAGCTTCGCCATCATCCTCACCGTCGGCTCCGGCCTCATCGCCCGCTTCCAGATGCTCGAGGACAGCTTCGCCGTCTCGCTCGCCGCACGACCCACCGCCCGCCGCCGCTGATCTTCCCCCAATCCCTCCCGAATCACGGCTGCATTCCCTGCTCCCTGCGTTTATCATCAACAGCAATGAGCATGCGCATCGGTCTCGGCTTTGACTCTCACGCCTTCAAGAAGGACGTCCCGCTGGTCATCGGCGGCCTCAAGATCAATCACCCCGAAGGCCTCGCCGGCCACTCCGACGGCGACCTCCTCCTCCACGCCATCACCGACGCCCTGCTCGGCGCAGTCTCCGCCGGCGACATCGGAACTTTTTTCCCGCCGACAGATCCTAAGTGGAAAGGCGCCGACTCCACCCTCTTCCTCAAAACCGCTCTCGAAGAGATTGCCCTGGTCGGCTTCAAGATCGTCAACATCGACTGCGTCCTCGTCATGCACCGCCCCAAGATCGTCCCTCTAGCCGGCGAAATGCGCGAGCGCGTAGCCGACCTCCTCGGCATCGACGTCAACAACGTCAGCATCAAGGGCAAGACCCCCGAAGGCCTCACCCAGGACGGAACCGCGGTAGCCCACGTCGTCGTCCTGCTCGAATCCATCGACCTCCCCAACGAGCACAAAAAGCTCACCCTCCACGCCGATGCACCCGACGAAGCCGACATCGACGCCGCCCTAGCCGCCGTCGCCAAACCCCGCGACATCAGCGCCCTCGGCCGCAAGCTCCCCACCTTCGACACCGACGACCTCACGTAGCTCCGCCCGAAAATTATTTCTGTCACCGCACTGCATTCTCAAGTACATTGGCTGCAACGAACGGAGGCAATCATGGACCCTGATCAGATCAACCACATGAGCGGCGCCATCGCGGGGATGATGGGTATCATCGCGATTGTCGCCTTAGCATTCATCGCCTTCTTCATCTTTCTCTTCTGGCGAATCCTGGATAAAGCTGGCCTCTCCGGCCCCCTGGCTCTCGTGATTATCATCTGGCCCATCGGCCTCATCGTCGTCGCCTGCATCCTCGCCTTCTCCGATTGGCGCGTAGTCCCCGCACCCAATCCCTACGGCGGCCTGCAACCCTACCCACCCCCGCCAACCAGCTATCCTCCAGCCCCACCCACAAACTTCAACCCTCCGCCGCCTCCCCAACCCTAGACCCGCGCTCTTCGCCATCGGGTTCGATCGCACAGCGGTCGAACCCGATGGCTGTTAACATAAGTCTCGAAGCCTTATGACATCCGAGACCACCGCCGCACCCGACTCCCGCCCCATCCGCGTCCGCATCGCCCCCTCCCCTACCGGCGACCCCCACGTTGGCACCGCCTACATCGGCCTCCTGAACTACATCTTCGCCAAGCAGCGCGGCGGCAAATTCGTCCTGCGCATCGAGGACACCGACCGCACCCGCTTCGTCGCCACCTCCGAACACATGATCTTCGAAGCCCTCAAGTGGGTCGGCCTCACCTGGGACGAAGGCCCCGACGTCGGTGGCCCCCACGGCCCCTACCGCCAATCCGAGCGCACCGAGATCTACCGCGAGCACGCCGAAATCCTCTTGGCTAACGGCACCGCCTACCGCTCCTTCGAAACCGCCGAAGAACTCGAAGCAATGCGCCAGCAACAAATCGCCGCCAAGACTCCCCCCCGCTACAACGGCGCCCACCGCCACCTAACCCCCGCGCAAGTCGACGCCTACATCGCCGAAGGCCGCCCCTACACCATCCGCCTTAAAGTCCCGGAGAATACGTCGACCACGTTCACTGACGAACTAAGAGGCGCAATCACCTTCGATCACAACAACGTCGACGACCAGGTCCTCCTCAAATCCGACGGCTACCCCACCTACCACCTCGCCAACGTAGTCGACGACCACCTCATGCGGATCACCGACGTCATCCGCGCCGAAGAGTGGATCTCCTCCACCCCCAAGCACGTGCTCCTCTACAACGCCTTCGGCTGGGACCTCCCGCGCTTCTGGCACATGCCCCTTTTGCGCAACGTCGATAAATCGAAAATCTCGAAGCGCAAAAATCCCGTCTCGCTGGTCTTCTACCAGCAGTCCGGCTACCTCCCGCAGGCCATGCTCAACTTCCTCGGCCTTCTAGGCGGAGGCATGGCCCAACCCACCGAAGCCGAGATCGTCTCGAAGGGCCTCAACACCAAGGAAGGCGACATCTTCTCCCTCCCCGAGATGCTCGAAAAATTCGACTTCAAGCGCATCTCGCTCGGCGGCCCGGTCTTCGACCTGGTGAAACTGAAGTGGCTCAACGGCGAATACCTCCGCAAGCTCACCCCCGACGAATTCTTCGCCGCCCTCCGCTCCACCATCCTCTCCGACGACTACATCCGCTCCATCGCCCCCCTCGTCCAGGCCCGCATGGAAACCCTCGGCCAGTTCGGCGACATGACCACCTTCTTCTTCTCCGACAACATCACGCCCCCCGAATCGGTCTGGCTCCCCAAAAAGCGCACCTTCGAAGAGACAGTAGCCTTCGCCGCTGAACAGCTCATCGCCCTCGAAGCCGCCACCTGGGACGCCGCCTCCATCGAGTCCGCACTCAAAACTCTCGGCGAAGCCAAGCAGTGGAGCGTCAAAGAAAACTTCATGCTCCTGCGCGCGATCCTCACCGGCAGCGTCACCAGCCCACCGCTCACCGAGAGCCTGGTAGTCTTCGGCAAATCCCGCAGCCTCGACCGCCTCCGCCGCTTTCTCGAAACGCAAAAAAAGCTAGCCAACCAACGCAAATAATTCCGCAACGCGATGGAGGACAAATGAATCCTTCCGATCTCTACACCTTCATCGCCTCCAAGCCCTACGCCGTGATCTCGACGATCGCGGCCAACGGCACGCCGCAATCCGCCCTCATCGGCATCGCCGTCACTCCCGATCTCGAGATCATCTTCGACACGCTCAACTCCACGCGCAAGTACGCCAACCTCCTCGCCAGCCCCTCCTGCTCCTTAGTCATCGGCTGGGACGACGAAAAGACCCTGCAGTACGAAGGCACCGCCGTCCTTCCATCCGGCCCAGACCTGTCCCGCTATCAAGACGTCTACTTCGCTCGCTGGCCCGAATGTCGCGCCCACCAACAATGGCCCGACATCGCCTACGTAGTCATCCGCCCGACCTGGATCCGCTACAGCGACTTCAACCAGCAGCCGGCCGCCATCAGGACATTTCAATTTCCCCCGACCTCATCTTGAGTCCCACCCCGTCCTACCCACCCGCTAAACTTCCCTCATGAGCTCAGCCGACCGCACGTTCATCAAGTTTGCTTCCATCGTCGGCCTCTTCATCAGCCTAATCCTCTATACCCTCAGCTTCTTCGGCAGAACACCCTCCAACACAGCCCCCATCCTTGCCGGCTCCTTTGCCCTCATGATTGGCCTCAGTTTCTCCATGACGATCCTGGACCCAGCAATCCCATTTTTCTCCAGCAGGTCTTTCTTCTGGACAACATTCTGGCAAGACATGCCCTCCTGGGGTCGCCCCCTCTTCTTTTTGCTTTTCGCCGTTATCCTTGCGCATCTCGCGTTCTTCGCCCTCCACGGAACACCTACAGTTCCAGTCATCGTAGACGGCGAACCGCTCATCGGCGCCAACGGTCAAATCGTGACAGCCTACACCCAAGCCCAACAGCTACATCAGGACGAATCATTCCTGCGAATCTTTTGTGCCGTCATGCTTGTGAACTACTATCAGCTACTGATGTACTCTCTATTCCCACTTCGCAACGCATAGAACGGAGCGCTCTCCCATGTACCTGACCACCAACGAACCCATCGCCTTCATCCCCACCACCGACGGCGCCGCCGCGCGCAACTTCTACGAGACCGCCCTCGGCCTCAACTTCGTCTCCGACGACAACTTCGCCATCGTCTTCCGAGTCGGCTCATCCCAAACTATGCTCCGCGTCGCCCGCGTCCCCAAGCCCTTCACCCCCGCGACCTTCACCATCTTTGGCTGGGAGGTAGACGACATCCACGCCACCATCGCCGACCTCAAGACCCGTGGCGTCGAGTTCCTCCAATACGACTACTTCACCCAGGACGAAGCCGGCGTCTGGACCGCTCCCGGCGGCGCCCAGGTAGCCTGGTTCAACGACCCCGACGGCAACACCCTCTCCCTCTCCAACCACCCCGCCTGACCCTGCCAGCTCCCTTCACAACTCCCGCCCGAGGCTTGTCATCCTTCGCCAGCCCCAGGCTTGTCATCCTTCGCCAAAGGCGGAGGATCTGCTTCTGCACTTGCCCTTGCCTGTTCTTCCGGATTAGCAGGGGGCTTCAGCCCCCTGAATCCCTCCCGGCCAAGAATGGGCTTTAGCCCTGGGCCTGCGCTCGTTCCCAATCGCCAAACGTGTCAAGCCCCTGAATGCCCCCGAAACCGCCAAACCCCCTATAAACATTGGCGATATATATTTCCAAAACCTGGCATAGTTACCCCACCCAACTTGGTACACTTGAAGTAGAGCCCAAATTCAAAAAAGCTGCACCGGCGATAACCGGCTGCAGCTTTCACATTTAAGCCCCTAACCCCAATAGAAACAAATAGATACCCGTAACCCATTTAGAATGAACCGTTTGAAAGAAGATTTCACTACTCAAACAGCACATTCTAAACGACTTCGCAAACGAAAAGTGAAAGTAGGGGAGGGGGTACCTGGCGTGCGTTCTTCGCCCGTTGGCGGCAGGAGGGGTAGTTCAAGTCCTTTAGTCCCCGGTAACTGCCACCGTCACCGGCAACGTCTTCGGCGGGTAGCAAACCGCGTTGTCACAGGCCTGGTACTTCAGCAAGCCGGTTAGCGTCGACGAACCCTTCGGCGCCACCAGCCGCACGCTCACCCGAAACTCGCCCTGGTACACATCCAGCGTCGCGCCCTCGCCCAGTGGCAGCCGGAACGTCGACCCCTTCGGATACTGCTCATCCACAACCTTCATCCCGCTCGCCGCGTTCAACTGCAGCGCTGTCGGAATCAACAACTCATCCTTCGGCGTATGCGAATTGATATGAAATCCGTCCTGCACCCGAAACCGCAATTCCACCACCTGCGGCTCACCAGCCTTCACCTCAACCGCATCCGAAAGCAGCTCCACATGAGCCTTATGCGGCGCGGCTGCCGGACCCAACTGGATCTCCTGCGCAACCGACGGCGCACAGGTCATCGCCAGGCACAATCCGATCAGCGCAGATTTCACATGCCACCCGAAGCAATCGCCTTCTGTACATCCGCCTCGAGCTCATTTTTGGAGTGAGCACCGATCGTCTGTTCTACGACCTTGCCGCTCTTGTCCACATAAAACGTCTCTGGAATGTAGTCGCTCAACTGGTAGCTCTTCGACACCTTGTCATCCGGCATCAGGATCGGATACGTCACACCCACGCGCTTGGACGCCTCCGCAACCTCCTTCACCGCCATGCCATCGTCCTGGTCCAGCCCCAGCACAACAAGTCCTTTGTCCTTGTACTTGTTCTGCAGGTCCTGGAACCACGGCATTTCCAGCTTGCAGGGCCCGCAATACGTAGCCCAGAAGTTCAGCACCACCGGATGTCCCTTGTAGTCCGCAAGCGAAACCTTCTTGCCATTCAGGTCGACCAGCGTGAACGACGGCGCAGCCTGGCCCAGCAGCTTCTTCGCCTCAGGATCGTCACCTGTGTCGGATGAGCTTGCAGGCGTGAGCTGCACCTGATCCTGCTGCGCCTTCTGCATCACCACCTGCCGCTGCCGTAGATTATGCGTTCCCGCCACCACAATCAGCGTCACACCCGCAACCAGCAACACGACAATCGCTAACCGACGAACCACGAGAGATCACCTTCGGCGCAGGACGTATCTGCCCCCGCGCTCCTCCTCTAGTCTATCGCTGTTGGGCCCGCTCGTGGAACGTCTTGAGAGCCGTCTGCTAGCATTCTCCCTAGCCAATATCTGCGACCTCCGCAATGACCCAGCTTCCCCAGCAACCAATCCAGACGCCAGCCGTGAACCGCCCCTCAGACCTCGTCCGCATGGAGGCCGAGGCGCTCGAGCAGCTCGCCCAGCGCCTCGAAGGCCCGCAATCTCAGGTGTTTGAGCAGGTCGCTTCCCTGCTAGCCGCTACTGCCCACAGCGGCCATCACGTCGTCCTCACTGGCGTCGGCAAGAGCGGCCTCATCGCCCGTAAGATCGCCGCAACCCTGCTGTCCACGGGAACTGCGGCACAGTTCCTGCATCCCACCGAAGCCCTTCACGGCGACCTCGGCCTGCTAAGCCGCGGCGACGTCCTGCTCGCCCTCTCCTACTCCGGCGAGAGCGAGGAGCTGCTCCGCCTGCTGCCCGTTCTACCGCGCCTCGGCGTCACGCTGGTAACGCTCACCGGCTGTGAGGACTCAACCCTCGCCAAGGCCAGCGAGCACGTGCTCGACGTCAGCGTGGACCGCGAAGCTTGCAACCACCAGCTAGCGCCCACCACCTCGACCACAGTCATGCTAGCCCTCGGCGACGCCCTCGCCATCGACGTCAGCCGCCGCCTCAACTTCCAGCCCCAGGACTTCGCCGAGCTCCATCCCGGAGGCCAGCTCGGCAAGCGCCTCATCCCTGTCCACCAGCTCATGCACACCGGCGATGCGATCCCCATCGTTGCTCCCACCGCAACCCTCCCCGAGATCATCCACGAGATGTCCGCCAAGCGCCTCGGCCTTACCACCGTCCAGGCTGACGGCAAGCTGCTAGGCATCCTCTCCGACGGCGACCTCCGACGCCTCTTCGCCGCCCGTGGTCCCGACGCATTCCACCAAACCGCCGCCCAGATCCTCAACCCCACTCCGCGCACGATCGCGCCAACCCCGTTCGCCGCCGACGCCCTCACCCTCATGGAGCGCCACAAGATCACCGCCCTGATCGTCACCGAAGACGGCACCGGAACGTCGCCCGTCGTCGGCGTTCTGCACTTACACGATTTACTTGCTTGAGTACGATTGCTCCGTAGTCTGAAGCCTCGAGAACCTTTGGAGACACGCTCCGATACAATCGTACGAATATGCATCGTTGGTCGAAGCTCTTCATTCCCACCCTTCGCGAAGCTCCCACAGACGCTGAAGTCGCAAGCCACAAACTCCTTCTGCGCGGTGGATATATCCGCCAGCTCGGCGCTGGCATCTACAGCTATCTGCCGCTGGGTCAGCGTTCGCTGAACAAGATCATTGCCATCGTCCGCGAAGAGATGGACAAGATCGGACAGGAGTTCTTCCTCCCTGCGCTGAATCCCGCGGAGATCTGGCAGGAGTCTGGCCGCTGGATCGGCATGGGCGACAACATGTTCCGACTCCAAGATCGCAAAGGCGCTGAGCTTTGCCTGGCAATGACGCATGAAGAGGTCATGACCTCGATCGCGCGCAACGAGTTGCGCAGCTACAAGCAGCTTCCTCAGATCTGGTATCAGATCCAGACCAAGTTTCGCGACGAGCCTAGGCCGAAGGCAGGGCTGATGCGCGTACGGCAATTCATGATGAAGGATTCCTACTCCTTCGACATCGACACAGCCGGTCTCGACGATAGCTACAACAAGCACGATGCAGCGTATCGTGCGATCTTTACACGCTGCGGCTTACAGTTCGTAGCCGTCGATGCCGATTCTGGCGCCATGGGAGGCTCGCAGTCGCAGGAGTTCATGGTCTATACCGAAGCCGGAGAAGACCTCATCGCCAGCTCTGCATCAGGCTATGCGGCGAACCTGGAGAAGGCAACGAGCAAGCTCACTCCGGTTGAGGATCTTGCACCGGTAGGCGATGGTAAACCGGAACTTATCCACACCCCAGGCAAAGCTTCGATCGCCGACGTGACTGAGTTCTTCGGCATCCAAGCCTCACAGGACATCAAATGCGTCGCCTTCATGGGGCTAACAACCAAGGCCGAATCTCTGCCTCGCCCGATCGTCGCCTTCCTTCGCGGCGATCATCAGGTGAATGAAACGAAGCTTGCCGCTATCACCGGCGTTACTGAGCTCCGTCCCATGGTGCCGCTCGAGCTGGAGGTTCACATCGGAGGTCCGGCCGGATTCCTGGGGCCTGTTGGCATTGGTGAGGTGATGACGCAAGGTTCGCTGAACGGCCTGAACTCCGGCAAGGAACTTGCGAAACTCAAGGGCGTTCTACGCGAAAATCCGAGCGAAGGGCTAAAGTCGATCATCGTGATGGACCTTGGCTTGGAAGGCCGGACAAATCTCGTTGCAGGCGCGAACCAGCTGGATTACCACTATCGCAACGTCACGCCAGGCCGCGACTTCACACCGACCCTCATCGCAGACATTCGCAACATCAATGAAGGGGAGCTTGATCCGCTCGGCGACCAGCCGCTGCGTCTCGGAAAAGCTATGGAGATCGGTCACATCTTCAAGCTTGGCTACAAGTACAGCGAGAGTATGAATGCGCGCGTACTCGATGCCAATGGCAAAGAGGTTATGCCAATTATGGGCTGTTACGGAATCGGCGTGGAGCGCATCCTAACGGCTGCGATTGAGTCCAGCGCAGCGAAGTACGCTGCAGATTCCTCGACGGAGCAGTACACTTTGCCGGCTTCGATTGCACCCTACGAGGTCATCGTGACCATCACCAATGTGCGTGAACCGGAGCTTCTTCGCGCGGGCGAAGACATCGCCGGAAAGCTGGAGAAGGCCGGTATTGATGTGTTGCTGGACGATCGCGATGAGCGCGCCGGGGTAAAGTTCAAGGATGCGGAACTAATCGGAGTTCCCTTTCGGATCAATATCGGTAAAAAGCTCGCAAACGGCCAAGTGGAGCTCGTGGATCGTCTTTCCCAGAAGACCGAAGATCTAACCATTGATTCCGTCACGCAGCACCTCGTGACACTCCTTGCTGCGTCCAAACAATAGGATCTTCGATTCGATCGCATGCCAGTCAAAGTCAAACTCGATAGTACCTCTCATCCCTTTCTTTGGAGGCTGGCGCGTGCAGCTCTGATGCTGGCGGCTGTCTTTGTCGTCATTGGCGCCTCCGTCTTCGGCTACTACTACCTGAAGTACCGTGGTCTGGTCGCTGAGCGCCTCGCGAAGGGACCACTGTTCGCTCCGGTCGCCCAGGTCTATGCGGCTCCTGAAGAGGTCCGACCAGGCCAGCAGCTATCCGCTGCGTCCATCGCGGCGGCTCTGCGGCGCGCGGGATACAACACCAACCCGGAGCTAGGCAGCTATGAGCTACGTAGCGATTCGATCCTCATCAAACCCGGACCGCAAAGTTACCTCGCGATGGATGGCGCCACCATCAAATCCGAAGACGGCCAGGTTGAGAGCATCACCGCGGAAAACGGCGCTGCTTTGTCTGCCTACAAGCTTGAGCCTCAGCTTATTACGGCTTTGTCAGAGGATAAGAATCGAACCAAGCGCCGGCTCGTCACCTACCAGCAGATCCCTCCGAATATGGTTCAAGCCGTGCTGGCGATCGAGGACCGACGTTTCTTTGAGCACTCAGGGATCAATTACGTGCGCACAGCAAAGTGCGCGGTTCAGGACATCCTCGCCCACCGCATGAACTGTGGAGGGTCTACCCTCACACAGCAGCTGGCCCGCGGATTCTTTCTTTCATCGGAAAAAACTTACTCCCGGAAAATTGCTGAAGTTGTGATCACGTACCAACTCGAGGCTCGCTTCTCCAAGCAGCAGATCTTCGAGATGTATGCCAACGAAATTAACCTGGGGCAACGAGGATCGTTCGCAATCAATGGCTTTGGCGAAGCCGCTCAGGCATATTTCGGAAAAGACCTTCGCCAACTGGATCTTGCGGAATGCGCGTTGCTCGCGGGGATGATCCAGCGGCCAAATTACTTCGCGCCTTATCGTCATCCCGACCGAGCCATGGAGCGCCGCAACGTTGTGTTGGACTCCATGGTTGAAACGGGCTCCATCACACGAGAGCAGGCAGACCAGGCAAAAGCTGAGCCAATTCGCTTAGCCCCTCCCGATGCCGATGCAAGCGAAGCACCGTATTTCGTCGACCTCGTTCATGATCAGATCGTACAGCGGCTCGGCGACTCGGACGTCACTCGCTCCGCACTGCGGATTTACACATCGCTCGATCCCGAACTTCAGCGCGCAGCCGCCTCCGCCATCGAGGCCGGCATGAAAAACGTCGACGAACTTGTGCGCCGTCGCTACTTTGCGCTCAACCACAAGAAGGGCGAGAAATATAGCAAGGACTATGCGCCTGACGGGCACATCACCTATCCGCAGGTCGCCCTGGTTGCGCTCAATCCACACACGGGCCAGATCCTGGCCCTCATTGGTGGCCGCAACTACGGTGACTCGCAGCTGGACCACGCCCTGGCCGAGCGCCCGACTGGATCCATCTTCAAACCGTTCGTGTTCGCCGCTGCCTACAACACATCTCTCGACGGCACCTATCTCGGATCCGGCGGAGTGTTCAGTGCTCTGACCAAAATCAACGACGATCCCCAGGATTTCGGCACAAACGGCCAGACCTACATGCCTGGCAATTTTGTGCGCGGCGAGTATCCCGGGATGGTTACGGCAGCTGACGCCCTTGCCCACTCTCTCAACATCGCAACCATATCGCTTGCCCATATGGTTGGCTATGACAACGTAGCGGCGCTTGCACGCTCCGCCGGTATCGTCAACGCGCGCGGTACGCCGTCGGTCGCTATCGGCACCTATAACGCCACACCGCTGGAGATGGCCGGCGCCTACACCATATTCGCCAATAGCGGCGTGCATCTCAAACCCTGGGTACTCGCGAGCGTTCGCAATCCCCAGGGCGACATCGTTGCTGACTTCGCACCGGAAGCTAAACAAGTCCTTGACCCACGCGCGGCATTCTTAACCCAGTCTCTACTGGAAGACGTGATGGCCTACGGTACAGGTTCGACTGTTCGGGCGCACGGCTTCACCGCTCCTGCAGCCGGCAAGACGGGCACCGAGCACGATTCTTGGTTCGCAGGTTATTCCTCCAACCTTCTCTGCGTGATCTGGGTCGGCAATGATGATTACACCGACATCAAGCTTCAGGGCGCAGATGCTGCCGCGCCCATCTGGGCCGAGTTCATGAATCGGGCCATCCGTATTCCTCAGTACTCCGACATGAAACCTTTGGGTCCCGTTCCCAGTGGCGTCGAGGTGCTGCGCATCGATCGAACTACTGGCCTCATCGCCGACGATTCCTGCCCGAACAACGCCTTCTCAGCGGCCTTCCTGATCGGAGCCGCACCTCAGGGCACGTGCTCGCATATGGGGGACGATTCCCAGTCCCTGGGCAGCCGCATCTTCGGTTTCTTTACCGGGAAAACGGCGACGCCGGCTCCTGCGGCGAATCCGAACGACACACAGCCCGCCGATCCCACGAAGCATCGAAATCTGCTGCAAAAGATATTTGGCACCGGCAAGGACAAGCCAAAGGAAGAAACACCGCAGTAAGCTTTGGTAACCTGTCTCTCCAATCGAGCCGTCCGATTGTTCCTTGTTGTCAGGCTGGCTCGACCGGTTGATGCTGATTCACGCGCGGTCGGTCGATCGGATGGGCCTCTTTGCCAAACCAATATCGGAGCAGAAAATAACCAATCGTCCAGATGACCAGGTTCACCTCTAACTGTGTGATCCAAAACCAGCGATATGCCATAGAAAACAGCAGCAGATGAGCTCCGAAAAATGCGAGGCCTGCGCACTCACGGCCCAGCGTCGGTGCCTTGTACAGAATCCTGTCGAAGAGCAAGGGTAGCGCCACGAAGAAAATTGGCCAGGCGTATCCGATGAGGCGCGCAAACCAGGTCCCCAGCGCGGGCGCCAGTACCAGGGATGCAACTCCGTAGAGCAGAGTGAACCGCAAGAGAACACTTGGTGGGTTGAGCTTTCTAGTGCGCCACCAAAGGAATCCCAGTAGCAGCGGCAAGAGGCCAAATTCACTCAAGACTGCTTCAGATATATCGATCCAACCCGTGACCGAAAATCCGCATATGCCGATCGCCTGCACTTGTCCAAGGTGAACGTGGAATGCCCATCGAGGAACCCCGCAGAATTGGGTATTCACATTGCTCCACGGAACGAGTCCAAAGACGTTGTTCATAAAGTTCCAGGGCACTTTGGCGAGCATATAGATTGATGCGGGAAGGTGCTCCGAGTTGGGCTGCGCGCGCGCTGCGAGATGTTTGACCATAACGCTGCCAGCAAGAGCTGAGAGAACTGCAACAACCCTGTCCGTCCATCTCAACCGCTTCCAGGCTGCGATCAGGAAGCAGACCAAGGTCAGCGACGTCGACTCTCGGGAAAGCATTAGAGGAAACATCATCACGGCTGCTGCCAGCATGTATTCCCCTTCCAGCAGCAGAAGCAGCAGGGCTAACAACGCGGAGTACCAAAGGTCGGGCAAGACGAGGTCCTGCACGAGGAAGGGCCAGAACACCACGAAGGCCATCGCAAACAAAAACCATCTCGGAGCTGTGGTTTTGAGCGCAAGGTAGTAAATTGCGACGAGCGTAAAAACGATGGACGCGGTGCCTTCGAGCACAAATCCGGTCTCAACCGTGCAATGCAGCAAACGCATCAATCCAACCACTACCAGAGCGCCAAGCTGGCGCGACGCGAAGGGCTGCATCACCTGGTTATAGTCGCCGGTGGCTATACCAAGGTAGAACCGTGCGTCGCCGGCAATAAAGACTGACTCTGAATGCGAAATGCTGTACATCACATAGAGCAGGCAGGAAATAATTGCGGCAAGCGCGGCGGCTACAGCGGCGACTGGGGGCAATCGTCGTATGGGTGCATTGAAAGCGCTAACAACACCAAGAGCTTTAGCAGACAAAAACAATTCTCTCCTTGTACGTTCCAGCCATTAGCGCGTTCATCCACACTTATACATGGAGCGCGGTTTGCAGAACAGCCGTCGCGACCGTCCAAATCACGAGAGTGCTCTTTACGATTTTTCACCATCATCTAACAGTATTCACGGCTGATGAATTCACGGCGATCCCCGTTGTGCTTTTGGATGGGATGTGGTGCATTGCGCGTTCGGTCAGGGCGGCGATAGTGAGGGCGGGATTGACGCCGAGATTCGCACTGATCGCGGAGCCGTCGCAGATGTAGAGGTTGGCGTAACCGAAGACGCGGTGGTAGGGATCGATGACTCCGCGTTCCGGGGTGTCGGCCATGCCTGCTCCTCCGATGCAGTGGGCCGTCATGGGTATGTTGAAGAGGATCTCGGTGACGGTGGTGCAGGGGACGCCACCGGTGACGGCGGCGCCCAGTTCAGCGAAGCGGTTGGCGGAGGGGATGTAGGTGGGGATGGGGTTGCCGGCCGTGGTAAGGACCTTGGTGAAGGGCCAGTACCAAGGGCGCTTTAGGCGCATGGTGAGATGGCCGTCGATGGCCTGCATGCAGAGCAGAATGAGGGTCTCATGGGAAGCGCCAAAGGGCTGGAGGGCCCGCAGCGTGCGCCAGGGGGACTTGAGGAATTGAAGGCCCAGGGTTCGGAGCCAGGTGAGGATGCGGGTGGGGCCAGAACGGCCGTTGACGAGCAGGGTCGAGAGCGGGCTGAGAGCGTCGGAGCCCCTTGGGTAGCGGACGGCCTCGATGTGGGTGTTGGCATCGATGTAGATGCCGGAGCCGATGGCGATGCCGCTGGACATGTCGTCCGAAGTTCCGGGATAGCGCACGGCGATGAGTGACTCTGCGTTGGTGAGCACGCGCTGGCCAAGCTGGTCGGAGATGTTGGGTAAGGAGCCGCGCTGCTTCAGGTTGAACAGCAGTTCCTGGGTGCCCAGCGAGGAGCCGGCGAAGACGACGCCACGCGTTATGAAGCGCTGCACGGGGCCTTTGAACCAGCCGCGGGAGGATTGCGTGAAGACCTCGTAGCCGGCGGTTCCGTCGGCCTCGCCGTTGAGGGGGCGAACGTCGATCACTTTGGTTTCGGCGAGGATGCGCGCGCCCTTTTTCTCAGCCAGATAGAGATAGTTTTTGTCGAGAGTGTTTTTGGCGTTGTGGCGGCAGCCCACCATGCAGCCTCCGCAGGCTATGCAGGTTTGGCGGTCGGGTCCTTCGCCATCGAAGTAGGGGTCGGGAGAGGCGGTGCCAGGCTGATCGCCATCCTTTCCGAAGAAGACGGCGACGTCGGTGGGGTAAAAGGTATGGGCTACTCCGGCGGCGGCGGCCATCTTTTGGAGCCTGAGGTCGGCGGGGGCGAGGATGGGGTTCGTGGCGACGCCCATCATGCGCTTGGCGGTCGCGTAGTGCGCGGACATGACTTGCTTCCAGTCGTCGAGGCCGGCCCAGGTGCCGTGGTCCCAGATGGTGTCTGGTGGAACGAGCATGGTGTTGGCGTAGGTGATGGATCCGCCGCCCACGGCGTTGCCGTGCAGGACGATGACGTGGCGGAAAAAGCTGAGGTTGAAGAAGCCGCGCAGACCGAGTTTGGGCTTCCAGAAGTAACGATTGAGAGCCCAGTTGGTCTTGGGGAGGTTGTCGGGGGTCCAGCGCCGACCCATCTCTACGACGAGCACCTTGTAGCCTTTTTCGGTGAGGCGTAATGCAGAGACACTTCCACCGAAGCCGGATCCGACGATGAGGTAGTCATAGTCGAAGGGCGGCATCGATGGATCCTCCTGCTGGGCGGTACAAGTATACGCAGAGGGCTAGCGGGGATAGCCCTGCCAGACGTACTCAAGGGCTTCGGCGAGGGTTTGGGCTTTGACGGCGTGGTCTACGTGGCCGGCGTTGCGGGCGAAGAGGAATTGGTACGGGTAGTGCCTGGCGGCCAGGACGCGGGCCATGTTCTCGTTGGCTACGACCCAGTCGTGCATTCCGTCGCGCATCGTGTTGGGGTTGTAGAGATCACGATCCCCTACCTCGAGCCAGAGGCGGAGAGGCTTGCGGCGGGATTTCGGGATGAGAGTCGTGTGGAAACCCCAGGCGCCCTGCGGGGTCTCTGGATTCCAGGGCCACTGCTGGTTGATGTACGTGCCGGAGTAGGTGAGGACGCGGTGGTAGAGGTCGGGGTGGTACCAGGCCATGATGAGAGCGCAGGAGCCACCGGAGCTGCCGCCCATGGTGGCGCGGGCGTCGGGATCGTGAGAGAGCTTGACGTGGGCCTGGGCTTCGACGAGGGGAAGGACTTCGTGCTCGACGAACTCGGCGTAGTGGGGAGAGAGGGTGTCGTACTCGAGGCCGCGCTCGGAGCCTTGCGCGTCACCGCCACCGTTCTGGATGGAGATGGCGATCATGGGCGGGAGCTTGTGCTCAGCAATGAGGTTGTCGAGGACCGTGAAGAGGAGTTTGTCGGGGCCATCGGCTCCCACGATGAAGGGGGCGACGGTGCCGGGAACGTATTGCGCTGGGACGTAGACGGTGACATGGCGCGTGTATGGCGCGGTGTGGCTGGTGGTGACAAGGAGGCTGGCGGGATTGGCGGGGTCGGGCGTGCCGAAAGTGCCGGGATCGCGGGCGATGCCGGGGTAATACTTGCTGTCGGCAGAGAGCATGGTGATGTCCGTTAGGATGCCTTGCGGGACGCCGGGGTGCACGACGGACTCGAGTGCGGGGGTGTGGGTGGGGCCGAGGATGTAGTTGCCGTTGGCGGTGGGGGCGGGGAGCGTGTCGTCGGGAAGTTCGGTGGCAATGACGTAGCCCGGGGTGTGTGGGTCGCGCGTTGGGGGTGGTGTGCGCGCGGGTGGGGCGGGAGTCTGGGCAAGGGTTGTGGTGGCGAGGAAGGCGAACAGAGCGGCGGTGCGGAGGAGGTGGGGCACGGGAGACTCCGGTGGTGCTGGTGGCTTGCGGCGGCGGGGCTGAACGTCTACCCTAGACGACTTACGTTGAGGATATAGAAGATGAAGACGATTGTGGGTAAAGGAGGTGCGACGTGTTGAGTGAGGCGGAGAAGACGAGGCTCAGGGAGTTCGCGGCGCATGCGGCGGAGCATGCGTATGCGCCGTATAGCCGGTATCGCGTGGGCGCCGCGCTGCTGCTGGAGGATGGGGCCGTCGTGACGGGGTGCAATGTTGAGAACTGTTCGTATCGTCTGACCAGCTGCGCAGAGCAGGGCGCGATTGCGCGGGCGGTGGCGGAACATGGGCCTGGGATTCGAGTGATGGCAGTGGCGGTGGCGAATTTGAATGACGCGGCAAGTATGCCGTGCGGCGCGTGCCGGCAGACGCTAAGTGAGTTTGGTGAGGATGGGATGGTGGTGCTGTATCCGGGTGAGAGCGGGCCGATGGAAACTACGCTGGGGGAGTTGCTGCCACATGCGTTTCGGGGAGAGTTCCTCGGGTAGGGGAGCGACCGGCGAAGGGCCTTGACGCAAAGTTCGCGAAGAGAGGCGCAAAGTTGCGCAAAGGAAGACGGATTGGGGATTGGAGATTAGGAGCGGCTGGATGCATGCGATTGATGTGTTGCTGAAGAAGCGGGATGGCGGGGAGCTGTCGACGGCGGAGATTGAGTTTGTGGTGCGCGCTGTGGTGCGGAACGGAGCGGCAAAGCTGGGGGCTGCGGCAAGCAATGCGGGCGTCCGTTCCCTTGGAAAAGCTCAGGGTCAGGATAACGACGAAAAACAAAGCGAGACGATCACGGACGCGCAGATTGGGGCATTTTTGATGGCCGTGTTCGAACGCGGGCTGTCGCTGCGGGAATTGGCGGATTTGACACGGGAGATGCGGTTCTCGGGGGAGACGTTCGATGCGTCGGGCTTGAATTCGTTTACGGTGGATAAGCATTCGACGGGAGGGGTGGGGGATAAGAGCTCGTTGCTGATTGCGCCGGTTTGGGCGGCGGCTGGGATGGATGGTGAATCGAGTGTGTCGGTGCCAATGATCTCCGGACGTTCGCTTGGTCATACGGGCGGGACGCTGGACAAGTTGGAGACGATTCCGGGATTCGACTCGCAGCTAACGCTTAGGCGGATGGGCGAAGTGCTGCGGGAGTGTCATGCGGCGCTGGTGGGGCAGACGCCGCGGCTGGTGCCGGCAGATCGGATTTTGTATGGGATGCGCGACCATACCGGGACGGTGGAGTCGCCGTTTTTGATCTGCGCAAGCATCATGAGCAAGAAGCTGGCCGAGGACCTGCGTGGACTGGTGCTGGATGTGAAGGTGGGGTCGGGCGCGTTTATGCCGACGGCCGAGCGGTCGAGGTTTCTGGCTAAGCTGATGGTGTCTACGGGTGAGTCGGCGGGGACGAAAACGGTCGCGCTGCTGACCGCGATGGATGAACCCCTGGGGAGGTTTTCCGGGAACTGGGTGGAGGTTTGGGAGTGCGTGGATATCATGAAGGGCGTGCGGCATGCGATGTCGGCTGACTTGATTGAGCTGTCGAATGCGCTGAGCGGGTGGGGGCTGTTTCTGGCAGGACGGGCGGGGTCGCCGGAGGAGGGCGCGGCGATGGCGGATGAGATTTTGCGCTCTGGGGCGGCGTATGCGGCGTGGCTGAAGATTGTGGCGGCGCAAGGTGGGGACACCAGAGTTTTTGAGGATCCGGCGGCGTTTCACAAGCCAAAGGCGACGCGCATGCTGCGAGCTCCGCGCGCGGGATTTCTGGTGGGAATGGACTGTAAAGAAGTGGGCTGGGCGGTGCAGCGGCTGGGCGCGGGCAGGGTACGGCCGGGCGATCCGGTGAGTGCGCATGCAGGAATTGAATCGCACGCGAAGATTGGCGATCGGGTGGAGGCGGGGCAGGCACTCTTCACGCTATTCAGCGAGGACGAGGCGCTGATCGAGGAGCCGTTGCGGATGATCGCGGGCACGGTGCAGATTGCGGACCAGCGACCGGAGCGACTACCGCTGCTGCGCGAGGTGGCGCGGGCGAGCTGACGATTCTCAGAGGGGATAGAACGGCCGGCGGTTAACCTGCCGGTCTCTCCGCTGCGCCGAACGATGAAGCCGTCTAGCTCCGGCCGAGATGACAGGGTGTGGGGTAAAGGAATCGGAGCAGGCACCGGGTTTTGGCGCACGAAACGCTATGCCTTGGCAGCCTTGTTCTGCATGTAGTGCTGGACGGACTTTTCCCAGTCGAGCGAGGTGCCGGCGTAGGGCGAGCCCTGGCGGCGGGTGGAACGGTTCTCGAGGGGGTTATGCGGCGCGGCGGAGGCGGCGGGTTCGGGCTCAGGAAGCTTGACTTCGACCGGAGCGGGGACGCCTTCGGGGCGGAAGGAGCGCGGAAGTTCACTCTCCTTGTACTCGACACCTTCGGCAGCAAGACGCTTGGCAGTGATGACGAGGGCGTCGCGCTTGAGGGTGATCTTGCGAGCAGCGGCGGCGCGGGCGGCTTCGGTGGCGAACACTTCATACTTGAGCAGGTGCGCGAGGCGGCGATCGAAGAGGTCGATGTCAGCGTGCAGTGTCTTGAGTTGATACTTGCTTTCGATCGCGGTAGGGGGGGTGGGGCTGGTCATACACGCTCCAGAGTCGGTGAGGACTCAAAACGTTAGCTGCCTGCGGGATCGGACCGTGCAGGACAGGTGTGGGGTGCTACAGTTACACAGGAAAACCGATGACTCCGCGTTGCGCGGAGCGCGAGCCAGAAGGCAATGAGAGGCAAAAAGCGAAAGGGGCAGTTCTTAACGAACTGCCCCTTCGGATTACTGCAAAATCAATTACAGAGCCTGAACGTTCTCGGCCTGCCAGCCCTTGGGTCCCTTGACCACGTTGAACTGAACGCGCTGACCTTCCTGAAGCGAACGGAAGCCG
>Ga0302234_10000757_pt1 | contig 24423 bp, 11 predicted proteins | sample II_Palsa_N3_2_FD_193576 | JGI IMG/M metagenome (GOLD analysis project Ga0302234, IMG submission 193576) | Peat permafrost microbial communities from Stordalen Mire near Abisko, Sweden - II_Palsa_N3_2 | ecosystem: Environmental > Terrestrial > Soil > Palsa > Peat permafrost | place: Sweden... | reverse complement strand
AGAATCGTCGCGACCGACGACAGGGCGCGAATGGCCTGGGCGTCGTAGCCCGGCACACGGATGAGGTCTTCCACGGAGACGAGTTGCATTGGCCAGCTACCGTCGCCGTCCGGTTGAGTGAGAGAGTGCAGCATGTAGCTCGCGGTTAATTCGGCGAGCCCGGGGTTGAGCGATAGCTCAACCAGCAATTGCCGGTAGGCCATCAGCCCGCTGGGGTCGATCTGCCAAGGCTGACTCGGCCCAGGGCGAGAGACCAGATCGGCCAGATTAAATTTTGCCTGTGCATCTTCAACCTGCCCCGAGATGTAGGCGTTCGCGAGTTCGCCGTTCACCGCAAGGGCATCGCGCGGCAGAAAGTCAGCGAGTTGGGCATCCGCGACCGGGGTGGACCACGCTTGCCCCACGTAGGCCACGTTGGAAACGGAGCTTTGTGCGCGCAATGTGGCGCGCGCCCACTGCACTGCCGCGCGCTCGACCCACATTGTCTCGACACTGAGACGCTGATTTTCTACATCGCGTATGGCGACCAGTTCGCGCCACACGACGCTTGCGGCGAGGGTCGCCGCAAGCGCGACCACCAGCAGCGCGGTGATGATGGCGATGCCCCGCTCGCGCGACGGGCGGCTTGTGCGTTGGGCGCGTATGAACTGGTTTCGCTCTGTGGCAGGCATCGCTTCTCCAGCGGTTCGAGGCGCTCGCTAGTGGGCACGTGCACTTCCAGCCGCCTCGCGGCCCATGCTAGACGGCATGGATTTCGTTCTCTTGACCGATGTTGCGTACAAGTCTCCTGATGTGGCATTGGCGTTCAAGACGACATCGTTCTGTCCAGTTGCCGTGGCCGCCTGCCAGCCTGGAGAGCGTAATCTGTTCGTTATCCAAAACATCGAGATCTGTAATAGATGGAAAGAAGTGAGCCTTCCTGGCCTGGAGGGCGCAACATCCGGCGTTGCGGCCCGTCGCGCCTGATGACGGCCTCCCGCTGACTTCTATCTGTCACATTTTATTCTTACGATACCGCTTCGAAGATGGCGCCATTGCGGCGCTGGTGCGCCACCACTATTACTCTCGGCTTTCATTCATGACAGGCAAACGGGCATCGACCAGTGTAATGTCGCTGGCTGCATGCCTCATGCTCTGGAGCGCTTTGATGATACAGAGCGCTCGTGCCCAGGATGCCAGCCGGACTGAGAGCGCTTCTGCGGAGGCGATTCGTTTTGATCTTCCTGCTCAACCGCTTGCCGAGGCACTCCGCGCCTACGGCCGTGTCGCCGAATTGTCCGTGATGGCACAGACCGAGTTACTCAATGGACGCGTGAGCGCGCCGGTGAATGGCAGTTACCCGACGCGCGAGGCGCTGCAGCGTCTGCTGGCAGGAACCGGCCTGGAAGCCCGTTTCTCGGGCGATACCGAAGCCCTCATCGTGCCGTTGCCGGCAGAGCAGCAGCAACCTGCGCTGCCGGCTCCCTCGGTGATGATTCCGTCGTCGGCCATCGATGGCGCAATGGCCGACGACGGCTTCGACGCTTACAATGCGATGGTCCAGACGCGTCTGACCGAGGCATTGTGCGCATCGCCCGTCACGCGCCCAGGAAGCTATCGGCTGGTGGTGCAAATGCGGGTAGGGGATGAGGGCAAGGTGGTCGCGGCGAAGCTGGCGGGGTCTACTGGCGACCCGGCCCGCGACACGGCGATCGCACAGGCGATGCACACGCTGGTGCTCGATTCGGCGCCGCCGGCCGACCTGCCGCAACCGGTCACTATCCTGTTGCGTCCGCATGGCGACGGCGTCAACACCGATTGCGCCCAGTTCGACGTGCGGGGCCGGTGATCATGTCCGAGAGTAGCCGCGCCGATCTGAAGAACCTGTTGGCCTCGCGCTATGCGATGCTGGTCAGGCGTCTTGAACGCGTTGCCGGATCGAAAGATCGGGCGGCCGATGCAGTGCACGAAACATGGTTGCGTCTCGACGGTATGGCGGAAGCCGGGCCAGTTGCTAACGGCGAGGCGTACCTGATGGGCATGGCGGCCAACGTTGCGATCGACCAGTACCGCAGTGAGCGACGCCACGTCCACGAAGAAGAGATTGACGAGCTGTTCGAGGTCAAGGATGAACTGGCCGATCCGGAGCGAATCGTAGCGGCACGCCGCAAGGTCGAGGCGCTCAAAACAGTCGTGATGAGTCTGACGCCAAGGCGCCGGGCTATTTTGCTGGCTGCACGCGTGGAGGGGCAACTGAATCGGGAGATCGCCGACCGGCTGGGTATTTCCTTGCGCATGGTAGAAAGGGAACTCAGCATTGCGTTGAAGCATTGCGCCGATCGCCTGCAAGAAATGAACGAGCCTTATGAGGGTGCTTCCAGAGGGCGGCGCAAATTTTGATTACCACACCTATGAGCCACGCTGACGATAAGCACGCGACGGGCGAGGCAAAAGCCCAGGCGCGAGAGTGGCTGGTTCGCCTGCGCTCGGGTCACGCCACAGCGGAAGACGTGCGCGCGTACCGGCGCTGGTGCGCCGAGCATCCCGAGCACGCCCCCGGCGTGCAATTGATGGGCGATGCCTGGGGCACCTTGCGTGAGGTGGCAGCACAAATCGTCGAAGAACATCCCGAGGAGCATCCGCACGTTGCCTTTGCCCGGCTGCGCGCGAGTCAGCCGCACCCGGCACGCCCAGGGAGGCGGGCCTTCGTGGGCTTTGCGGTGGCGGCAGGAGCGTCATGGCTGGCGTTGCGGCCACCGCTGCAGTTGTGGCCCGCTCTCGCGGAATTCGCGGCCGACTATCGCACCGGCACTGGCGAACAGCGTCAGGTTGCGCTCTCTGACCGGGTCGTCGTCGAGCTGAACACGCAAACGCGTATCAATGTGCTGCCCGCCTCGGCGGGACAGACTGCGCAGCACGGTATCGAACTGCTCGCGGGCGAAGCCGAAGTGGTCGCCGCCACACCATCGGCCGGTCGTTCCACGCCCATTCGTCCGATCGTCGTCGTGGCGGGACGCGGCCGGTTGCAGGCCGACGTCGCACGCTTCAATATCCGCCGTGCAGGCAATCAGGTCTGCGTGACGTGTATCTCCGGATCGGTTGCGTTCGAACATCCGCAGCAGCGGTTGACCCTGCAGGCAGCGCAGCAGGTGGTGTATGACGACCGCGAAGTGCGGCAAGTCTCGCAGGTCGATCCGGCCGCGGTTACCTCCTGGCGTCGCGGTGTATTGCTGTTCAACGGCGTGCCATTGGTGCAGGTGGTCGACGAGATCAATCGTTACCGGCCCGGCAAGGTCATCCTGCGTACCTCGCGGTTTAGCCAGAGCAAGGTACAGGCCCAGATTTATACAGCGAACCTCGACGGTGCGGTCGATATGCTTGGCACCCTATACCACATGGATGTCGTAAGACTGCCGGGCAACATCACCCTGCTCGGTTGACCCGGAACGGGCCTGCGTGGCCAGGTCACGGCACAAAATATTGGCGGTTTCCGGTTTCCGGTTTCCGGCGTCCGGTTCCGACGACATAAATACAAGCCCGTGAATCTGACGCGCCCGGTCGCACACCATCATGATCGGCTTGAGGCGTGTCGCACATATGACGTCGCGATACGGCGGGCCTTTGCCTCGCTCGCGTCGACTCATGCCGGTTCTCCCGCGGGCAGAGGGGGCGAGTATGACCATTCTGACTGCCCGCATGGTCCCGAACGACCGTGACGCGATGCATGACGCTATCGAGGCGCGTGCCCTGGCCTGGCTGATATGGCTGCGCTCGGGGGAAGCGACCGTTGCCGATGTGCGTGCGTACGGTCACTGGCGCGCCCGAAGTCCCGAGCATGCGCGGGCCGCGAACGAGCTCGCGCGGCTGTGGCAGGCGCTTGGCGCGCTAGCGGAGATGCCAGGGGTTCGGACGCTCTTGCGACGTGGCGAGCCGGACTTTCCGTCCTGAGCATCCTTCTTCCTTTTTCGCTTTTACCTACATCGATTGTCATCGTTTTGACCCGGCCCGGACGCTAAGGATGGTGTTCGGGTCGAAGGTCGTGACAGCAATCTTGGCGGATAGCGCGGCGTCGTTCCGACATGACAGATAGGAGCCTGTTTTCTTCCGTGAAGATCGACTGGAGCCGGGCATCGCTTCGATGCGAGCCCGCTTCGACAGGACGCGTCCGGAGATTTGCAGGTTCCGCATGCGAAATGTTGGCGGATAGCGCCGCGCCGTTCCGACTTAAAGGTACGAGCGTCGTTTTCTCTTTCTGTCACTGAACGAAATCGAAGCGTCCAGACACTCGGGTGCCGATTGTCTGATTCGACTGTTACCGGGGAAGCTGTTCATGAGTGCGCGTAAATCCATAACGACTAAATCTGTTGGCTCGTCGTCCCGGCCGGCCCGGTTGACGCTTCGGCCCGTTTGCCACGCGATAGCGGTGATGCTGACGGCAGGGGCGACGATGAACGCGCATGCGGCGACCAACCTGGCGAACATCGGTGCGCAGATAAGCGCATCGCGCAATACGGCTGCGGCAGGTACGGTTAATCTGGGCGTTGGCGTGTCGCCTCAGCAGGCGTTGCAGGCGAGCCAGCCGTCGATCCAGAATCTCGCGCACGCTGCGCAGGGGATTGCTGCGCAGATGGCTGCACAGCAGGCTGCAGCAGCCGCTGCGGCTGTGGCGAATGTGCCGAACGGGTTGGCCGTCGGTGGTCTGCAGGTCGCGCCCGGTGTGAGCAGCGACACTTCCAGCGCGAACCTCTGGATCAACGCGAATCTGCCGACGCAGTTGGTGGGAGCCAATGGGCATGTCACGGTCAATGTGACGCAGACGGCACAGAGCGCTGTGGCGACGTGGCAGACAATGAATGTCGGCAGCAACACGACGCTGAACTTTAACCAGTCGGGTGGCACGCAGACGAACGGCGTGAACAACTGGGTGATCCTGAACCGGATCATGGATCCGTCAAGTGCGCCGAGCCAGATTTTCGGCAGCATCACCGCGCAGGGTACGGTGCTGGTGATTAACCGCAACGGCATTTTGTTCGGAGCGGGTTCGCAGATCAACGTGCATTCGCTGGTGGCGTCGTCGCTTGATGTGTTGAATACCAACGACGATATCGTACAGAGCAGTTCGGACATTGCGGCCAGCAATCAGTTATTCCTGCAAGGCGGTCTGGCAGCCCTAGACGCGGGTACGTCGACAACGACGCCATCGGCTAACAACGGTCTTCCTGCGGAAATCCTTGGTCTGGGCAACAACGTCTCAGTGGCTTTGGCGAGCGACTACCAGGCGCCGGGCAACATTTCGATCGCTCCCGGCGCATCCATTACCACGAGTGCCGACGGTTCGGCCAGCAATGGCGGCTTCATCCTGATAGCGGCGCCGAACGTGAGCAACGGCGGCAACATCACGGTAGCGCCGACCGGCCAGGTGGTTCTCGCGGCGGGCGTTGGGGTCAGTCTGGAGTCAAACGCAAGCAATCCGCAGGTGCTGCTCCCAATACTGACCGGGCGGATTACGGTGGGAACGGGGGCTGGCGCGATCGATATTACGCCCGCGGGGACGCTCACGAACACGGGCCTTGTCCAGGCGGAGCGCGGCAACATCAACCTGCTGGGCAGCAACGTCGCGCAGAACGGTGTGGTCGGCGTGACGACGAGCGTGAATACGCCCGGCAACATCACGATCTCAACGGTCGACGAGGGGCTTGCCACTGTGCCGACCGGCGAAGTGGTCAATGCGCAAGCTCAGGAGACGTCTGGATATCCCCAGTCGACACAAGTCGCGCCGCCTTCGCAGGACGCTCAGCAGCCGACGATGCGCGCCGGCGAACTGACCTTCGGCAACGGCTCGGTGACGACCATTCTGCCTGACGGTGACGGTGAGACGGCAAGCTCATCCGGCACGACGTTTACACCAGGCAGCATCACGATGACCGCAGGCTCGGTCTGGTTTCAGTCCGGTTCGCTCATCGAGGCACCAGGTTCGACCGTGCAGGTGGCCGCGTTGACACCGTCGGTCGCGGACGATGCCACGCCGCCGGGCGACACCATGGTGCAGGGCCGGATCTATGTGGACACCGGCGCGACGATCGACGTGTCGGGTCTGGCGAACGTGGAGCTGCCGATCTCCGACATCCTGCTGACCATTCCGACGATCACAGAGAACGAGCTGGCTGACTCGCCGCTGCTGCGCGACAGCTTTCTGAATGGCCAGAAGAACGTGGTGGTGGACAGTACGCTGACCGGCACGAATGCCGATGGTTTGCAATGGGTGGGCAGCCCCATCCTGAATCTGGCGGGGGACGTGAGCCTGATTCCGCGCACCGTGGATCAGTTGCTGACCAACGGTGGCACGATCACGCTCTCAGGCAACGAGGTGATGACGGCGGACGGTTCCCTGCTGAACCTGAACGGCGGCTATATCCACTACCTCGGCGGAATGGTGGACACGACGCGTCTCGTCGATGCAAACGGTGCGATCGTGCCGATCGGAGCGGCGAGTCCGTACGACACTTACGTCGGTATCGCCGGAGAGTTCGTCGAGAGCCATCCACGCTGGGGTGTGACAAACGACTGGTTCAACCCGCTGCTGAGCGGCGCGGCCTACGAGGCCGACTACATCGTCGGCGGCAACGCGGGAACGCTGAACGTCTTCGCGTCGGAGGCAGCGGTACTGGACGGCGAGATCACGGCCGACGCGTTTGGCGGTTCGAAGCAGGTGCAGGGCAATGACCAGCCCGTGGGCGGGACGTTTAATCTGGGCGCTGCAGCGGGTGCAGCAGCGGGGCAGACGCTGGCGGACCTGACGCAAGGCGTTGAAACGTCTACCAACGGCGAGTCGGGGCTGATCATCCTCCGGAACAGCGCTCCGCAACTGAGCGACCTGTCGCCCAACTTCACCGCAATGACACCGCTAGACACGGCGGCTCTCGGCACGTTAAGCAGTACCGATCCGGATAACGTGCTCGCAACGACGGTTGTGCCGGTCAATGTGCTCAATAGCGGTGGGTTCGCCAATGTCAACGTTACCGGGAACTCGTCCGGCTCCAGTAACAACATCACGGTGGCGGCGGGCACGCAACTGAGCGTGCAGCCGGGAGGCTCCATCAAGCTGGATAGCCCATCCGGAAGTGTCATGTTGCTAGGCAACCTGATTGCGCCGTCCGGGACGATTTCGGTTTCGAGCCGCGATGACATCGTTGTCGGGCCGGATTCGACAGTCAGCGTCGCTGGCCAGTGGGTGAACAACGACACGCAGATCGCCCCGGGCACCTCGCTCGGAGATAGCGAATATATCAACGGCGGCAGCATTACGTTCTCAGCGACGCTGGGTAGTTCTACGGGCGCCGGGAGCAATAGCCAGAACGTTGCAGATACGTCGGGCTCCATCATCCTGCAACCAGGTAGCGTCATCGATTTATCCAGCGGCGGTGAAATCCAGGCCAACGGCCAGATGCTGATGCAAAACGGCATTGCCGAGGGGACGGCTGGCAGCCTGTCTTTGCTGACCTACACCGGAGCTCTTTTCGGGGCGGGCGACGGCGCACCGAACCTGCCGACCAGCCAGCCTACGACGGGCCGGATCGAGATGGGCGGCACCATCGACAGCTTCGGCTTTGCCGGTGGCGGCACGCTGACGCTGCAGGCACTGGGCTTTCAGATCGGAGGCGATCCTGCAGAGGCACCGTCCTGGGATCTCTATCTGCCGACGAACTTCTTCTCGCAGCAGGGCTTCGGGAAGTATGTGCTGAATGCGATGTACGACGCGACGGTGGCGCCAGGCGCTACCGTCTACCTCACGCAGCAGAACCTGATACCGGATGTGCCCGCGTTGCAGCACGCCGTAAGCGGAAGTGACATTTCCGCCAGTGGCCTGACCGCGCTGGGCACGCTCGATCCGTACCACCGGCAGGCGACCGATCTGACGATGACCGGCGGAGGCTATCTGGCCTGGCAGATTGCGTCGACCCTGTCACCGTCCTATGCGGGAGTGACAGGCGCAGTATCGGTGGACGCAGGCGCGTCGATCATCGGCGACGCCGGGGCGAGCATCGGTCTGGGCTCGCCCGCGCAGGTGACGGTGCTGGGTTCGATTGTTGCACCGGGTGGCTCGATCACCCTCTCTGCAGATACCAGTACCGGTGCTAATGGCTTTGCGCTGCCGGGCCAGGCGCAACTGAGCACGACGCAACAGGAATTCCCGTCCGCGAGCCAGTCGGTCTGGCTGGGTTCGGATGCGGTGCTCGACGTAGCAGGCGTGGCACTGACCAATCCGCTGGCAGCGCCCGTTAAGGAAGGCCTGCAGACGGTGATCCCCGACACCGGCGAGGTATTGCCGGGTGGTTCGGTGACGATCTCCGACAACTCCGGCTATGTGGTTGCGCAGGCGGGGTCTGTGATCAATGTGTCGGGTACCTCGGCGACCTTCGACGAATTGCAGTCCACAGGCCGGTATGCGCCGCAGCAGGTCTGGAGCAATGCGGGTTCGATCACGCTCGCGGCATCGAACGGCCTGCTCTTCGATGGCACGCTGCAAGCCCAGCCAGGTGCCGCGCAGGCACAAGGCGGAACCTTGAACATTCTGCCGGAGCAGACGTCTGGGGGCGTGGCAACGAATCCGGGCGCCCAGATCCTGATCCTGCAGCAGAGCGGCGATTTTGTGCCGGCCGGCCTCACGGTGGGGCAGAGCATTGTCGGTGCGGTCGGTGGGGCTAACGACGATCCTACCGGCGTGCTGGATTTTGCGGTTGATCGCCTGACCGGTTCGGGCATCGCGACGCTGGAGATCGGCGGTGATCTGACTCTGAACGGTGGGGTCACGCCCGTGCCCGTGGCGTTTTCCGGCAATGTCAATCTCGCGCTATCCAGCGCGATTGAAATCAATACCGGACAGATCGTTGCACTGAGCAGCAACGAAGCAAATGATCTCGAGAAAGGGTTGGTTGAGCCGTCGACCGGTACCTTGGGCACGCCCTATACCCTTGCTTCGCTGTTGAGCGCGCAAGGAACGTCGTCCGCTTCCACTGGTACGACGGTGACGATTAGTGCTCCGTATGTGGCGCTTGTCGGGCCGACGTCAATCAATAATACCGCGGCAGCACTCACACCTGTCCGGGCGACGGGTGACGGCACGCTTACCGTCGATGCTTCGTTCATCGACCTCGAGAACCAGTTCCAGCTGAATAATTTCGGTCAGGCTAACTTCATCAGCACAGGCGATATCCGGCTGACTTCGACGAACCTGGCCCCAGGCAGCACGAACGCATTGGCTGACGGCGAATTGTTTACGTCGGGCAATCTGACCTTCCAGGCCGCCGACCTTTATCCGTCCACCGGCACCACCTTTATCCTCGACGCGGTTGGGCCAGCCGATGGAAGCGGCAATCCTTCGCCCACGACTATTACGTTCCTCGGCAACGGGACATCCGGCGTTCCGCTGTCCGCAGGGGGCACACTTCTCGTCGACGCATCCAATATCGTGCAGGGCGGCACGGTGCGGGCACCGTCAGGCAGCCTGATATTTGGGGTAGGCGACACCACCGACGCGGCCACCAAGACGCAGTTCGGCAATGGCAGCCTGCCGCTGGTCGCCACGGACGCGGTGTCGTTCACAAACGGCAGCGTGACGTCGGTATCGCTCGATGGAGCGGTGATCCCATACGGCACGACCGTCGACGGTGTCGAATGGCAGTTGAACCCCTTACCCGGCTTAAATCCTGCGCCTGACGTTACGGCGCCGCCCGCGAAGTTCGTGAGCGTGAACGGCAGCAACGTTTCGCTCAATAGCGGCGCAACGATTGACCTGTCGGGCGGCGGCGACCTGCAGGCCGAGGAATGGGTAGCGGGCACAGGCGGCACACGTAACGTGCTTGCGCAGTACAACGTGAGCTACGCGAGCTCATCGAGCGGCGAGGCGATCCCGACCAACATTGGCGGCACCAATGTGTATGCGATCGTGCCAGGCCAGCAATCGCCGGTGTCGGCCTACGATCCGGTATTCGCGCAAACACTCCAACCCTCGAACTCGAACGGAACGGTCAGCACGGTAACCAGCAGCATGGGCGTCGGGCACTCAGGCCTCAACGATGCCGTTGGCGAATCGGTGTACCTATCGGGTGTTCCGGGTCTGGCGGCGGGCTACTACACGCTGCTTCCCGCGTTGTACGCGACGCTGCCCGGCGCATACCGGGTGACGTTGTCGACGGCGAGCGGTGCGGTCACACCGGGATCGAGCCAGGTCCTGCCGGACGGTACGGTGGCCGTGGCCGGGTATATGGGCAACTCGCTGACCGGCTCGCGCAGCGCGACCCCAACGTTGTTTGATGTGCAGTCGGGCGCGGTCTGGCAGCAGTACTCGCAGTACACGCTGACCAGCGCCAACAGCTTCTTCCCGCCGCTCGCCGCGACCGCTGGCGACGTGACTCCACCGCTGCCAATGGACGCAGGTCAACTGGTTCTTGCTGCGACCCAGAACCTGTCGCTCGGCGCGACGCTCAATACCGCAGCTGCGGCAGGCGGTGCACCGGCCGAGGTCGACATTGCCTCGCAGGCGATCCAGATCGTCGGCAGCGGCGAGGTCGCGTTGCCCGGTTATCTGCAACTCAACGCAGACCAACTCGATGCGCTCAATGCCGGCAGCCTGCTGATCGGCGGCACACGCACGCAGACCACGAGTGGCATCACGATCGATCCGATCGCCACCAGCGTGGTGGTCTCGAACGATGCAGCCAATCCTTTGACGGGCCCTGAAGTCATTCTTGTTTCGGCTAACAGCCTGCAGGTCGACGCGGGCAGCGCGATCGCAGCGAAGGGCTCGTATCCGGCCGCAAAGGATGTACCCATTACGATTGGTGCAAATGCCACCACGGGCACGAGCGATGGCGCGCTGCTCAGCGTTTCCAATGGCGGCGATTCAGTCGTGACGCGCACCGGCACAGTCAATGGCACCGGGCTGCTCACCGTGGCAGCCGGTGCGACGCTCTCGGGCGGACAGGCCTTGACGCTGGATTCATCGGGCAACCTGACCTTCGATCCTGCCGCCAGCCTGTCAGGTAAGGTGATCGCCGTAGACGGCTCTGCGATTACTTTCACCGATCAGACAGGAACCGCAGCCGCGAGCCTGCCGGGCTTCGTGGTGGGACCGGCGCAGATTGCGCAGATGGCGGGTGCGAATGAAGTGATCCTGCGCAGCGCGGGCGCGATAAATTTCGACGGCACGACGGATCTGACATTTGGCAACGCGGTCGATCTGAGCGCCGGGACGTTCCAGAGCGACGGCGGATCGGTCACGATCAATGCGCCACAGGTCACGCTCAGCAATGAACTGGGCGCGCCGGATCAGGCAGGCTCTTCGGGCAGCGGCTCGCTGACGGTCAACGCAGGCGAGATCAATTTCGGCAACGGCAGCGCGACGGTGTCGGGCTTCGGCAGCGTCGCGATGAATGCCACCGGTGGCATCGTCGCGCAGGGTAACGGCACGCTCGATTTCGGGGCAATGCCGGTGACGCTCAGCGCGCCAGTGTACCTGGCCGCTACGGGCTCCGAGTCGACGATCCAGACGACCGGCGTGCTGAATCTGAACAGCGCGGCGGGTACTGCTTTCACGCAAGAGGCGCTAGGCGGCGCGTTGTCGTTCATCGGCGGCACGGTGAACGACAACGGCGCAACCATCAACGCGCCGGCCGGCAATGTGAGCATGGAAGCCACCAGCGGCAATCTGACGGTCGGCAGCGGCTCGACGGTCAGCGCAGCAGGCGTCGCGTTGCCGTTCTTCGATATCACGGAATATGCGCCGGCCGGTTCGATTACGCTCACTGCCGATACCGGTTCGGTGAATGTTGCGTCGGGCTCTACACTGGATTTCTCGGGCGCAAACGGCGGAGGTACCGCCGGCAGCCTGTCATTGTCCGCGCCCGATCAGACAGTGAATCTGGCAGGGACGATCAAAGGCAATGCGGCGAGTGGCAATCTGGGCGGCTCGTTCTCATTGAACACGGGCGGTGCGGTCGATCTCGATAACCTCGCGACCGAACTCGCATCGAGCGGCGTGAATGACGGGATCATAGTGCAGACCAATGCCGGCAACCTGACGTTGTCGGCGGGTAATACGCTCACGGCGCACGCGGTTTCGCTGACGGCGGACGGCGGGGCAGGCGGCCAGGACCCGAATAACGGCAATGTGCAGATCAACGGGACGATCAACGCAGCAGGTAACGCGGGCGGAGAGATTGACCTGTATGGCAAGAGCGGTGTCAATCTTCAGGGTTCGCTGATCGCTACGGCCTCGAGCGCAACCGAGCAGGGAGGTACGGTCAATATCGGCACGACTGGCAATGGTAGCACCACCAGCCTGAATTCGACGTACGGCTATGAGAACGTGCTGCCATCGCAGGCGGGCGTCATCACGGTTGGCAGCAGTGCGATTATTGATGTTTCGGGTGGCACGGCGGGCGGTCTGACGGGTGGCACGGTGAATTTCATTGCTCCGATCCTGAGCGACGGTACGGTCAATGTGACGATTTCGCCAACCGCACAGATCAAGGGTTCGCAGGCAACGACGCTTGCGCCGTACGCGGTATGGAGTACTGACGACCAGAGCACCAATCTTGCTCAGCACTTTGACGGTATTGTCGATCCGGCGGGCTGGTATGACAGTAGCGGCAACCTGGAACCGGGCAACTTCACGAGTCAGGACGGCGCGACGACGATTACCTATACGCCGGCGAACGGCACCACTCCGGCGAGCCTCTCCAACGAACCTGGCGCGACCCCGGCCGAGGTGGCGGCCGATCTGGCTTACGATCTGGAGAACGATTACTTCACACCCACCACCGCGAACGCGAATCATGAGACGTTCTACGGCTATGCCGGCGGCAGTTCTACCAACGGCCCCGGCACACTGATGGGTTTCGTGGAAAACGGTGTGCAGAGCGTCGCGAACCAGTTCGCAGGCACGAATATCGCGAACTTCGCGGTGGCGCCTGGCATCGACTTGGACAATCCTGATCCAAAGATCAATGGTGGCAACATCTCGATCCTCACGAACTGGAATCTCGGTGCAGGCACGTCTGAGAACGATCTGGCTTTCCGGTTCCTGTTCAATAATCAGGAGGAAGCGCCGATCATCACGTTTCGGGCGGAGAACAACGTCGAGGTCAAGGCGAGTCTGACAGACGGATTTTTTCAGATTGCGAATCCGACGGCGACTCTAAAGACGATAACGATTGATGTGCCGACGTCTTATACACAACAGTCGGTTTATCACGAGTTCTACTACAACGCCTATTACAAGTATGATCCACGTCCCAACGGCAACTACGGACCCAAATACGAATCTAGCAATGCCTACAGCTTCGCAGGAAAGGACAAGATATCATTTCAGGATTTCGTCAAACCTCCATCGCCGCTGAGCAGCTTTAGCGGTACGACGTGTACTACAGAAATTGACCAGTATTATGGACTATATCAGGAGTACTTTAAATATTTAACGGCGACAGAGTTCAACCTGCTTTTGGGGCAGGGGGTTGAAGGCGGATTTAATAGTGCACCGCTACTTCCCGGTGAGCCGACCTTCACCGTGAGTGTACCGACCGTCGCCCAGGAGACTAAGTCTCCCAACGCTTATCAGGCTTATTTTGAACAGTACGAGGCGTACGTCGATCAACTCCAAGCATGGTTTAGCAACAATGTTATTACATCTTCCTATCAGATTGTGCCGTTGCAACCGCCGCCGGTCGTTGCAACCCAACCCATCCAGGCCGGTACGGTTACGGTCGGCACCGTTCCGACAGACAACACACCGTCCCCCGTCGCGACGGCTTCCAATCCACTGCCACTGCAGTTCGCTTCTCTAACGGGAGGCAACAGCTCGACGTTTAATCTGGTCGCGGGAGCGAATCTGTCGAGCGCCAATCCGCTTTCCTTGCAGGCTGCCGCGCTATTCTCGCCGTCAAGCAACACCCCGGGTGGCTCGGTGATATTGAGTGACAATTTCGCCTACAACAATGCGAACAATCCAGACAGCCCGAATACCGAGACGATACTGGCGCCAACGATGATTCGCACGGGCACCGGCTCAATCAACGTCGCTGCGGCTAATAGCGTCTGGCTGTTCGATCCGACGGAGTCAACGTTGCTGGCCCAGACCGCGCCGTTGCTCGAGGCCGCGCCGGGCGTAATCTATACTGCCGGCGCACCTGCGCAAGGCGCGCCGGTTGGCAGCACAGCCACTATCGTCAATGGCAATCCTTCGCAGGGTGACCCGGATATTCCTGTATCAACTGCAGTGAATCCTGATGCCGCAGGGAGTGTTTCGATCGTTGCACAGAACAATATCGCCGGCATGGAAAACGTGGTAGATACCACCGGGGCCGTCGCAGGCAGTGCAGGGAAGAGTATCAGCCAGTTCTGGTGGCAATGGATGGAGGTTGGCAATCCAACGGGCGCGACTGGACAGACCACGCAAACTTCCATCGACTTCGCTGCTTTTGATCAGGGCGTAATGAGCGTTGGTGGGAACGTGTCGGTGTCGGCTGGCGGCAACATATCCGATCTGGCGGTGTCGCTGCCGACGACCCGGTATTTGAACTCTAACGGTACTCCTGTGACTGTGGGCGGCGGCAATCTGAGCGTCACTGCAGGTGGAAACATCCTGAGCGGCGACTATTTTGTCGCGAACGGTATAGGGACCATCACTGCTGGTGGGCAGATCGGCTCCGATTTCAATACTGCAACTCCTACAGGCGGGGTGGCCCCGGTGTCCACCCTATTGGCAACACAGGGAGGCACACTTGACGTTAGCGCACGCCAGGGTGCCGACATTGGTGGCGTATTTGATCCGTCGTTGATACAAAGCCTGGCATTGGCAAACATCTATCATCAGCAGCCGGATGGGCAAGGATACTCAGCAAATTCTGCCGTGAACGTCGAGTCAACGACGGGAGACGTCGACCTCGAGACGTTGGCTGTGCTCGGATTCATTGGCGAAAGCGCAACAAACGGCGTTTCTCTCGAATTGCCCGCAACGGTCAACCTGACCGCGTTCACAGGTGGCATCACGGTTTCCTCGGGCGCCACGCTCGCTCCATCCCCGACCAGCAGTCTGAGCCTGATAGCGGATCAGTCGATCAATCTCAACACTGACAATGGTGGCACAACGTTTGGCATGGCGAGCGAAGATCCGTCGTTGATCATCGACACGAACCCGGTACGGATTTACAGTCTGACCGGCTCCATTGTCGACGGTGTGCTTCAGCCTGCGGGCTCGGGTGGCGCTTCCGGGTTCTACACCAATCTGCTCGGCGTCGCAGTCGACAAGCCGGCATTCATCGAGGCCGGCCAGGATATCGTCAACCTCTCTTTCCAGGGGCAAAACCTGACCGATGACGACGTGACGCGCATTATCGCTGGCCGCGATATCGACGACACTCCGCTACAGCCGCGCACAAATGTAAATTCGATTCCGAGCCTGCAGCTCGGCGGGCCAGGGTATTTTGACGTTGAAGCGGGCCGCAATATTGGCCCGTTGACCAGTCAGGCACAGCTGTTCGATTCCGTTGGCGCCGGCGTCTTGCAGGACATTAGCGTCACCACCGGCATCGACGCAGTAGGCAACGCCAACAATCCAGAACTGCCGCACGAAAGTGCCAACGTTCAGGTCCTTTTCGGCGTTGGCCCCGGCATCGACGATTCAAACTTCATCTCAACCTACATCAACCCCTCGAGCTCGGTTCCTGGCGTCACCGGTACGACGCAGGCGTTGATCACCTTCGTGCAGCAGTATGACGAAGGACAGGTGTTCGATACGGGCCTGCAGTCCCAGAAGCAGGCGTTGCAGAACCAGTTCGGCACACTGGACGCCGCCCAGGCATGGGCGCAGTTCCAGAAGTTACCGTCGTACGTGCAGCAACTCTTTGTCGAGCAGGTGTTCTTCAACGTGCTGACCAATGTCGGCGAGGACTACAACAATCCGAGCAGCCCGTACTTCCTGCAATATGCGCGCGGCTTCCAGGCGATCAACACGCTGTTCCCGGCGTCGCTCGGCTACACAGCGAACAATCTGGGCGGCGGATCCAACGGCGCAAATGCACTGGTCGACACCGGCAACCTCGATATCCGCAACACGACAATCCAGACCCAGCAGGGCGGCAATGTCTCTATCTTGGGACCGGGTGGAGAAGCGTTGGTCGGCAGTTCCTCGGCGCCGCCCGAGATCGTCGACGGTACTCAGGTCATCGCAGGTCCCGGCACGCAGGGCATCCTGACGCTTGAACAGGGTGACATCAATGTCTTCACCGACCAGAGCCTGCTGTTGGCGCAAAGTCGGGTCTTCACGGAGCAGGGCGGCAACATCACGATCTGGAGTTCGAACGGAAACATCAACGCCGGGGAAGGATCGACCTCAGTGTCCGACGTGCCGCCGCCGGAGTATGTGTGCGATGTGAACCACTTCTGTACGCTCGATGCAAAGGGCGAAGTGACGGGCGCTGGCATCGGCACGCTGCAGACGATCCCCGGTGCACCGACGGGCAATGCTAACCTGCTGGCCCCACGAGGGACCGTCGATGCCGGAGCCGCGGGTATTCGCGTGTCGGGCGACCTGAATGTCGCGGCATTGCAGGTGCTGAACGTCGCGAATATCCAGGTGCAGGGCAAGACAACCGGCGTGCCGGTCGTGGCTGCCGTGGATACAGGTGCGTTGACGGCAGCAAGCGCCGCGACTTCGGCCGTGACGCAGATGGCGCAAAACCTCGTCAGGAACAATGCCTCGGGCGTGCAGCAACGTCACTGGATCATCACGGTTCAGGTTGAAGGCTTTGGCGACTCCGGCGACGACAACGGTGATGAAAGCGACGACCGCAAGAAGAAGAGGAAACCGGGGCAGGTGAGCTACAACCCATCGAGCGAGGTGTCGATCGTCGGATATGGAAAAGTGGGCGACACCCAGCGCGCCTATCTCACCAAAGACGAACTCAGCAAACTGGGCGGCATATGAGCGGGCAACACTCCCACCCGCATGCCCAGCAGAATCCCCAGGATTCGCTGACGAAGGCGATCAGGCCCGTCAGGATGATGATCGACGAAACCACGTTCAAGCAACTGCCGTGCGTTGCACAACCAGCGGAGTGGCTCAGCAGAGGCGAGATCGGCAACGCCGGTAAGATCGGGAGAAGGATCCTGCACGCGCTAGATGCGTGCTACATCGAAACATACGTCTCTTCGGGGCGTGTGGGGACGGCGGTTGCGGACGCAACGACTTGGGAGGTCACGACGCTGACGTGTCCGCTGTGCGGCGGACCTCTGACGTTGAATCAGCGCCGGCGGGCTGGGCGGCAGTACTTCAGGCATGACGAGCGTGCGGACGAAGAGCGTTGTCCGTTGTCCACTTCGAGTTATCAGCCCGCAGGCATGTCGATCGCACACGCGCGCGATCCGCTTGTCGAGGTTGAAAGTCGCCAGCGGTTTTTGCGCTACTGGCGCCGACACTACCGGCTCGTGAGGCAAACGGCGCCCGCACTTACGCTCAGGCGCTTCACGGAGCTGATCGAATACGCTGACGTGATGAACCTCTGGTCCTATGCGCGGCTCGACGAACGCGACCTTCCGTATGTGCTGGTGGTGCTGGCCGAGTTCATGACGGTGTATGACGAGAGCGGCGAAGCGACGCGCGAGCGCTTCTGGTTCGACAGCAGCGTGCGGGACATCGGCGATCTGTGGGCAGAGCAGCGCCCCGCGCGAGCGCGACTGTTCCGCATTGTCTACCGGGAGCCATCGCATACGCCGTTTCCGACCGCGGCGGATATCCTGCATTGGGAGGCGGTCGAGCGGATCGACCGACTGAAGGACATGGAAGGTCCCGGCATCAGCCGGGCGGATGTGCGCGCTTTCGATCAGTTTGTCGAGCGCAATGCGGCGGCACGCCTTGCACGACGGGATAACGGCTATGGTGAATGACGCAACGGAGGTGCGCTGCACGCCGCACAACCGGATCCGTTGTACGTAACATCGGTCAATAAAGATTCACTTTGCAACCGCGCGAGGAGACTATCGTCTCCTGTTAGTTCCGTCCGGTGCAATCCGGCGCCGCCCGGCGCAAAGAAAGCTCCTCGCAACCCGACTGGTCCGGCCGCATTGATGGCGATTATGCCCAGTGCATTTCTGGCTGCGTGGAAAAGTAGGACGTCGAGAAGTTAACGATATCTGTCGGAATATTTCGTGAAATTCCTTTCATGAAATTGACATGCGTTAGCGTGAAGTTCGTGCATTCGCTGCTTCGTGGCGTGAGCGCAAATGGGCACATGTATGCCGCGGTGAGAAGTCGAAGGAATTTGCCGGGTATGCGAAAGAAATTGTGCGGTATTCGGCAACTCATTCCGTCTGTATAGGTATGAGACGCAGTCAGCCGGTTTCGGCCTGCTATCCGGCGTCGCTCATTAAGGCGTCTTTTGCGGCAACGGCATCGATACCGGCAGAAACCTTGCGGTATTCGATGCTTCGATTCGAGATGATCAATAAGAGCATCGCTTTCTTTTCACGCCATCCACAAACGATGGAACGGACGAAGGACTGAGGACGTGGAGCAGGTTCAAGACAGGGCATCGGGCAGCGCGCTGGAACCGCAAAGCAGGGACGCTGCGCCTTTGCCGCAAGCGGACGATGCCGCGTCACCGTTGATCAATTTGCGTGACACAGGGCGATTCCTGGAGCGGCTCGCATCGCTCAACTGCACGCTGGCGATCAGCCGGCGTCCGTCGGGCGTCGCCTTGCTCGGAGTGGAAAACGGCATTCCGACCTTGTCGGCGTGCCTGTTGCCGCGCTCGATGGGGCTCGCCGTTTCAGGCAATCGCCTCGCGGTCGCGACCAGTCACGAACTCATGATCTTCGCGAACGTGCCGTCGCTGGCGCCGCTCTATCCCGAGCGCCCCGACTACTACGACGCGATCTTCGTCCCGCGCACTTCGCACTACACCGGCGATCTCGATCTGCACGACATGGCGTTCGACAAGAACATCGTGCTGGCCATCAACACCCGCTATTCCTGCATCAGCGTGATCGACGGCTACTTCAATTTCACGCCGATCTGGCAACCGCCGTTCGTCACCGATTTCGGGCCGGACGACCATTGTCACCTCAACGGCATGGCGTTCCACGATGGCAAGGTGAAGTACGTCACGGCGCTCGGCGAAACGAATACGCCGTTCGGCTGGCGCAAGGGCATGGCCAGCGGCGGCATCGTGATGGAAGTGCCGTCGGGGCGCATCGTGTTGTCGGGTCTGTCGATGCCGCATTCGCCGCGAGTCATCAACGGCGACCTTTATGTGCTGGAAGGCGGTCATGGCCAGTTGCTCAGGATCGATCCGGCCACCGGCGCCAAAGAGGTGGTCGCGAGGTTACCCGGCTTTACGCATGGTCTGGTCGAATACGGCGGCGTGCTGTTCATTGGCCTGTCGAAACTGCGCGACAAGCGCGGCCCTCAGGGACTGCCGATCGAAGCCGAACGGGACCGGCTCGTCGCGGGTGTTGCGGCGATCGAGTTGAGCAGCGGCACGCTACTGGGGATTCTGGAGTTCTATAACGGCGTCGACGAAATCTTCGACGTCCAGGTGCTGCCCGGCGTTCTGCGCGCGGAAATTCTTAACCCGCGCCAGTGGGCCGAAATGCCGTCCATCGTCACGATGAAAGGCGGCTTCTGGCAAACCAGGCCGAAAGAAGAGGATGAAGACGATGCGCCTGCTGACCAAGGCCATTGAGCCTGTTGCACAGACACACGAAGCTCCGGCAACTGTCGATGCCGGATATGTGCCGCTGCCGACCGACAGGCCGGCGACGCAAGACGGTGGCGTGGTCTGGCTCACAGGTTTGCCGGGTGCCGGCAAATCCACGTTGGCCTACGCGGTCTCCGGAATGCTGACCTCGCATGGCATGCGCTCGGCTGTGCTGGATGGCGATGTGCTCAGGCGCAGACTGAATCGCGATCTGGGTTTCACTACTGAGGACCGTTACGAGAACGTGCGGCGCGTGGCCGAAGTTGCTGCGCTTTTCGCCAACGAGGGACTGATCGTGATTGTCGCGGTGATTTCGCCGCTTGCGCTCATGCGTGCGCGGGCTCGCGCGATTATTGGTGAGCGCTTTCGCGAGGTGTATGTGAAGGCGCGCATCGAAACATGCGAGGCGCGCGATCCGAAGGGAATGTACCGGCAGGCGCGGCTGGGCGACCGGCGCGATTTCACCGGGGTATCGGCCCCGTTCGAAGTGCCGCTGAATGCGGACTGGATCGTGGACACAGAGACCCAGACGGTCGGGCAGTGCATCGCACAACTGGTGAACGACGTGGAACGGCAATTCGTGGCGAGCTGGGACACCCGCGAACGAGGCGAGCGTCGCGGAGTGCACAAGACGGATGTGATCTAGGGCGACGAACGCAATTGTGGAAACCCGATACGCAAATCTTAGTTAGTAATACTGATTTATTGTCACATAAATGACTCTCACGGCGTGTATGGCGCGACCGTTGAACAGACAACGAAATGCTCACGATGTCAGGCAATAAAGGGGAATGGCGCATGACGCCAAGAATCAACGGGGAAAGCACGGGGTTGCTCGAACTGACGGACGGTCCGGTGATGAATCGGGTCGGACAGTATCTGGCCGGTGCGTTGCTGGTGAGTGGTATCACGCTCGCATCCGGCGCACGCGCCCAGAGTACGACGTCCGCTGCGGCAACACCGCCGGCACCTGCATCATCCACACCGGCAGCGTCCACGCCAGCCACGCCCACGCACGCCCAGCCGTCGAAGTTCGACGTGAACGAATTCATCGTGCGGGGTAACACAACGCTGCAAAGCCTCGATATCGAGAAGGCGGTGTATCCGTTCGAGGGGCCAGGCAGGACGCTCAACGACGTGAATGCAGCGCGCGATGCGCTGCAGAAGGTCTACCAGGACAAGGGTTACCAGTCCGTCGTGGTCGAGCTGCCGCAGCAGCAGGTCAAGAACGGTGTGATCGTGCTGCAGGTGGTCGAGGCCAAGGTCGGCCGGCTGCGTGTCGAGGGGGCCAAATACAACTCGCCGCTGGATATCCGCGAGGCGGTGCCGGCCCTGGCGGAGGGCAGCGTACCGGATTTCACGGCCGCGCAGCAGCAATTGACGGATCTGAACAAGTCACCGGATCGCCAGGTGATCCCGGTGCTGAAGCCGGGGACGCTGCCGCAGACGGTTGACGTGGATCTGAAGGTCGACGACCAGAGCCCGGCGCACGGCAGCATCGAGGTGAACAACGACCAGAGCCCGGACACTTCGGTGCTCAGAACGGTTGCCTCGCTTAGCTATTCGAACCTCTGGCAACTGGGCCATGTGATCTCGGGTAGCTTCCTGCTCGCGCCGCAGCATCCGCAGGATGCGGAGGTCTATTCGTTCTCGTACCTGGCGCCGCTGCAGGGGACGAACTGGAGCTTGCTGGCGACCGTTTTTCACTCCAACAGCAACGTCGCATCGCTTGGCGGCACCAACGTGCTGGGCAGAGGTACGTCGTTCGGACTGAGCGCGATCTATGCGCTGCCTTCGACCGAAACGTATTCGCATTCGGTCAGTGTCGAGATCGATCATAAGCACTTCGAGGAGAACGACACGATCGCGGGCGAGACGTCGTCGGCACCGCTCACCTATGTACCGGTGACTTTTTCGTACAACGGGCAGTTAAACCGCAAGAACTCGCAGACGATGCTTTCCGCGTCGATCACGACCGATATCCGCGGGATAGGAAGCGACGCCGACGCGTTCGACAACAAGCGATTCGATGCAACTGCGGACTTCATCTACGGCAAGTTCAGCGTCAACCATACGCAGGATTTCGATCATGACATCCAGCTCAACGGCCGCGTGTCCGCGCAGTTCGCGAACTCGCCCCTAGTGTCGAGCGAACAGTTTTCCGCAGGCGGCATCAATACCGTGCGCGGCTATCTGGAGTCGGAGGACACGGGCGACAGCGGCGTCATCAGCTCGGTGGAACTGAGAAGCCCCTCGCTCGCGAAGTACGTCGGCGGCGACGTGAACGAGTGGCGCTTCCTCACGTTTGTGGATGCCGCGCACCTGTGGCTGCTTAGTCCGCTGCCAGAGCAGACGTCGAGCTTCAACATGATTTCGGCTGGGCTGGGCACGCGTGTGCAGATTTTCAAATACACGAGTGCGGATCTGGAGATGGCGTTTCCGCTGAAGGCGGGAACGTTCACGCGGGCCTACAACCCCCGCTTCGATTTCTATGTGCGTGCAAGTTTCTGACCGGTTTTTTTAATTGTGTTGTGCCGGCCTGACAGACCCTGGCTGGCTTATCGGGGGAGTGGATTGTGAAGCGAGCATTATTCCTTTTACTGACGGTGCTGATTGGGTGCCTGCCGGGCGTGGCGAACGCCTGGTGGCAGAACGACTGGTCGTATCGCAAGGCGATCACGATTGACACGACGCCCAAGGGCGGCAACGTAGCCGAGTCGGCGGGCCGTGTGCCGCTGCTGATCCGCCTGCATTCCGGCAATTTCCAGTTCGACGGTCTGCAGGACAACGGGGCGGATATCCGCTTCATTGCAGCCGACGACAAGACGCCGCTGAACTATCACATCGAACAGTACGATCCGGTGCTGGGTGTGGCGCTGATATGGGTCGACGTGCCGCAGTTCCCGGCGGGCGCGACGCAGTCCATCTGGATGTACTACGGCAATAAAAAGGCAGCGGACGGTGGCAAGCCGGCCCAGACGTTCGACCCCGATTACACGCTGGTCTACCACTTCAACGATGCATCGGGCACGCCGCCGAAAGATCTGACGGCCTACGGCAACAACGCGCAGAACGCCCCGGCACGCACGGTCGAAGACGGCATCATCGGACGTGCGGCGCAGTTCAGCGGAACGGCGCTCAATATTGCAGCGAGCCCCTCACTGGCAATTCCTGCCGGCGGCAATTTCACCTTCAGCGCCTGGGTGAAGCCGGCCGCGCTCGCTCCCAATGCACTGCTGTATAGCCGCCGCGATGGCGCCGCGGCGCTGCTGGTCGGACTCGATAACGGTGTGCCGTTCGTCGAGGTGGATGGTGCCGCCGGTAGCGCGGCTCCGATCCGCACACCGGCGGTTGCGCCGGTGGCCGCCAGCCAGTGGTCCCACATCGCCGTGACGGCCGACGGCAAGAACGTCACGCTGTACGTCGGCGGCAAGCAACTGGTGCAGGTGCCGGCGGCCTTGCCTGCATTGAACACACCGACCGCCATCGGCGGCGATGTTGCAGGTGCTGCTGCGACGGCCACACCGGCTGCGGCGAGTGGCGCACAGGGTGCGTCGGCGGCTCCTGCCGCTGGCGGTTACGTCGGCGAGATTGACGAACTGCGCCTCTCGAAGGTGGCCCGTTCCGCGACGCTGATCGCACTCGACGCGACCAGTCAAGGCTCGGAGTCGAAGCTGGTCAACTATGGCGCGGACGAAAAGCAGTCGGGCTTCGGCTTTGGCTACTTCGGCGTGATCGTGCATTCGGTGACGGTCGACGCGTGGGTGGTGATCGGCATCCTGCTGGTGATGGCGGCGATCTCGTGGGTGGTGATGTACACCAAGGCGACCTACGTGAACCACGTCGACGGCGCGAACAGCTTCTTTGTGCGGCGTTTCCGGGAAGTGGCGGGCAGACACCTGGTAGGACTCGCGCACGTCGACGAAAGGTCCGACGAGGGCCGACGGCTGCGCCAGTCGTCGCTGTACCGGCTCTACGAAGCGGGCGTCTCCGAAATCCATAGCCGGGTCGACGCGCGCGGCCGCACGGTGATCACCACCGAGTCGATCGAAGCGATCCGGGCAACCATGGACGCCACACTCGTGCGCGAAAACCAGCGTCTCTCGAAGTCGATGGTACTGCTGACGATTGCGATTTCGGGCGGTCCGTTCCTCGGCCTGCTGGGCACGGTGGTGGGCGTGATGATCACGTTCGCGGCAATCGCCGCGGCAGGCGACGTCAACGTGAACGCAATCGCGCCGGGTATTTCCGCCGCGCTGCTTGCCACCGTGGTGGGTCTGTTCGTCGCGATTCCCGCGCTGTTTGGCTACAACTACCTCCTGATCCGCAACCGCAATGTGACCGCGAACATGCAGGTGTTCGTGGACGAGTTCGTCACGCGCCTCGCAGAAGCGCACCGCAGCCCCGACCACGCGCTGGCCGGCGATTAAGGAGCAGGCGATGAGAGTCCAGGATGAAGACAGGCCGTATGACGACATCAACATCACGCCGATGCTGGATCTGGCGTACGTACTGCTGATCATTTTCATCATCATGACGACTGCCTCGGTGCAAGGCATCAAGGTCGATCTGCCGAAGGCGAGTTCGTCGACGAGTCTCGCGAAGCCGCAGACAAAGGCGATCACGGTGTCGGACTCGGGACAGATCTATCTCGACGCCTATCCGGTGTCGATGGATGAACTCGAAAGCC
>Ga0302234_10000741_pt1 | contig 24690 bp, 14 predicted proteins | sample II_Palsa_N3_2_FD_193576 | JGI IMG/M metagenome (GOLD analysis project Ga0302234, IMG submission 193576) | Peat permafrost microbial communities from Stordalen Mire near Abisko, Sweden - II_Palsa_N3_2 | ecosystem: Environmental > Terrestrial > Soil > Palsa > Peat permafrost | place: Sweden... | reverse complement strand
CAGGGATCATTGCCGGACTGCTGGTATTCGATGCCGCTCTGGTCGAACAAAATCAGCAGACGCGTCACTCGCCGCGTCCCCTCGGGAATCAATGCCTGTGCTCAACCCAGCGTTGTAACCTGGCTGCGCCACGGGGGCTTTCAATCGCGAGGCAGAGGGTAGAGTCGAAAGACGGCATTCTCAGAGTCCGCGATGTGCCAGGCGCTGGTTGGGTGTTTAGTAAGCGATCGTTCATTGACGCCCTATCGCCACTCGCCCGGAGAGGCGACGATAGTGTCCACTTAAATCGGAGGTGGACACTATGGCAGCAGACAGCAGCGATCTGAACGAGCGCCTGGTAGTAGGCTTTGAGCGAGGCGGGCGCCGCCGGCGCTTCGATCCACAGGCCAAGCGTGAACTGGTACAGGCGTGCTTGCAGCCTGGCGTATCGGTTGCAAGGATGGCGCTGGAGCACAAGTTGAATGCGAACCTGCTGCGCAAATGGATCAGCCAACATCAGCAGGAGCAAGGCGGCCACGTTGCGACGACCGTGACAGGAAGCGCGATGTCGGCGTTTGTGCCGGTCGTCGCGGTGGAGCGAATCGAGAGCGTCCACACGAAGCCTGAGCATGTCACGCTCGTGCCGACGCGCCCAGAGCCTGACCGTGCATTGCCATACACGCCGGCGCCATCGAGACTGATGGCGGAGTTGCCCAACGGCATCACGCTCAGGCTCGAGTGTGCCGGACAGGACGCGACGCTGGTGTCGGTGATGATCGAAACGCTGGGGCGCTGCGATGTTCCGGCTCGACGCTGACCTGAAGGTGTACGTCCATCGCGACGCCGTGGATTTCCGCAAGAGCATCACGGGTCTGTCGGCCCTGGTTGAGCAGGCGCTGGGACTCGATCCGTTCGCCCGGGCCGTCTATGTGTTTCGCAACCGGCGGGCCGATCGCATCAAGTTACTCATGTGGGAGCGCAACGGTTTCTGGCTCATGTTGAAGCGCCTCGAGGCTGACCGTTTTATATGGCCACGCGAAGCGGCCGTACTTGAGCCGACGGTAGAGCAACTTCATTGGCTTCTTGAGGGCATCGATTTGGCGGCGATACGCAAGCATCCGGCGCGGCACTATGCCCGTGTCAGCTGATGGCGTTCGCTGGGGTGTAGCTCAGACGCGACAGAGGACGGCGACGTTACAAATTTACGTAAACCCACGGCGCCTCGGGATTCGCTATGGTTACGCCATGACACGCGCTTCTGTTCAACCCGCTTCGATCACCGCCGAGGAACTCGCCGCGCTCATCGCCGAGCGCGATGCGGTGCTTGCTGAACGCGACGCGTTGCGTGGCGAACTGCGGGTAACGAAGGTCGAGCGCGATCTTCTGAAGGAGCAACTCAAGGCGTTCGAGCGCCGGCTGTTCGGGGCGAAGAGCGAGGCACGCAGCGCGGATCAGCGGGACCTGTTCCTGAACGAGGCGGAAGCGCTGGCGCCGACGGCGGCGACGCTCCCGGCTCAGGAAGACGAAGTCGACAGCACGCCGGTGGCCGGCCACCGGCGCAAGAAGTCCGGACGCAAGCCGCTCGATCCGGCCTTGCCGCGCGAGGTGATCCGCTACGAACTCTCTGAAGAGGAGCGCATCTGCCCGCACGACGGCAGCGTGCGGGTGGAGATCGGCGTCGAGGTCAGCGAGCAGCTCGACATCATTCCGCAGCAGGTGCGGGTGATCCGTCATGAGCGCGTGAAGTATGCGTGCCCGAGCTGTGATCAAGGCATGAAGGTCACGCCGGCGCGCTCGCGCATCATCCCGAAGGGGTTGTTCACTGAAGCGGCGCTGGCGTGGTTCGTCATCTCGAAGTTCGTGGACGGCTTGCCGCTGTATCGAATCGCTGCACTGCTGCGGCGCTTCGGCGGCGATATCTCGCGCAATACGCTGGCAGCCAGCGTGGTGCGCCTGGGCGAAGCGGTGCAGCCCGTCATCAACCTGATGCGTGATCATCTGCTGGACAGCGAGATCGTGTTTGGCGACGAGACCACGGTGCAGGTTCTCAAGGAGCCCGGACGGGCACCGCAGACGAAGAGTTACATGTGGGCGCAAATGAACGGCAGCGGGCCGCCGGTGCGGCTGTTCAGTTATGCGCCCGGGCGCAGCAAACAGCTGGGAGCGGACCTGTGGGTCGGCATGCGCCGTGGCGCCGTGCTGATGACCGATGGTTATGAGCCGTATAACGCGATCGCCAGCGCGAACGAACTCGTGCATTTAGGATGCTGGGCCCATTGCCGACGATATTTTGTAGAAGCCGAGGCGGTCTTGCCCAAAGAGGCGCGTGGCCGTCATCAACCCGCGACGCAGTTCATCCATCTGATTGGCAAGCTGTACGCGGCGGAGTCGCGTGCCAGCGAAAAACCGCATCGGCGGGCGCGACTGCGCCGACGCTATAGCCGCGCGGTGCTCGCGCAAATCAAAGCGTTACTGGATCATCACCTCAAGACGACTGCACCCAAGGGCTTGCTGGGCAAGGCGTTGAATTACCTGGCCGGGCAGTGGCCCAAGCTGAACCGCTATGTCGAGAACGAAGCGTGGCCCATCGACAATAATCCTTGCGAAAATTCAATCCGACCTTTCACGGTAGGCCGCCGCTCTTGGCTCTTCGCGGACACGGTGGGCGGGGCGAAAGCGAGTGCCAACCTCTATTCGCTCGTTGAGTCGTGCAAGGCCAATCGCGTCGACATCTACCGCTACCTGACTGATCTGTTCAAGGCGCTGCCCTACGCAAAGAGCGCCGACGACTACGAGGCGCTGCTACCCTGGAAGCTGGGCAAGCGGGAGCACGAAAAAAACGTCTAGGTCAAGGCTGCGGGAGGGACGTGCTTCGCTGATCGCTTACGTTTCTCGCGACGGAAGCGGCCGGGTCGCTCGCGGTGTACGGCACCAAAGTCGCCGTGTTCAAGCACTTTGGCGCGTTGCCGTTGCATGTCGTGTTCGATGGCCTGATTACCGGCTCGGCGCTGATGGCAGGCTCGTTCTCGGCGCGCTATGTCGTAGTTCGTATGAGTGCCCGCACCTTCAAACTGGTGGTCGACGGCTTGATGCTGTCCTCGGGACTTTCGCTGCTGTGGGCCGCAGCAAGGTAGTCGCGATCCACCGACCTTTCATCCCACGGAAGCTTCGAACACCCGGCGGTAGTTGCCGCCGAGGATCATCCCCACCTCGTCTTTGGTGAAGCCGGCCGTCAGCAGGGCATCGGCCAGCGTCGGCAACTGCTCGTAGCTGCGGAATACGGGCGGGTTGATGAAGCCGAGCATGTCCGTGCCCAATCCCACATGCTCGACGCCGACCACATCGGCCATGCGCTTCATGCCGTTCGCCATCCCCTGCAAATCGCGATACGTCCCGGAACTCGGCCATACCCCGATCACGCCACCTGTGCCGGCGATCAAACGGGCATGGTCCGGTTTGATCAGGCGGCTGCGCGCCGATGGATGCGTCGCGAGTGCGGAATGTGACAGGATCAGTGGCTTGGTCGTCGTGTCCGCTGCGCGCTTGACGAGGTCGTAGGTGCCATGCGCGACATCCACGACGATCCCTAGCGCATTGCAACGGCGCACTACGTCCGCGCCGAAGTCGGTGAGGCCGCCGTGAATGGGCGGCTCGGTCTGGATATCGCCGAGTTCGTTGATCCGATAGTGAGTGAGTTGCAGATGGCGCAACTGATGCTGCGTATACGCTTCATCGACGCGATCGAGCTTGCCCTCCAGAAAGTCGCCGCCCTCAGCGGCGATAATCACGCAAGGTCCTGTTTTGCTGTTCGCGGCAAGCGATGCCGTGTCCGTCACCACCTGCATCTGTTCGCGCTGGACCAACGCGTGCGCGCGGGCGAATTCGGCCTGACCGAGGGCGTATAGTTCGCCATCCTGAGGAGTTCGCCAGGCTTCGATGCGCTTGCGGTCGGCGGTGACGTGCGTGACGACAGTGTCGGTGACAATCGCAAGGCAGATGACGTTCATGCCGCCCGCGCGCATCGGCGCTGCGAGGGGAAGGAACGGGCGATTGGCCCCAATGGCCGGGTCGCGCGACACAATCACCCGGCCGGCGTGGCTGTGCATATCCATGGTCAACGTGTCGGCGGTGCGCCACGCGGATGGATTGTCGGACGTATGCGCGTCCGGTGTCTGTGGGTCGGGTGTCTCAGCGGCGGCCGGCTTTTCAGTGTAGCCCGCGAAGCGGCCGGGCGCGCAAGCTGCGAGGCCCAGCGCCGCGCTCGATGCGAGAAACGCCCGACGACTCGTGCTGCGTGGCGCGTGGTCCGGCAGTAAGTCGACCGGACGAGCGTCGACGAGTTGATAGCGCCAGCCGGCGGGGTCGTCGACGAGGCGCTGCAGGCGCCCCCTGAGGGTGACGGCCTGCTCCTGCGGTGCGCAGGGCACCTCGGCAAACACCTCCACGCACGACAGCGGATCGCGCGGCACGCAGCCGCCGCAGCAAGGGGCATCGGCTGCGAGGACAAAGTAATCGGCTTTCTTCGCTGTGGGATCGAGCGAAATCATCCAGCCGCATAGTTCGATCGTCGCGCCGTGTAGTGAATCGGCTTCGCCTGTTCGGATACTCGACCAGTCAAGAGGCATAGGCATTCCCATGGCTTGAGTGACAACCTGAATTTGCAAAGCGTATTACGCGCTGATGAAGCAAGCGTGTCCTGCTTAGGCGGTCCATCTTGCCCGGCGGCGGCGTTCCCCTTCACCTGGACGCGGCGCGTGTCCGCCCCGTCGCGGCACGGGCCGGGCGCCGCTTGCCTGAGGTCAACGTTGCCAACGTCTGTTCGACGATGGCGAGCGCCTCGGCCTTGAGCGTCTTCGGATCGTCTGCATCGTCGAGCAGCAACGCCGCCTCGCAGACCATGCGACCGATCATCCGTGCGGCAAGGTAGGGATTCCCAACTGCGGCCTCGTCCTGCTGAGCGCCACCTGAGAGCGCCGCAATCAGGAGCCCGTAAATATGCGCTTCCTCGATCTCCCTGCAGCGTGCGGCGCCGAGCACGGCGGGTGCGGCCTCGATCACCAGGTGCCGGTAGGCGGGCTCGGAGCACACCTCCAGGAACTCGCGAATGCCGGCACGTATACGCTGCGATTTCGGTGCGGCTTCGGCGACGGCACGCACGCGGGCCGCAGCCGCAGTCTGTAGCGAGACCACCAATGCATCGAACAACTCCGTCTTGTCGCTGAAGTGGTGATAGAACGCGCCGCGCGTCACGCGCGCTTTGCGGGCAATCGCCTCGATGCCGACCTGCTGATATCCCTCCGACGTGAACAACTCGCCTGCCGCGACGACCAGCGCTTCGCGGGTAGCGTCGGCGTATTCCTCACGACGTGTTTTGAACGGACCTGCGTTTTCCATAGGGCTTCTATCCAGCGCTTGACTTTTCACCTTCGCATCGTAGTATACATACACTATGTATGTGAAATTCATGACGTATGTCGTCGTGAAGGGTGAAGCCTGCGTCGATAGCCGACGCTCTCTCAGGAGATTTGCAATGACTGGTTCAACGAACACCGATGTGAAGTACGTCCCGCCTTCGGCCGAGCAATTGCGGAATGCCCGCGCTGTGGTCAGCCGCTTCGCCGAGCACTGGAGCCATCCCGTCGCAGACGGCCTGCGCGACCTGATGCATCGGGACACACGCAACCTGATTCCGCCCATGACTGTGCCGGCGGATCGGGAAGGCGTGGTCGAGCACTTCAGGCAAGTGCTGGCACAACTACCGGATCTGAAAGTGGAGGTGCTGCAATGGGCGCCGACGGGCGATGCCGTATTGATCGAGTGGCGAGCGTCGGCGAGTGTGGGAGGCGAGACGCTTGAGTGGCAGGGCGTCGACCGCTTCAACATCCGCGGCGACCGCATGTATCAGGGGCAGGTGTACTGGGACACGCGCCGGGTGGCCGAGCAGGTGGCCGATGCGGCGCGGCGCGCCACCGAACGGCGCGCCGCTGCTTCTTGATATCAGGCGCGCGGCACCCCGTCCTCCACCAGCACTGCCACGGGCATTGCCGCGAGCACGTCGCGCACCAGCAGCAAGCCGTTATCCTCAACTTTGGGCGCAGCGGTGCTCATCCAGTCGAAGAGTGAGCGCGAGGTCAACTCAGCGGGCATCTCAAGCGCTGTATCTTCCCATTGCGCGGCGTCGACGAGTGGCAGGTCGTTGCCCTTGTCGAGTAAGCCCGCCGCAAGGTGCGTCACGATGATCACGGCCCAGGCGTTGGCATGCTTTCGCGCAAACGCCACTACCTGTGCCGCGTGCTTGCCCTTCACCGTCAGCGGCACGTACGCGCCCTCGCTCAGCAATTGCGGCAGATGCGCGCGCAACGCCAGCAAGCGCTGTACGACGGCCAGTTTCACGCGTCCATTGCGCCAGTCAGACAGAAAGTCCGATGGCGGCGTTTCAACCAGCCACGCCGCCCGCTGCGCAAAATCAACGGGCCGGCGATTGTCGGGATCGACCAGACTGAAATCCCACAACTCAGTGCCTTGATACAGATCGGGCACGCCGGGTGACGTGAGTCGCAGCACGGTCTGCTGCAAGCTGTTGATCGCGCCTGCCTGGCTGATCCTTGCGACCAACGCCGATAATTCGTGCAGAAAACCGTCGCGCCGCTGCGGCGCGAGGATATCGAACAGGAAGTCGCGGCAGGCCTTCTCATACGCTTCGTCGGGCGCGAGCCACGACGTGCGCAACTTCGCTTCGCGCAGCGCCTTCAACTGCCATTGCGCGACCCGTTCGGCGAGTTCCTTGACGCCGGCCTCGTCGCCAGGAGAGAGTTCGGGCGGCCAGCAACCCACCAGCGTCTGATACAGCATCGCCTCTGCCGCCGGGCCTGGCGCCCAGTCGTGATCCGGCGTGGCCAAACTGCCGTCGTGCGCGCGGCGGTGTGGTGCGTTCAACGTCGACCATGCGCGCAGCGTCCCGCTCCAGTCAACCGCAATCTCACTGAGCACCGCAAGACGTGCGCGCAGATCTTCACCGCGTTTGTGATCGTGCGTGGCGGTCGCCAGCATCGCGTGCGGAAAGCGGCGTGCGCGTTCGAGATTGGCAGCATGAAATTGCTCGACTGAAAGCGCGAACTCGCCTGGGTCCGAACCCACTTCGTTGCGCGACAACAAGCGGCCATATCGATAGCAAGCCGTGTCCTCGACGGCTTTCGCAGCCACGGGCGCAGTCAACTGCGAAAACAGCGTCTGCGCAGTACGACGAGACGAGCCCGCGTGATTGAACGGTTGTCCATTCGCGCCTTGCTGCGGGGTAGCGGCCGGACTCTGACGAACCGCTGTGGCGTCTTCGGCCGCGCCGTTGCCCAACCAGGCATCGACCTGTTCCAGCACGGCGTAATCCGCAGGCGAGAGCGCTTGCCTCGCGCCGGCCAGCGCCTGATTGAAAAAGACGTTGTCGGCCTCCGAGCGCAAGCCGTTCTGCGGATAGATGCGATACACCGGAAAATGCACCACGAGTTCGGTCAGCACGCGTCGCAATGCGGTGAAGGTGAAATCGCGCGTGTTGATCGAATCACGGGCGATTCGGTGCAACGCCCGCGCCGCGCGGTCCAGTTCAGCGGAGAGGTTTTGCGCGAGGATCTTGCGCCGCGCCGCCAGTGCTTCATCGGCAAAGATCGCACTGCGTCCGGTCAGTTCGGCCCACGTAGCTGCGAGCGGTTCGGCACCCGCAGGATCGTGCAACAACGCGCCGACATCGTTCATGAAGTCGTAGCCGGTTGTGCCGTGTATCGGCCAGTCGTCACGCAAGGGCTCATCGCGTCCGAGGATTTTCTCGACCACGATATAAGGCTCGCCGTCGCGCAGTTCGCCGAGGCGTTGCCGTAGCCGCTGGCAATATTCGCGTGGTTCGGCGAGACCGTCCACATGGTCTATCCGCACGCCGTCGATCAAGCCTTCCGCATAGAGCCGAAACGGCAACGCATGGACCGTGTCGAACACCTCGGGCCGTTCAACCCGGACGCCGGCCAGCGTGCTGATGTCGAAGAAGCGCCGCCAGTTCACTTCGTCCGACGCCGTGCGCCACCACGCGAGTCTGAAATGCTGGCGCTCGAGCAGCCGATGCAGACGGTCGCGGGAAGCATGCTCGCCCGGCGCATAGTTGGCCAGCGCGGCTTCAATCGCCGACATGCCGTTCTGGGCAACAAACTCGCGCAGCAACTCGCGTGCTTCGGCGGCGCGCGGTTGATCGGCGGGTTGCGTGGTGAGGCCCTGGAAGCGCTCGGCGAGCGCACTGAGATCCGCGCGCTCGGCGCTTTGCAGAATCGCCGCATAATCGACCGGACACACAGGGCCGACATGGGGGCCGTAGCCCACGTAGAAGTGTCCCGTTTGCGCGGCGAAGCGCAGTTCGATGCGTCCGGCTGCGAGTTCGTCTCCGTACGATGCTCCCAGGCACGGCATCAGCACCTTGCCGCGTAGCGCGGGATCGGGCGAATGCCAGTCGATGTCGAAATGCCGCGCATACGCGCTATGGCGTCCCCATTCGAGAATATCGAGCCACCAGCCATTGCTCGAGCCACCGACACCCATGTGATTCGGCACCACGTCGATAATCAGCCCCATGGCGCGCTCGCGCAGTTTCTCGACCAGCCGTTTGAGGCCCGCTTCGCCGCCGCATTCCGCGCTGATCTGGCTGTAGTCGACCGTGTCGTAGCCGTGCATCGAACCCGGCTCGGCCGTCGTCACGGGCGATGCGTAGAGGTGACTGACACCGAGCGCAGCAAAGTACTCGACGTGCGCCAGTGCGTCGTCGAACGTAAAGCCCTTGTGAAACTGGAGCCTGAGTGTGGAACGCGGGACGGTCATGGTGTGTCGGGCCCCGAAGAAGCAGTAGTGGACGCAGAAGCGGAAGCGGGAACGGTGGTGCTGCGGGTGCGCTCGACCGCCAGCAGGCGGTCGCAGAAGGTCGGCTCGGCGAACAGTTCATCGACCGACAGCGCGAGGCGCCGCCGCCAGTTCGGATGCTCGTCGATCGAACCTGGCAGATTCGGCTGGTCTTCGAGCGCAAGCAGATCCTCGAGCGGATACGTGACGAGCGGCGTGGGTGTGGCGGCGACGAAGGCGAGGGCTTCATCCACCGGCGCGCTCTCGGGCGGCGGCGCAGGCACGCCATGCGCGGCGACGCCGGCCCACTGGAATGCCTCCCATAACACAGCGCGATCGTTCGCACGCTCGGCCAAGGCCACTTCGACGGGGTCGCGTCCATCGGCACGCGGCAGGGTCTGGCCGATCTGATTGCGCCACAGGATGTCCGCGCCGCGCCACCATCCGGTGACGGTGGGCAGATCGTGGGTGGTGGTGGTCGCCACTGCGTTGCGGTCCCAGTCGCCCGGCATCTTGAAGCCATGGCCCCATTCGCCGCGTTCGAACCACAGCACACGAATGCCCGCGATACCGTGTTCGTGGAGCCGTTCCCGGAAGCCGGGCGGCACCGTGCCGAGGTCTTCGCCGATCACAATTGAGCGGTGGCGCCACGATTCGAGCGAAATCAGCCGCAGCATGTCTTCGAGCGGATAGCGCAGATAAGCGCCGTCGCGCGCGCTCTCGCCTTCCGGTACGAGCCACAGACGGCGCAGGCCGAGGATGTGATCGATGCGGATGCCGCCGGCGTGCGCGAACGCGGCACGCAGCATGTCGATAAACGCCGCGAAGCCCTGGTTGCGCATGGCGCGTGGCGAGAAGGTCGTGAGTCCCCATGCCTGACCGGCCTGGTTGAACAGATCCGGCGGCGCTCCAACCGACACGCCTTGCAGCATCTCATCGCGATACGACCACGCATGACTGCCGGCACTGTCGCAGCCGACCGCGAGATCCGCGATCAAACCGACGGCCATGCCTGCATCTCGCGCTGCGTGCTGGGCGTGTGAGAGCCCCTTGGCGGCAAGCCACTGCAGGAACAGATAAAATTCGACTTCGTGCCGATGCGCGTTCGCAAACGCTTCGACCTCGGCGCTGCGCGGATCGCGCAACGCCTCGGGCCAGTGACGCCAGTGGCCGCCCGAGTCCGGCAGGGCAAGCTGAACCGCCTGCAATGCCTCGAAGCGCGCGTGGTCCTCGAGCGCCCGGCCGCCGTGCACGCAAAACGCGTTGAATTCGAGCGCACGCGGCGCGTCCTGGGCTCGATCGTGCACGCAGAACTGCTCGAAGAGCGTACGCAATACCTTGAGCTTGAGTCGCACGGCCTGCGGCCAGTCGATCAGCGTCAGACGTTCGAGCTGCGACCACGCTTCGCCGGCCTGATGCGCTTCGATGGCGGCGCGCGCCGCCTCCGCGCCGAAAACGGCGGCCGGATCGATATGCGTGACGTTGAGCCACAAGCGCGACGAGGGCGAATAGGGACTAAAGCGCTCCGGCTCGGCGCTGAACATCGCATGCGTCGGACTGACCGCAAGCGCGTGCGCGCCGCGCTTCGCGCTCTCAATGGCGAGTTGCGTGAGCGCCGTATAGTCGCCGATCCCGCCATCGCCCGTACGGCGCAAACCATAAAGCTGCGCGGCAACACCCCACAACGGCGGCGCGAGCGTGTTCTGCACCGTCTTCCACGCATCTGCCGCCGTATAGCAGCGCGACGGCGCCACCGCGAGCGTAATGCGGTGGTCGTTGATGTAGAGCGTGTGATAACCGGGTTCGTCGATCGGCGACAGCAACGCGGCCTCGCCTTTCGGCGCCGTGAAGCGACCGTCGATCTGCGAACCGCTTTCCAGTTCGATGCGGTAGTGGCTGCCGGATTTGATCGCCGCCGCCGGCAGTGCGATGCCGCGCTCGCATTCGGCGGTCATCAGCGGCGGCAGCTTGCGGCCGGACAGTTCTGCTTCGAGCGCGGCGGCGCTCTGGCGGATCTGGGTCGCGTTGCCGCACGGCAACCCCATCCGGTCGAGCAGCACGGCGAGCGTGCTTTCCGGAACGTGTTGCGTGGTGTGATGCGCGTCTTGCCATTCGACCTCAAAGCCGGCGCGCGCGGCGAGACTGTTGATGGAGTCCGTACGTCGGGTGGCATTCATGCGTGCCACTCCCGTTCGATGACTTTGCGTGCATCGTGAGTGTTCGCGTACTCGCTGACGTCGCCGGTCAGCCACGCGATGAACGCGCAGGACGGTAACCGATGCTGGCCGAGATGATCGCGGACGCGCGGCGGTGTTTCGAAGACGACCTTGCCTTTGGGCGCTTCCTTCTCCGGAAACGGCACTTCAGCGTCGCTCAGATTCAGTGCGATGGACAGCGTCTCCCCATCGTCGAGCCGCCAGCGTGCGATGAGCGCGTTGGCGTCACCACCGTTCTGCGCGGAGAGCACGGTTGCACCCAGCGCTTTCGAATGGGCGAGGCGCGGCGTAATCAGCTTCGCCCGTACCGTCAGCGCGGATTTGTAGAAATGCATCCAGTCGAGCCGTTCGTGCGCGTCGGGCTGTGCCGCAGAATCGGCTGGTGGCGATGACGCAGCAAACGTCTGCGGATGATTCGGATCCGGAATCTGTGCGCGGCGCTTTTCGTCGCTGAAGGACGCGAAGCGCGCGAATTCGCGACGGCGTCCTTCGCGTACGGCATCCGCCAGATCGCCTGTGTAGTCGGTGAAGAACAGGAACGGCTGATCCGAGCCAAACTCTTCGTCCATGAACAGCAGCGGAATCTGCGGCGAGAGCAGCAACAGGCCCGTGGCGGCCCGCAGCGCATCTGGTGGGCACAGCTTGCGCAAGCGCTCGCCGAACGCGCGGTTGCCGATCTGATCGTGGTTCTGCAGAAACATCACGAACGAGGTGGGTGACACGTGCCCGCTCGGTTCGCCGCGCGGCTTGCCGTCGTGGATCGGCGAAGGCTCACCCTGGTACGCAAATCCCTCGGCGAGCACGCGCGCCAGCTTGCGGATGGGCTCGTCCGCGAACGCATGATAGTAGCCCTCGGTCTCGCCGGTCAGCAGTACGTGCAGGGTGTTGTGCGCGTCGTCGTTCCACTGCGCGTCGAAATGCGTTTCGAGCAGATTGGCGGTGTTGTGCTCGTTTTCGAGGACGAGGTGCACGTGGCGTCCGTGCCGTACCTTGGCGCGAATATGGTCCGAGAGTTCGCGCAGCCATTCGTGATTGTCGATCGCATGTACCGCGTCGAAGCGCAGGCCGTCGAAGCGGTACTCGTTGATCCAGTACAACGCGTTGTCGCAGAAGAAATCGCTCACCTCCGTGCGCTCGAAGTCGATGGCCGGGCCCCAGGGTGTATGGGTGCCTTCGCGAAAGAACGGCTTCGCATATTGGTGCAGATAGTTGCCGTCCGGGCCAAAGTGGTTGTAGACCACGTCGAGGAATACGTTCAGACCGAGACCGTGCGCCGTATCGATCAGCGCCTTCAAGTCGTCGGGACGCCCGTAGGACGAATCGGGCGCATACGGCAGTACGCCGTCATAGCCCCAATTACGCTGGCCGGGAAAGTCGTTCAAAGGCATCAGTTCGATGGCGGTCACACCCAGTTCGGCGAGCGCGGGCAGACGCTGCATGACACCCGCGTAGCCGCCCAGCGTGCCCACATGCAACTCGTACAGCACGGTCTCTTCCCATGGCCGGCCATGCCAGTGCGGGTTCTGCCACGTGTAGGCGCGTGGATCGATCACTTCGCTCGGGCCATGCACGTCCTGCGGCTGGAACCGCGAAGCAGGATCGGGGACCGCCAGTTCGCCGTCGAGGCGGTAGCGATACAGCGTGCCCGCGCCGCCATCGGCTTCGGCTTCAAACCAGCCGTTGCCGGTCGGCGTCATCTCGAGCGTGACGGGTGTGGCCGGCCCTTCGATTTCGACTTGCACCGACTTGCACGACGGCGCCCAAAAGCGAAAGCGCGTGCGTGGTCTCGCGCTCGCTGCACCCAGCAGCTGCGCCCCGAACGGCAGGCAATGCGCATGATGACGCGCATGAGGATCAATCGGACTTTCGGACATGATTCATCACCATTCGGTTTTGCTCCGCTGCCTCGTGTTCCGGCAACGCTAAGTGTGCGATTCGCCGTCGGTGGGCAGGGCCGTGCCTGGGTCGGGTGGCAACGCGGTCAACAACCGCGGGCCGTGCTGCGGCCCAGCTTCCCACCCGGCTTGCCAATCTGCTTCGCCTACCGCCCGCGCGGCCAGCATGACGAGGCCGTGGGCGGCCACTTCCACTTCCGGCACCGCCTGCGGATGAGGGCGCGCGTCGGGGTCTGCGGTATCCAGCAGCACATGCCATTCCAGGTGCGGCGCCGGAGGCGCGAAACGCAACATGCTGCCCGATGCGTTGAGCATCATTAACAATACTTCCGTTTCGCCGTCGAGTCCTGGACCTGCGCGGCGCAGCGTCAACGCGCGACCTTCCGGGTCCTGCCAGGCCTCGATAGTCAAGGGAAAACCGCGTTCGTCGAACCAGCCGATGTCGTAAAGACCGGGCAATACCTCGCGGTCGCCGAACAGGAAGCGGGTCTCGCGCAAGAGAGGATGCTGTTTGCGCAAGGTGATCACGCGTGCGACGAACTCGGTCATTCTGCGACCTTCCTCAGACCCCGCGTGTTCCCAATCGATCCATGATATTTCGTTGTCCTGGCAGTACGCATTGTTATTGCCATGCTGGGTGCGGCAGGATTCGTCGCCGGCGAGCAGCATCGGCGTGCCGAGCGCCATGAACAGCGTCGCCACCAGCGAGCGCGCGACTCGCGCACGCGTTTCGAGAATCGCGGGATCGTCGCTTGGACCTTCGACGCCCCAGTTCGAACTGCAGTTCTCGTTATGCCCGTCGTTGTTGTTCTCGCCGTTCACTTCGTTATGCTTTTGCTCGTAGGCAACGATATCGGCGAGCGTGAAGCCGTCGTGCGATGCAACGAAATTGACCGAGGCCCACGGCTTTCTAAAGCGGTGGTTGAACAGATCGGCCGAGCCGGTGAGGCGGGCGGCGAGATCGGGACGCAGCCCGGCGTCGCCACGCCAGAAGCGGCGCACGGTATCGCGAAAGCGGTCGTTCCACTCCGCGAAGCCGGGCGGATGATGGCCGAGCTGATAGCCGCCTGGACCGATGTCCCACGGCTCGGAAATCAGCTTGCGTTGCGACAGGATCGGATCCTGGCGCAAGGCGTCGAAGAAGCCGGAGCCCGGATCGAAGCCGTTATGTTCGCGGCCCAGCGTCACGCCGAGATCGAAACGGAAGCCGTCGATGTTGAACGCCGTCGACCAGTAGCGCAGCGAATCCATCACCATTTGCAGCACGCGAGGATGCGGCAGATTCAGCGTGTTGCCGCACCCGGTGTCATTGATATGGTGGCGTTCGCCGCCGGGCACGAGGCGGTAGTAGCTGGCGTTATCGAGGCCGCGCCACGACACCGTTGGACCCATTTCGCCACCTTCGCACGTGTGGTTGTAGACCACGTCGAGGATCACTTCGATACCTGCCGCATGCAGTTGCCGCACGGCGATGCGCATCTCATCGAGCCGGTGCGTGCTCAGATACGACGGCTCCGGCGCAAAAAATGCCGCCGTGTTGTAACCCCAGTAGTTGCGCAGACCACGCTCCACCAGGAAGCGATCGTTCAGGAACGCATGCACTGGCAACAGTTCGACGGCAGTGACGCCAAGTTTTTGCAGGTGTTCGATAAATTCCGGCGACGACAGCGCCGCAAAAGTGCCACGTTCGTGTGTGCGCAGATTGGGGCGCAGCATCGACGCGCCGCGCACGTGGGTTTCGTACACAACCGTCTCGCCCCAAGGCACGTTCGGCCGCGTGTCGTGCGACCAGTCGAACGCCTCGTCGATCACGACGCATTTCGGCATGGCCGGCGCCGAATCGCGCCGGTCGATCGACAGGTCGAGCCGGTTCGAATGCACGCGGTAACTGAAGAGCGCGTCGGACCAGCGAAACTGTCCGACGAGCTTGCGCGCATAGGGGTCGAGCAACAGCTTGTGCGGATTGAAGCGATGCCCATTCTGCGGCTGGTAGGGACCGTGTGCGCGAAACCCATAGGCGGTGCCGGGATGCGCGTTAGGCAGATAGCCGTGCCAGATCTCATCGGTGCATTCCGGCAGCGTGTAGCGCTTCATTTCCTTGCGGCCTGTGGGGTCGAACAGGCACAACTCGATCTGCTGGGCATTGGCCGAGAAAACTGCAAAGTTGACTCCGAGTCCGTCCCAGCTCGCCCCGAGTGGATAGGGCGAGCCCGGCGACAGCCGGTCGGGCAATGCATACATGGTTCCCGTCCTTGTTCTGATGGTTCGTTTATTCGCGGGGCGTTCCTTCAAACTATTCGGCGGCGTCGCGTCACGTGTCCGCGCGCAGCACGATTGTCGCGAGCGGCGGCAGGATCAGCGAAGCCGATTGCGGCTTGCCGTGACTCGCAACGTCCTCGGTGTAGATCAGCCCGGCGTTACCGAGGTTCGAGCCGCCGTACACGCTGGCGTCGGTGTTGAGAACCTCGCTCCAGCGTCCGGCGAGCGGCATACCGAGGCGATAGCCGAGGCGCGGCACTGGCGTGAAGTTGCAGACGATCACCAGTTCGCGCCCCGCCCCGTCGACGCGCCGGTAGGCGAACACGCTGTTGTCGCTATCGTCGCCAATCAGCCATTCGAAGCCTCCAGGTTCGCAGTCGAGCGTGTACAGCGCAGGTTCATCGCAATAGAGCAGGTTCAGATCACGCACCAGTTTTTGCGCGCCATGGTGAAGCGGATCGTCGAGCAGATGCCAATGCGGCGAGCCGTCGTGATCGAACTCCGCCATCTGCCCGAACTCGCCGCCCATGAAGAGCAGCTTCTTGCCGGGATGGGTCCACATGAAACCGAAATACGCACGCAGGTTCGCAAAGCGTTGCCAGCGATCGCCCGGCATCTTGCCGAGCAACGAGCCTTTGCCGTGCACCACCTCGTCGTGAGAGAGCGGCAGTACGAAGCACTCCGAATAGGCGTACACCATGCCGAATGTCATGTTGTGATGATGGTAGCGGCGGTACACCGGGTCTTCGTGCATGTAGTGCAGCGTGTCGTGCATCCAGCCCATGTTCCACTTGAACTCGAAGCCGAGGCCGCCGTCTTCGACCCGTGCCGTTACACCTGGCCACGCTGTCGATTCTTCCGCAATCGTGATCGCACCAGGCACACCCGGCACGTAGCCGACTTCGTGATTCAGCCGCTTGAGAAACGCAATCGATTCGAGATTCTCGCGGCCGCCATAGATGTTCGGTACCCACTCGCCCGCTGCGCGCGAATAGTCGCGATACAGCATCGAGGCGACTGCATCCACCCGCAGGCCGTCCACGTGATAGCGCTTGAGCCAGGCCAATCCCGAAGCGATCAGGAACGCGCTCACCTCGTTGCGGCCGAGGTTGTAGATCATCGTGTTCCAGTCCTGGTGATAGCCTTCGCGCGGATCGGAGTGCTCATAGAGCGGCGTGCCGTCGAAGTCGATCAGGCCGTGCGCGTCGTTCGGAAAGTGCGCCGGCACCCAGTCGAGAATCACGCCGAGCCCGGCTTCGTGCGCCCGGTTGACGAACTGGGCGAACTGCTCGGGTTTGCCGAAGCGCGCCGACGGCGCAAATTGCCCCAGCGGCTGGTAACCCCACGAGCCGCCAAACGGATGCTCGGCAATCGGCATGAATTCGACGTGCGTAAATCCCATGCCCTGCACGTAGGGGATCAGGCGCTCGGCCAGCTCGGACCAGTCGAGGCTGCGATGGCCTTCCTCCGCGATGCGCAACCAGGACTCGGCGTGCACTTCGTAAATGGAGATCGGCGAGCGCGGCGTCTGATTGGCCCCGCGCGACTGGATCCAGGCGTCGTCGGTCCACGGAAACTGCTCGATCTCGTCCACATGCGCGACGACCGACGCAGTCGCGGGCGGCCGCTCGGTTTGCATGGCACAGGGGTCCGCCTTGAGCGGCAACGGATGACCGTCGCGGGCCAGCAGTTCGTATTTATAGCGTGTGCCCGGGCCGACACGCGGCACGAACAGTTCCCACACGCCGGCCTGATGGCGCAGGCGCATCGGATGCCGGCGTCCGTCCCACGAATTGAAGTCGCCGACCACCGAGACACGCCGCGCATTGGGTGCCCACACCGCAAATCGCACACCCGGCACGCCGTCGACTTCCATGGGGCGCGAGCCGAGGCATTCGAGCACGGCATACGGATCGCCGTGAGCAAGACGGTGCAACGGTTCGTCGCCAAGCACCGGACCGAACGAATAGGTGTCCTCGATTTCCTGCACGTGGCCATGCCAGTCGATGCGTAGCCGGTACGGCACCGCCGCGTTGACGCGGCCGACGAACAGTCCGTTCGGATGGATCTTCTGCAACTCGCCGAGCGGCGCACCATCGGCGCGCGCAATCACCGTAACGTGCGCAGCATTCGGCAGAAGCGCGCGCACTTCCGTCCCCGCGTCGCCCTGATGCATGCCCAGTTGCGAAAACGGATCGGGATGACGTGCCTCGACGAGTGCATCGAGATCGAGCGGTTGCAGGCCGGCGGTCGGATCGTACTCACTCATAATCGCCCTCAGCCGGGTTAGGCGGTGTGGCGCCGGCAGAGCCGGACGCCGATGGATCGTGGGGGGTGCCCGTGTCGCCGAGCAGCCGGCTCGCGAGCGCGGCAAGACCGCGCACCGGCAAGCTGAGCCATGTCGGACGATTGGCGGCCTCATAACGGATTTCGTAGGCGGCCTTTTCGATCAGGAACAGGTCGAGCAGCGCCTGCTCCGAAACCGGTGCGACGAGCGGCTGGGCCGCCTCTGCGACCGCGTCGCGGTACGCCGCGAGGAAACTCTCGGCAGCATAGCCGCGGAAGCGGTCGAACAGCGCGCGCTTGCGATCGGCGGTCTGTTGCGGCGCGCTTTCCGTGGTGGATTGCGCGGCTGCGCTGGCATACGAGTACGAGCGCAGCAAACCCGCGACGTCGCGCATCGGGCTCGACTTCTGGCGACGTTCTTCGAGCGAACGCGCCGGCTCGCCCTCGAAATCGATCAGATACGCGTCGCCTTGGGCGACCAGCACCTGTCCCAGATGGAAGTCGCCGTGAATGCGCGTGCGTAACGCGCCCGCGTCGGTCGGCACCAGCTTCGCGACGGCTTCAGTCAACGCCTCGCGCCGCTGGAGCAGGCTGCGGGCCAGTTCCTGCGTATCGTCGGTCAATTGATCGACGCGTTGCGCGAGCAGGTCGAGCGCGGACGTGAGCAAGGCAAGCGTGCCGTCGGTCCACGCCTGCACCTGCTCGGGCGTGGCGGTTTCCGGCGCGAACGCTGGATCGTCGGAAGGCGAGGCGAGCGCGACATGCAGCTCGCCAAGACGCCTGCCGATAATGGCGGCCATGCTCCGGTAGCCGTCGATGGCCTGCGCTTCCTTCTCGCGATCGGGCGCGCCGTCGTCGGCATCGACTGCGAGCGCGAGGTCGTCGATCGTGCGGCGCAGATAATCGAGCGCCCAGTTCCAGGCGTCGCCCTGGTTGTCGATAAAGCCTTGCAGGATACACAGCGTATGCGGCACACCGGCCGGGTCGACGCGCACCACTTCGCCATAAAGCGGCGCCGTGTTGGCGTAACCGATCTTCGTCAGATACCGGCTGATTTCCGCTTCGGGATGGATCCCGCTCACGAGCCGCCGCACCAGCTTGAGCACCACGGCATCCGCGATGATCAGCGAACTGTTGCTCTGTTCCGCGGCGAGCCAGCGAATTTCGGGCCGGTCACCGAGGTCGAGTTCGTCGAAACGTTCGGTGGGAATAAAGCAGATTTCGCTCTTCTGCACGGTCGGCACGACTGCGCGTTCGCGCAGCTTGCGCAAGACGTTGTGCGCGAAGATCGGCAGGGCGAATGCGTCGGTCAGATGACCGACATTGCGGCCGCGGCGCACGCGGGCCAGCGCCAGTTGCATGAAGAGCGGCGTGGTGGTTTCGCCGCCCCACGTAATGGCGATCGGCAGCACGTAGCGTTCGGTGTGATCGCCGACGTCCGCTTCGATCTCGGTGAAGGCGAAACCGCCGTTCGGGATTGTCGTGAGTGCCGCAAGACGCACCGCGCGCAACTGCTGATCTTTCGACGCAAACCAGCGGCGCCGGCTCAGCCACGACGGCAGTACTTCGGATTCGAGGAGGCGAACGTTTTCTGGCGTTGGGCCGACCTGACCTTCGCGGATCACAATCGTCACGAACTCGGGCAGCGGTTCAGAGTGCGCCTGTGCCCAGGTCGGACGCTGGGTGCCCGGGCAGATGAGAAACCACAGAAAGCCGTAGGGCGGAAACGTCAGCAGATAAGTTAGCTGGCCGATCGCCGGGAACACGGAGTCCGCGGTCATCTCGATCGGCACGGACCCATTGAACTCGGACAGATCGAGCTCAACCGCTTGCGGCGCACGCGAAAGATTCGCGACGCACAGAATGGTCGGCTCTCCCGGCAACTCGCGCAGATATGCGAGGATCTTGCGGTTGGCCGGCTTCAGGAAGCGGATCGTGCCGCGCCCGAAGGTCTGCTTGGCGCGGCGCGTGGCGAGCATGCGGCGCGTCCAGTTGAGCAGTGAGTGCGGATCGCGGCTTTGCGCTTCGACGTTCACCGCGTCGAAGCCGTACAGCGAGCCCATCACCGGCGGCAGCACCAGTTGCTCGGGATCGGCGCGTGAAAAGCCGCCGTTGCGGTCCGATGACCATTGCATCGGCGTACGCACACCATCGCGGTCGCCGAGGTGGATGTTGTCACCCATGCCCAGTTCGTCGCCGTAATAGATCACGGGCGTGCCGGGCATCGACAGCAGCAGCGAGTTGATCAGCTCGATGCGTCGGCGATCGCGCTCCATCAGCGGCGCAAGACGACGCCGGATGCCGAGATTCAGCCGGGCGCGGCGGTCGCTTGCATAGGTGTTCCACAGATAGTCGCGCTCGGAATCCGTGACCATTTCGAGCGTCAGTTCGTCGTGATTGCGCAGGAAAATCGCCCACTGGTTGGTTTCTGCCAGGTCTGGCGTTTGCCGCATGATGTCGGTGATCGGAAAGCGGTCTTCGCTGGCGATCGACATATAAATGCGCGGCATCAGCGGGAAGTGGAACGCCATATGGCATTCGTCTTCGTCGCCGAAATATTCCTTCACGTCTTCCGGCCACTGGTTCGCCTCGGCGAGCAACATCCGGTTCGGATATTCGGCGTCGATGGTGGCGCGGATCTTCTTCAGGATCGAGTGCGTTTCCGGCAGATTCTCGTTGTTGGTGCCTTCGCGTTCCACCAGATACGGCACCGCATCGAGACGTAGCCCGTCAATGCCCATGTCGAGCCAGAAGCGCATGACCTGCAGCACTTCCTTTAGCACGGCCGGATTGTCGAAATTCAGATCGGGCTGGTGCGAGTAGAAGCGGTGCCAGTAATAAGCACCCGCAACCGGATCGTGGGTCCAGTTCGACGGCTCGCTGTCGATAAAGATGATCCGCGTCCCGAGGTATTTCTGGTCCGTCTCGGACCACACGTAGAAGTTGCGATGGTTCGATCCCGGCTTCGCAAGCCGCGCGCGCTGGAACCACGGGTGCTGGTCTGACGTATGGTTGATGACCAGCTCGGTGATCACACGAATCCCGCGTGCATGCGCTTCCTGGATGAAGTGCTTCACGTCGGAAAGCTGGCCGTAGTCCGGATGCACATTGCGATAGTCGGCAATGTCGTAGCCGTCGTCACGGCGTGGCGACGGATAGAACGGCAGCAGCCAGATCGCGTTCACGCCGAGTTCGGCGATGTAGTCGAGCTTGGCAATGAGGCCAGGAAAGTCACCGACGCCGTCGTTGTTCGCGTCGAAGAACGACTTGATATGTACCTGATAAATGATCGCGTCTTTGTACCAGAGGGGGTCGTCGCTCAGCGTCGATACCTTGCCGCGTCTTGCCGGCTTCGCTTTCGCGGCGTGTCTGCCGCTAGCCACTTCGGCGTCTGTGGCCAGGGCTTGCGACGTGCTCTCGGTCGGGTCGTCACGTTTCATTACGCACCTTCGGTCGGGGGTTGGTAGCCAGCGTCTGCATGGCTGCCGCTGTCGTCGTCTGCGTTGGGGGGCTCGGCTGGCAGTCCGCCAACGGGCGCGATGCGCCAGATGGCGAACGGCATCGCACCGGGATTGAGCCGCACGTGCTGCCAGCGGCCGTACCACTCGAAGCGCGCACCGGTCATCTGGTCGACCACTTCGAGTGCTGCATGATCGTGCAAGTGCCAGTGGGCAAAGGTGGCCCATGAGAGCTCCACGTCGGCGCCCTCTTCGTTGAACGGATCGAGATTGATGGCGACGACCACCACGTTATCGCGCGCTTCGGTCGCTTTCTCGAAGAACAGGATGTGGTCATTGTGCGCCGTCAGGAACGTGACGCCCAGATGCGATTGCAGCGCGGGGTTCGCACGGCGAATCCGGTTCAAGGCGCTGATCTCGCCGACGATATTGCCGGGCCGGTTCCAGTCCCATGCGCGCAGTTGATACTTCTCGGAATCGAGATATTCCTCGCTGTTCGGCAGGGCAGTGGCTTCGCATAGTTCGAAGCCGCTATACACGCCCCATAGGCCCGACAGCGTCGCCGCGAGGGCGGCGCGAATCAGGAAGCCGGAGCGTCCCGAGGACTGCAGATGCCGCGGGTTGATATCCGGCGTGTTGACGAAGAAGTTCGGCCGGTAGTACTCGCGGATATGGGTCTGCGTGAGTTCGGTCAGATACTCGGTGAAATCGCGCTTCGACTCGCGCCACGTGAAATACGTGTACGACTGCGAAAAGCCGATCTTGCCGAGCCGGTACATCATGCGCGGCCGCGTGAACGCTTCGGCGAAGAAGATCGTATCGGGATGGCGGGCGCGCACGTCGTTGATCATCCATTCCCAGAACGGCAGCGGTTTCGTATGGGGATTGTCGACGCGGAAAATATGGACGCCCGCGTCGATCCAGAACAGGATCACGTCGCGCAACGCGAGCCACAGGTCGGGCTTGGCGTCGTGCGCATAGAAATCCGGGTTGACGATGTCCTGGTACTTCTTCGGTGGATTCTCCGCATAGCGCAGCGTGCCGTCCGGACGCCATGCAAACCACGTGGGATGCTCCTTCAGCCAGGGGTGATCCGGCGAGCACTGGATTGCGAAATCGAGCGCGATCTCGAGGCCATGCTCGTGCGCGGCGGCGAGCATCTGCTTGAAGTCGTCGAGCGTGCCCAGTTGCGGGTGGACGCCTGTGTGACCGCCTTCCGCGCCGCCAATCGCATACGGGCTGCCCACATCGCCCGGCTGCGCGTTCAGCGTGTTATTGCGGCCTTTGCGGTTGGCCAGGCCGATTGGGTGAATCGGCGGAAAGTACAGCACGTCGAAACCCATATCGCGGATGCGCGGCAGTTTCTTCGTGACATCCGCGAAGGTGCCGTGCCGCGCTTCGTCGTCGCTCATCGAGCGCGGGAAGATTTCGTACCAGCTCGCGAAGCGCGCGGCGGTCCGTTCGGCATCGATCCGGTAGATCACCGGGTCGCGCGTCAGGAACGGCCGGTGGCGCGCTGCGGCCATCGCTTTGGCGGTGGTGGGCGCGAGCAGCAGCGCGATCCGCGTGTCGAGATCCGCCTTGGCGAAGACCTTGACGATATGCTCGAGCGGTTCAGTGACAGCGCCTTCCACCGTTTCCACTTCGGCCAGCACCAGCGCAAACAGGTGGCTGGCTTCGTCGATTTCAAGCTCGACGGTTTGCCCGGCCTTGAGCTTCTTCTGCACGTGCTCGACCAGCGAGGCGAAGTCGTCGCGCCACGCGATCACGGTGAATTCGTGCCGCCCGACCCGTTCTAGCGGGATGCGGGCATGCCACAGATCGTTGCCTGCCGGCGGCGCGGGGCGCATTGGGACTTCGTGCCAGGCGGTTTCATCGGCTGCTCGCCACACCACAGCAGCAGCGATCTTGTCATGCCCTTCCGCGAAGATCGCGGCCATGATCTCGGCGCGCTCGCCGACCGTTCGCTTGACGACGAAGCGTCCATAGTCGACCGACGGCGTCACGCTTTCGATCGCCACGCGCGGCGCGGCAATGGCCTCCAGTACGGATTTGCGGCCGCTGCGCTTGCTGCCCGCCTTGTCGATGGGCGGAGCGAGCCGCACCGGCTTGTCGGCCAGCGCGCCGAACAGACGGCATGCGCCGGGCGCAAGCGTGAAGGGGAGCAGGGTGGCGGGCGTCACACGCGCCGGGGCGTCGAGTGGCACGAAGCGCGTGAAGTTGCCTGGCACACCGGCGAGAAAGCGCGCGGGATCGACCCGCACCGGCATGCCGAGGTCCGGGTTGATGACGATCAGCGTCGCTTGCTGGCTGTCGCGCAGATCCAGGTTATCGCCGCGCAACAGCACAGCGGCAGGGGCACTCGGGCCGCTGAGCGCACGCAGCTCGCCGACGCTTTGCAGCGCTTCCGAACCGCGCAATACGGCGTTCGCGTGCTTGATGGGCTCGGACAGGTCGAAGCGCGCCGCCTTGCACAGCGCCGCGAACGGTGCAGCGTGGCCGCGGGCGTAGGACATGGGTTGCGCGATGCCGTATTCGAAGCCCATCGGGATCAGCCAGCCTGAGCCGGTTGCGGCCGCAGTGAAAAGCGCGCGACGGTACGCGCGTTCGAGCATCGCGGCGTCGTGGGCGTCATCGAGGTCGGCGGCGAGGCGGGTGCCGTAGGGCGCCTCCGGAAAGGCGATCGGCGCACCGACGCGAATCAGCGCGGCATGCTCATCCGTGAGCCAACTGGCGCGGAAGTCCCACCAGCGCACCGAAGAAAACACGCTGTCGAAGCCCGCCCCCTCCAGATGCAGCAGATCGTCGCGCGCGAGACCGGGCGTCGCCGCGAGAAAGCGCACGTCTGGATACTGCGCCCGCACGGCCGCACCAAGCTGGCGCCAGAACGCGGCCGGCACGCGGTGCGGCGAGTCGAAGCGAAAGCCGCTCAGGCCGGCTTCGGCAAGCGCGAGCAGTTCGCGGGTCCACCATTCAAGTAGCGCGGCCGTGTTGCCTTCGTTGCCGAAGTTCACATAGGCAACGTTGTCCTCACGATGCGCATGGCGCGGATCGAGCCGCGCTTCCTCCGATTCGAACGGGTGGAACCAGTCCGGATGCTCGGCAAACAGTGTGCCGTCCGCCGCGACCCGGTCGATCACCAGGTCGGCCAGCAGGCTCAGGCCACGTTCACGCGCGGAGCCGGCCAGGCTGCGCAACGCTTCGGGCGCGCCTTGCTGCGCCTCGAATACAGGGTGCAGATGCCGGTGATCGCTGACGACCTGCGCGTGTCCAGCCCGTCCGGGCTGAAACAGTGCGCCGATCAGGACGTGGTCGAAGCCTAGCGCGGCGGCGTGCGCGAACTGCGCAGGCCATGCGTCGAGCGGCCCGACCAGGAGAGAGTGGAGAAAATAGATCCGCGGCGCATACCTTTGTGAAGGTTCCATCGGTCGTTTCCAGATTCGTCCTGCCGCGATGTGGATGCATCGAGATGCGATCACACCGCTCATTGGGGCTTCCAGAGCCGGATATCGCACGCTTAGAAATTCAGCGCGCTACTGGTCAATGTAGTGCAAAGATCGCCTGCCCGCAGGGCAGTAACGAACAGTACGCACGCGCATGCGCCAGTCACGCGGTTCTGGACCAGATAAATGCAAGGCTTGCAGCAAGCGTTGTGCCAGCGGAGCGGGTTGTGGGCGAAAAGGAGGGGAAGGGCGGGTGGGGCGGGGCGGCGCACGTGCGCCTAACACT
>Ga0302234_10000739_pt1 | contig 24736 bp, 29 predicted proteins | sample II_Palsa_N3_2_FD_193576 | JGI IMG/M metagenome (GOLD analysis project Ga0302234, IMG submission 193576) | Peat permafrost microbial communities from Stordalen Mire near Abisko, Sweden - II_Palsa_N3_2 | ecosystem: Environmental > Terrestrial > Soil > Palsa > Peat permafrost | place: Sweden... | reverse complement strand
ATGCGCGGCTCCACGTGACACAAGCAACCCACGCGGTTGTCCAGATTTGGCCGGGTAGCTCAGTTGGTAGAGCAGGGGATTGAAAATCCCCGTGTCGGCGGTTCGATTCCGTCCCCGGCCACCATGTGGATCAATGACTTAGCCCACTTTTCGAAGTGGGCTTTTTCGTTTCAACCCTCGCACAACCCTCGGGTTTTTCAGGGGTCTAGCCGTCCGGTTGTAAAAATCCCCACGGATTTGCCGCGCGTTTTATGATCCACGCATGACTGATCATGATCCGATCCGCGAGCAGTTCGACCGCCTCTCCAATGACGTGCTTCTCACGCCAGCCGGCGCGGCGGAAGTTTTGGCGGTGTCAGCGAAAACGCTGGAGGACTGGCGCGCGAAAGGCATCCGACCGCCGGACTGGAAAAAACTCGGTGACCCGCTCGCCAAAACGTCGCCGGTGAGATACCGAGCGGGCGATTTGCGCGATTACATCCGGGGCACTACCGCGACACTATCGACCGCTGCCGCCACAGCGGCACGACAGGCGGCGATCGATGGCCTGGATGAGCCGGCAGCGCGCCCAGGGCGTCCGCGTTTGTCCAGGCACGCGACCGCCCTGGGCTTTCTTTCGACAGCGACCAGCGAAGAGGCGTGGCCGTTTGTCTTGGCGGAGCCGGATGGCCGTCCGCTGGATGGGGTCGAGACAATAGCGTCAAGCGTAGACGGGCCGATTGAATGGCTCACGCTGGAGGACTACGCAGCCGCTTGGCGTGACGCCGCCGCCCGTGCCCATGCACGAGAGGACCGCGCCGAACTGCTCGCCGTTGTCGCGCCGTCCACTCAAAATCCAAAGCCTCAAGAGATGATCTGAGACGTCAAAACTTGCTTCTAACGTTTCCCGGAGGCCCCGCCCTCGTGCCCACGCACAACCGCTTAGACGTTGATAACGCTGTAGGACTGCTGTCGCGTTAAATCAACGCACGACACATTTTCGCCGACAACCCGATAATATCGCCGTAGGTTTTCAACGAAAGTGGTCACGATGCCGACAACACCGCAAGACCTCGACGCGCTGGCGTCACGCTCGAACCAAGCCGCCGCCAAGTTTGGTTATTCGTCATGCTCCGTTCGTAGTTACAACCCGCCTGTTTTGGCTTTCCAATGTGCCGATCCAATCACGGCGGAATTGGTGGCCGCAAGGCTCGAACTTATGGATGTGAAAAATGTTGGAATTGATCCCAACAATCTTTCGGTGGTGCTGCGTCACGTCTAACCGTTTTGCGAAGTAGTAATCTTTGCGCACTCCGCCGCACAATCGGAATATGAAGACAAGCACTATTTCGTGGGCACGCAGATGGTGCATTGGCCCGAGCCTATGCACGCAATTTCTACTGACGCGCCCGCACCACTTCCGTGAACGACCTGAGGTCTGACAACCACGCCTGTTGTGGCGCGGTGTATGTGCTGTGGAGCGCTCTCGGTAGCACCAGTTGCAGACGTTTGTCTTGCATCTCGTTCGTCTGGTTCGTGCTGATCGCAGTCTCCAGCGTCAACAGGTGTTTATCGGTAATACGGTCCGCTTCGGCAAGCACCTGCCGCCAGCGATCCTTGCAGGTACTTTTTACAGCAAGCATCGAGAGGCGCGCGGTCGGAAATGCGCTGTCGTGGTATTCGTTCTGACCGGGAAACAGGAAATCGGGTTTTGACTTGTTCTCGGTGATCGCCGTTCGCTTGTATCGGACGCCAAGCGCGGTGAACACAACCTCCATGTGGTTTTCCAGCGCCAGCCCGACACGGCTCTTGCGCCGGTTCTGTACCGAGAGAGAAAACTTGATGAATTCCTCTGTGGCCTGATCCCCGTTAAATCCAGCGCGCAAGCGCTCGGCGATCAGATGGCGTTCCATCGTTCGGAATAGGATTTCTTCCCGCTCCATCCATGCCATCAGTGCACTATCGGGATCATCTCGGGCATCGATACCCGACAGGGTGTCGCGCGCGTAACTGGAGAAATCGACCGTGCGCGGAAACTTGCCCTGAAATCGGGTCAGCATTTCTTCCAAGTATGTTTCCGCACGTTGCTCGACTTCGACGCCGATGCTTTCCAGGATCACCGACGCGGCAAAACCGACGCGGTCCTGTTCGTTCTCCAGTTCGGAGCGCACGGAAAAGCGGGGGATCAGATCATCGCCGCCAACACCAAAAAGCCATTTGATCTGATTGGCAATGCTGGAGCCGGTTTCCGCGATCACGACCAGCAGCCCCGGATCGTTTTCGTCGCCGGGTGTCGGGCGCCTTTTGGCGATCAGCAGCAGATCGCCCTCGCCGGCCATCTGTGACACTTCGGTGTCTGGAAAGTAAAAGCGATATTCCGAGCGTGTCGGGTGGGCAGCGCGACTGTCGTAGAGCGTCAGCGTGGCGTCTTCGATGACAGGTTCATCGTCTTCGTCGTTGAGGTAGAGAAAACGCGCTGGCAGTCGAGGCTTGCCTGTCGGCCGCCCCATGAAATCCAGCATTTCCTTGGTCGCGTTGTACTCGTGCTGGTGCGAGCGCGTCTGATCGGCCTCGACCGCCGAAAGCCGCTTGATTGCAACGCCCTCGAAATATTCGGACAAATAACCCGCTTTCGGTTTCTGGTTCATATCATCCCCTGATGTCGTACAAGGCGCCGCCGCCACCAATCCATTCCGCAAGCATGGCGCCCACATCCAATCGGCTACGCAAGGCACACTCCCACACAATAGCAACACGCCAACCCAGCGACTGCAACGCCGCCTGATGCTTTTTGTCGTTGGCTTGGTTGCGGCCGATTTTGTCCAGCCAGAATTCCGGCCGTGTCTTTGGCCAGCGGAACAATGGGCAATCGTGGCCATGCCAAAAACAGCCGTGGACAAAGATGACTGCGCGGTGTTTCGGCAACACGATGTCAGGGTGTCCCGGCAAATCACGCGCATGAAGCCGATAACGAAAACCGCGCGCATGAAGCGCGCGGCGGACGATCCATTCTGGTTTCGTGTCCTTAGAACGAATGCCGGACATCATCCGGCTGCGCACTTCCGGCGTGACCAAGTCCACCACGCTGTTATGCAGCGCTTGCCATAAGCGGGTGCTGGACGGAGCCGCCTTCGTCCATGGCTTTCAGATACGCAATGCGGGGCGCCATGATCTTCGCCACCGCCTCCATGACCGGAACACAAACGCTGTTGCCGAACTGGCGATAAGCCTGCGTGTCGCTCACGGTGACCTTGAAGTCATCAGGGAAACCCATCAGGCGCGCGCATTCGCGCGGCGTGAGGCGACGTGGCCGTTTTCCCTTGCCCCGATAGATCAGGACTTCACTGCCATCCTTGTAATAGCGGGCGGACAACGTGCGGGTGTGGCGATCAACTCCGGGCTTGACCAAGCCAAAACCGAAGCCGTTGCCTGCCGCCTGATGCTTTGCTGCGTAATCTTGCAGGTACTGCCAGAGCCGTGGTGTCAGGATGTACTTCGGCGCGACCTTTGCCTTCGGCCCCATCGTGAAGTGGCTTTCCACCTGTTCGGTGCCGTCTTCTGGATGCAGGATGCTGGCAATGTCCGGCCCGACATCCGCCAGGCGCAAGTCGTCCCACGTGAAATCGGTATCCTCACGGAAACCGACGATGATGATGCGCTCGCGATGCTGCGGGACAAAGTGTTTTGCGTCGATCACGCGATAATGCACTTTGTAACCGAGTTTGTTTTCCAGTACGTCCTTGATCACCTTGAACGTGTTGCCCTTGTCGTGGCTCACAAGGTTTTTCACGTTCTCCAACAGGAACGCTTTCGGACGCTTCTCTCTGATGATGCGTTCGATGTCGAAAAAGAGCGTTCCCTGGGTCGTGCATTCAAAGCCATGCGGCCGACCCAACGCGTTCTTCTTGCTGACGCCGGCAATGGAAAACGGCTGACACGGAAACCCGGCCAGCAACACATCATGGTCGGGAACGTCACTGGCTTCAATCTTGGTGATGTCACCCTCGAACGGATGATCATCACCGAAATTGAGTTGATAGGTTTTCTTCGACCATTCGTTCCACTCGCTGGTGAACACACACGTGCCACCCGCACGCTCAAATCCGAGGCGGATACCGCCAATTCCGGCAAACAGGTCGATGAAGGTAAACGCGCCCGGTGCGCCGCTGGTCTTGGTGTTCATGCGCAAAATCTCTTGTAGAGCGGGAACGACCATGGCCGGGCAACGGGTCAGGCGTCGCTCCCAGCGTGAAATAGTCTTGATCGAGGTGGACAACCGGTCGGCGAGCACTTGCTGGGTCATCCGCTCACGAACCTGCCGCAACAGGTCAAGCGTTTCGGTCTGTGTCATGCCACCGCCCTTCGCTGGGAATTTTTGTGGACATTCTGTCCCATCGCCTCCCCCGCCACAAGACGTTTCGGCCTCTTATCATGTTCTGGAGCGGTCTCATAAGCCGCGACCCCTAGCCGGGACCGAATATCATCTTTTGCTCATGGCCCAAGGATTAGCAAAAACATGATCACTCCAGAGACACAGGAAATCCAACAACTGGCCGCGGAGTTTTACCTCCTGCGCGATGTCGTCAAAGCGCTCGACCTCCCCAACCGTGAGCGCCTGCACCGCGAGGCATTCGCCAATTTTGAGAGGCTGGGCACCGCCATTCGCGCGCGCGGCGCGGTCATCGAAACACACAGGCCGATAAGCGTATTCGAGGGTGCGCGCCCATTCGTTGTGCTGCCGAATGGACTACCGGTCCCTCCAACGCATACGCGTCTGGATGTTGAGCATCGTTTGGCTGCGCTGATCGATGCAGACACGCCGCCTCGATAAAAACCTACCGCTTCTCCGCTGTCTGATTTACGCCCCGCCACCCAGTTCGTGATCTTTCTGTGCGTATGCGTGTACCTATGCGCATCACAGTCCGAACCCGACCATCGAACCGAGATCACGCCCGCGCGGCGGTGTCATGATGGGCATCGGCTGCGGGTTAATGCCAGCCTGTAGCATCTGCGTCTTTGACGGCACCACACTAATCTCCCACGCGTTGCGCGTGGCGGTGCCGCCATCAACCTGCACCTCTGAGCCGCCGACGATCTTGGCGGTGATCTGGTCGCCGATGTTCGCGCCGGATTGCTGCACGGCAGGCGCCAGGCCTACGCCCCAGAGCGTGCGATCGTTGCCGCGCGCATCTTTGACGGTGACGAAATACGACGCCCGCGCGCCGGCTTCGTGTTTGTAGGGTGCCGCGCCACACGCCAAGAGCGTGACGCCCTGCGGTCCCTGCTCTTTCTCGATCGCTGCGGCTTCTTTTGCGGCCTGCGCTTCCTGCATGAGATCGAGCGCGTTGCGCTGCACGTCAAGCCTGCCGATAGCGTAGGTTTTCAGCGCGTCGATGCTCTCAGTATCGCCCGCTAGGTGGTACGTGCCGTCCCGGTTTGTCTTGATGCGCGTAAAACCTACAAGCACCGCGCTGTTGGACGCGCTGGCGTTCGCTAAGTGATAAACGTCTCGCATTGTTTGGCCCTGTGAGCGATGAACCGTCGTGGCATAAGCGTGGCCGAAGCCCGGCGTTTTCGCGTCGCCCGACGTTTCGACAAGCCACGACAACCGCGTCCCGTCGATCTTCTTATCGTCGCTGTGCAGCCGCACGGTGATCCTGTGGCTGTCCTTCTCCGCGCGGATCGCTTCAACGGTCGCGCTGCCGCCGTTCACCACGCGCACTTGGTCGAGCGCTTTCCCGTCTTTGTCTTGCGCTGCCCAGGTGCGCGCATCCGCCGCAACGCGCGCGCCTTTGGCGGTGCGCTGGGTGCGAAATTGGTGGTTTTTATCCCAGGTGACGCGCTCACCGATGGCCACCGCCAGCGTGCGATCGCCGGGCTGTTTGACGGCGTGGTCATTGCCAGTGATGACGCCTTGCGTGCGCAGGATCGGGCGGATTTCGGCGTTCAATTTTTCACGATCAGCGTGGGTGTGCGCCAGGACGATCCGCTGGTCCAGCGGCACTTTTGACGACGTAAAACCCTGTGCGATATCGCGCACGGCATCTCGGTGGGTGTCGTGCACCGCGACCATTTTTTGTTTCTCCATTTCTCTGATCACCGCCGCCGACTGCGCGCGGATTTCGTCCGGCGTGCGCGTTTCCTGATCGGTGCGCAGGTGACCTGCTTTGTCTTTGCCGTAAAGCAATTCCGTGATTTTTAAGTGCTCGCCCTCCTGACGCCGCACGCCTTGCAGCACAGCCGAGCCGATGGCATCGCGTACCGCCGCCATCGGCGAGCCCCCGCTCACGCTCTGCAATTGTCGGACGTCCCCGAGCAAAACAGTTTTCGCGCCGGCCTGCTGTGCAGCGGTCATGATGGCGTGCGCTTGCTTCGTGTCCATCATGCCGGCCTCGTCCAAGATCAGCACATCGTCACGCGTGAGCGTGACCTGACCGCGCCCGATCATGTCGAGCAATTTTGCGCCGTTCCACGCCTGTTCTATGCCGCTTTCCTCGGCCAGTTTCCGCGTCGCGCTCTCAGATGTGGACACGCCGATCACGCGTAACCCGCGTGCTTGCCAGGCGTTTACGGCCACGACGATCGATGTTGTTTTCCCGGTGCCGGCCAGCCCTTCTAATACCGTCACGGTGCCGGTGTCTTGCGCCAAGTGTCGGATCGCACTGGTCTGCTCGTCAGCCATCGCGAAACCTTTGGACGCCTGAAAGGCGTCGATCTGTCGATCGATTTCTTCCGCGCCCACGGCGTGATAACGATCATCACGTGAGGCGAGGGCGATGCTGACGATGTTGCGCTCCATCGCAAGCCAGCGGTGGGAAACGTAGAGCGTCTGCGTCTCGGACAGCGCCGCGCCTGCTGCACCACGTGCGCCGATGTCTGCGAAGTGCTCGGCGGCGATCTCTGCGGCGATCTTCTTCGACTGCGCCATGTCGATCGCGGTGGCGTGCATCGCTACCGCCGCTTCGATGTTCGACAGCGTGACGGTGGAGCGCTTTGCTTGATCGTGGATCGCATCGACCAGCGCGGGGACGTTCCAAGTGCGCCAATCGTGTGTAGGTGCGTGCATATGCGCAGCGGTTCGGTATTGCTCGGCCGTGCTTTTCCAGCCGTGTGCCTGGGCCTCGACCGCGATCTCTTCGCGCCACATTGTTGCGAGGGTGGCCAGCGGCGGCTCGTCTTTCGCGGCACGCGTTTCTAAACACGCGGTTTGAGCGGATGCGCCCGGATGCTCGGCGATGTACTGCTCGATCTGCTGCCGGCGCTTTGAAAAGGCGCGCTCCATTTCTTTGGGCATGCCCGCCACGGTCCATGTTTTTGCGCCTGTCGGCTCGCCATTTTTGTCGAGCATGTCCACGCTTTCGACTGCATAACCCCGCGCTTGGACCAGCCCCGCCAGGTGCGCGTTTGCGATGCCATCGGCGTCCTTGCGCGCGGCCAGCATTCCCTGGGTTTCAAGCGCGCGCCATTTTCCATCTGCGCCGCGACCTTCGTTATAGACCATCATATGTACATGTAATTGCGGGTCTTGCTCCCGGCTGGCAAAGTGCATGTGAGCGCTGTAAACGATGTCCGCGTGTTCGTACTGGATCGTGCCTTGTGATGCCGAGCCGCTGCGCGTCTGCGCAAACATCGCCATGTGCTCCATCCCCGCGCCGGCCGCTTCCGCAAGCGCCGCCCGAAACCACTTCTGTTCTTCCGTGTCCGCCATCGCTGCCAGCAAACTAAACCCCTTTGGCGGTGAGTAGGTGAAGTCATGCCCCATCGTGCGAGCCTTGGTGATGTCGCCCGCGTTCTGCACCAACGCTGCCCCGGTTTCTGGGTGCTGCCCCTGTAATAGGTTTTTCATCGAGCCGGCGATTTCGGAGATGTCCATTCCATCGCGCAAGCCCAGGGCGTCGGCGCCCTTTCCTGCAAACCACACCGTGCCGCCGTCCGCGCCCTGCTCGGCCAGCAGGTACTCAGTTTCGGTCAGGTACGCGACGACGCCATCCGCGCCGCTGGTGCTGGACTTTTTGCTGTGCGAAATCATGACGCCCAGCCCATATCAGTGCCGCTCGCGTGCCGCGTGATGATGGCGTCGCGTTCCTGCTGTGCCGCGGCGGCTTGCTGCTTCTTGTCGGTCGGTTCGTCTGTCAACTGCATCACGGCAGGCGCAGCGGCGGCCGGTGCCGCCGTTGCCTTGGTTGCGGGCGCCGCTGCCGGTTCTGTCGTCCATGCGGCAGGCACATAGCCCGCCGCGCGCTTGCGCAGTGGTTCGATGGGCCACTCAAGCCGCAAAACATTCGGGCCAACGCCATGCACAAGCAAGCGCACGCCCTTCGCGCGGGTGGACTTGCGGCCGCGTGCGTCTTTCTCAACCACGCGGCCAAACGGTCCTAGGTCGTGAGAGAGATACGGCGCCATGACGACGGCTTGCTCGTCCTCAGTGGCGGCCCCCGCGTCTGGTCCGTGCTTGCGCACGCTGACGATCCGCGTGCCGAGATAGTCCGAAATATCCTGTCGCGTCTCGCCCATGTTCGTGCGGCCGACGATGTGCAGGCCGACCATCGAGGCCAGTGCCTTGGTCGTGTCGGGGCCGTAAATGGGCACGAGTTGATGCAAATCCTGAAGTCCGAGCACCGCAACGATGCCCTTGCTTCGGCCGGTCGCCACCAACGCGGCGATGTCGATACGGCTCTTGAGTGCGGCGATTTCATCGCACACCACGGCGATGCAGCGGCCCCGCTCGTTGTCCGGAAGTTGCAGCGCACCGGTGGCGAGAATGTTGGTCATTGCGACCAACATGCGCCCGACCACATCGGGCGTTTCGTCCGGTTTAACCATGATGATGCGCGGACGGTTCTTGAGATCGTAGTCGTCCCGCATCCATTCCCGCACGCTGAACCGCTGTGATGCCGGCCGACTTGCGTCGAACTTCCAGGCTCGGCCAAGTGCTCGCACAACGCCCACAGCGTTGCCAACGGTGGCCATGATGCTGCTACTTTTTGGGTCGGGCGTTCCGATCAGTTCATCGACTTCAACGTGTCCAGCGGCTAGCAATGTCTGCAAGAGCGTGGCCCGGTCCACGCTGAACAATTCTGTGAATGTGTCGCCGCCCCACGCGATGCCGTGCTTTTTATGCATGACATCGAGGCACGCATCAATCACCGTTGTAGCCGCTTGTGCAAAAAAATCTCCCTGCGCTTCCTTGCCAGTCGAGCCGCCACCGCTGGCGAGCACTTGCGCCAGTGCCGCCCGATCGGTTGCTGTTTCGCAATCGCGCGCCAGGTCCCACACCACGGATCGAGCATCGCAGGGCGACAGGATGGCGACGCCCGGGCGGCCGAGAAACGCCGCACTGTAATCCTGCTTTGCGTCCCAGATGAGCGCTTTGGCCTTCGGCCATCTGATCAGAGTGCTCACGATCGGAGTGATCACGACGGTCTTACCTGCACCCGGCGATCCGTAAACCAGCGCCGATTTGCTCCATACGTCTTTAGGCAGCCAGAGCCGTTCTGCCGCACACAGGGGGAGCGCGAACAGTGGCCACGCTGCCTTATCGCCTTGCTTGCGTTGGATGCAATACCGCCGCGCATCGTCCAGCGCTTCGCGACCTTCCAGCAGGCGCGGGCCGCGCACGTGCCGCAAGCCAGGCACTTGCGGACGGGCGCCCCAGCGGAACGCAATGACGCCGACCGCAGCGCCGAGCGCGGCTGTTGTTGCTCCTGTGATGCACCGGATCACGCCGCCGTTGTATGCAATCGCATCCGCGTAATCGGCGCCGCCTTGCGCCGCCATGCGGCCGCCGCTGATTTTCGACAGCCCCCAGGCAATCGATCCGATCGTGTCGCTCCACAACGCGCCGATGTTGTGCGGCCAGCCGGCGGCGGCATGCGTCGCCAGCGATGCGCCGCCGTCGGCGGCAATGGCTGCGATGATGCCGAGCATCAACGCGCTGCCGGCGTAATGGATTGGGCGTGATGGCTCCACTGATGCGGGCACATCGCCGAACCAGTGCCACAAAGGTAGTGGACGCAGGTGATCGGCGTCGTGGTGCGCCGCCTCGGCGACGGCTCGGGATGCGTTTGTTTTTTTCATGGCGACGCCCTCAGGCTTTCGGCGCAGCGGCTTGATAACGCGCCAGCAACGAATGAAACCCATTGCCGGCCTTGCTGATTAGCGCCAGCGCGTCCGCTCGTCCTTGGCTGTCCGTCTCCGCCGCCGCTTCCATGCGATCGAGCAAGTCCGCGAGGCGCTGCGCAATGGCCGGATCGACGGACGCCGATGCGGATGCGGTGGGCTTCGCGGCCAAGGCCGCACGCCGCAGGTATTCTGAAACGCTCACGCCCTGACCGGCGGCGTTGCGTTTGATCGTGATGTTTTCGTCGGCATTGAGGCGGACGGTGACGTTGGTGCGCGCGGCCATGTGATGCATCCAAGAGGGTGGAGGTGCATTCATCTTTTCAGCCGGCCGCCGACTGTCCAGCGGACGCACGGCGGTGCAATACGTTTCTGCGTGATGCCTCACGCTCTGCCGCCATGCATTGCCCTGCGACAACCGCCGGGCGATGCAGGGCGGTGGCGCCATGCGGTTCGCCATGCGCTGCCGCAAGGCGATGCCCTGCGCTGGAATGCCATGCGGTGCCCTGCGCTTGCGCAGGGCGGACAAAAGGCGCCGTTCGGCCGTCTGGACGGCTGGCGCCATGCGTTTCGCAGGGCGTTGCATGGCGCAAGCGATTGCGGCCGCCTTGCGGCCGCCAACCCGCGCCGCTGTGGGCTTTCGGCGCCCTGCGATGCACACATGACGCACATCACCGACAGGTGCGTCATGTGTGATATTCCTCTGCTGTTGATTTTGCTTTTTCTGTACCGCCGGTAGGCATCGGCCGAAGGCATGCCGTAACGCTGCGCCAGGTCGATAGACCTAGCCGCTGCGGTACGGTGGTGATGGCTTTTGTTCGTGATCGTCAACGCTGATTGTGATCGTGCTCTAAGGATCGGCGTCCGTGCTCTTGTCGTCTGAGTGAAAACCACGACGATGAAAGGACCAACGAAAGGATGAGACTGATGATCGATCATGCTGTGGTGCCGCTCGATGATGTGACCGCTGTGCGCTTCGCTCTTGCCACGCTGCCGGACGTGCCACGCCTCAAGCCGGCAGCGGAGGCGATGCGTTTTGTTGGCCAGCCGTGTCCGATGTGCGGCGTTGTGTTGGCGAGCACGTCGATCCGCTGGGCCTGGGTTGTGCCGCCTGTGCACGCCGCCGCGCGTGCCACAGGCCAGGCCGACCGCTTCGCTTGCTGCGCTGATTGCGCAGTGAAACGCGGCGCGGCTGATCTTTTAGAAACGCCCATGAAGTACCCCGGCGATCTCCTGGAGCGGCGGCGCGTGCTGCTGCAAGCGGGCGCGCATCATCCGACGCGCTGGCGTGATCGGATACGGATCGCCTCGGCTCTGTCCGCCAGGATTGATCAGCCGCGCGTGACGCTCGTCGCGGCCGTTGGCCGCGATTGCGGCGCGGTGGTCGGCTGGTCAGCGCGCTCGGGCGGTTCGATGTCTCTGGGTGCGCTGGTGCATCGGTTGCGTGCGGCGTATGCGATCGAGCGGATCGCCGACGGCGATCCTGTGATGATCGGTAGCGCTCGGGCGTCTGACGCGATGCTCTACCGCGTGCCAGCGCCGCGCGGTCTTGATGCGCTGTGGACGCTGATCGATGCGGGCGCCTTGCTTCGCCCTGCTATGCCGGTCGTGCCGCAGGCAGACGACTGGCGGACTGCTTGGGCGGTGCTCTGGCATTCCATGCGCCAGCATCACGATCGGCTCGATCTTCAAACGCTCTTCCCCGTGCCCGTGCCGGCACGGGCTTATAGCGAGGGCGCCAGCGCGATGCGCATGCGCGCCGCGCGGGCCGCTGACGCGGCCCGCTGAGAACGGCGAGAATTGGTTATCGGCTGCGCCGACTGATCACAGATCGCCGGGCAGCGTTCCGATCAGCGCGATGCGGATCAGGCGCCGAGCGCACGATCAGCGTGCGCCCGCTGCGTTCAAGATCGGCCAGCGCGTGCTCGGCCAGCGCAATAAGCGCGGCGTTGAGGTTGTCGGCTTTGCCACCGCAAGCCGATGCAATGCGTGTCGCCGTCGAGGGCGGCACGACGTGCAGCGCGCGATGACTGCGCCGCCCGACAGCGTCGCGGTAGTCCATCAGTGCGGCACCGCTGACGATCAGCGCCGGGCCGCTCGCGCGCGCCTGCGTGTCGGTGTCGAAGTACGCCGAGCGGCCGGCCGCATCGCCCGGCGCGACGCCGAGCAACTCGGCGGCGCTCGGCGCTGTGGGTGCTTCTGGCTCCGCTGGTGCGTGCAGGATCGGCGCAAGCGCGGAGAGGTCGAGACGCTTCACAGCCATGTCAATGCTCCGCTCTAAAGATGTCGGCGAACGGATCGGGGCCGGCGGGCAAGCGGCGCAGCACCGCTGACACGACAGCATCGACATCACCGCGCGCCAAGGCAATGCCATGGGCGCGGCCGTGTGCCTCGTCGTAGATCGTCCGGCCCGTGGCGTACCAGCCAGCCAGAGCGGAGCGGTCGCGGACGATCAGCGCGCCGGCCAGCGCCGGCAGGGCGAGCGCATGGCGATGCTCGGCGCGGTCGGGTCGGTACTTCGATGCGATGATGATCGGATCACGTCCCGCCAGCGCAAGGCGCTGCAATGCGCCGAGCCCGACGGCGAGAGCGACGCCATCGAGAGAGATCGGCGCGACGACGATATCCGCGTCCGCTGCCGGCTCGTCGGCCGGGCCGTGGTCCGTGATGATGATGTCAAACGCGTCGGGCGCGCCACCTCGGCCGACCGTAAAGGGAAGGAACGGCGTGCCGGCGGCGGCTCGGACTTGATCCGCAAGGAACGCCCAGCCGATGGCGCTGCCCTGCGCGTCGGCGTCGCGCAGCAGCACGCGCCGGCCGCTCGCTGCGATGCGGTCAGCGAGGTGCACGGCGATGGTCGTGCGGCCGGTGCCGCCTTTCGGGCATGCGATAGAGATTTTTGTGGGTGTGCTGCTCATGAGGTGATTTCCTGTGTGCGTCGAACGATGCGCACATCCGCGCGGATCGTTGCAAAGGCAACGCCTTCGGCGTCGGTAAGCCGGCGCGCGATCTCGCGCGCCGTGCTGGTGGGATGGGATGAAAGGATCGCGCGCACCTGCGCGCGTCTGGCGTGCATGGTCATCGCCCGCTGCGCGCTGGTTGCTTTCGCGGGTGGGCGTTTCGCTTGCCCGGCGGGCGCTTTCTGCCGGCGCGGCTTGACGCCGACGGCGCGCAAGATCGAGCGCGCGCGCTGGTAGGATATGTCCATCGCGAGGGCGATCTGAGCGGGCGCAAGACCAGCGCGATGCAGCGCCAGGGCTTCGGCTTGTCGTGGTGTGAGCGTCTTTTTCATGACAGCCACCCCAAGGCCGCCAAGCCGGTTTGTACTTGAGCCAGTGCCGCCGCAGCGGCCGGCGCGGTGGCGATGAACCACGCGGCCAGGACTGCGGCGGTCACTGTGCTTCGGATGGGATAGAGAGAGATGGAAAACATGGCGGCGGCCCCTTTTAGTGCACGGTGCGGTGGGCGCCAATGCTACGCAGCGCAGCCACTGCGCGGCGGTCGCCTTTGCGCTCGTAAATGTCCACGAGCGTTAGGCCATCCGCATTTTTAGCAGCCAGGTCACGCACGGAAATCTCACGCGCCAGGCGCGTCGTGTTTTTGTGGATGTGCCAGGCAGCGATAGCGGAGCGGGCGGCGAAAGAGAGGGCTTGAGTGTTCATGTCGGTTCCTTTGTGTGTTGGATCATCTGCAATCCAAGATATAAGAACGACGCCGATCCGCTAGGTGCGCACCGACATAAATAGCGTGTTTTTCCGTGTGGCACCTCACAGTTTAGACGGCCATTTCAAACATAAAAAAACCGCCAATCCGGCGGCTTTTCAGGGTTTTCGCTGTTGCTCTGATTACATGCGCCGCACCGCCGGGGCCGACCTTTCTGCTACTTCGCTGCCTTGTGCTACCACCTGTCGCTCCCAGCGACTTGCCCAAGCGTTTAATGCGAGTTCGGCGATCTCTGTTGCCGACCCGACCGCCTGCGCGGAGTTGTAATGGTCATTGTTATCGCCATCAACATAGGCTGTTCGCCCACCGATGGCTGCAATAAATACCCGCTCCCAGAATTCGCGCCGTTCGTCTGCTTTGTCGTTTGCGTGGTTCATGTCGTTCTTTGGTGATTTGGTGTACATCCAAGATATGCGATTGCAGCCGAACCGCAAGGTGCGCACCGACATAAATAGCGCGTTTTTCCGTGTGGCATCTCACAGTTTAGACGGCTATTTCAAACATAAAAAAACCGCCATTCCGGCGGCTTTTCGGGGGTTTCGCTGGTGCGCTGGTTACATCGCCCGCCGCTGCGGTCGCGCCACCGGCTGCTCCGTGGCAAAGGCTGTCAGTTCTGCGCGCTCGACCTCTGCCAATACCTGCTCAAATTTTGCCGCGTGCGCATCCACCGCCCACTGCCCCCGCTTGATCAGCGCGTCGCCCGCCAGCCGGGCAATCTCACGAGCGGTGTGCCCGTCCTCATCCCGCGCCCCAAATCCGCGCCTGCCTCGATCAGCGCGCGCACCACATCCGTTCGCGGCCAGCGCACGGCATGCATCAGCGCCGTGTTTCCCATGTCGTCCCTCGCCTCCAAATCCGCCCCCGCTGCAACGAGAACCGGCACCGCATCGAGGGCGCAGCCCATCAGCGCGGTGCGCCCATGACGTCCGCGCGTATTGACATCTCCACCGCGCGCAATGATCTGAGTGAGATGCTTCGTCCCCCGCCTCCACGCCGCTTCATGGATCAGCGGATCGCATGTACTTGGAAATTGCACAGACACATCCGCCCCGGCGTCAATCAGCGCCTCGACTACGTCGTCGTGCTCGAAATACATCGCAACAATAACTAAGTACGCCTCCAAATCCTCGCGCTCCCGGTCAAACCGCACCCACATGCACGAATTCGGGTCGCCTCCGTCACGCAACAACTGCTTCACGCGTTTCAGATAGCCGCGTCGAACCGCCCGACACAATGCACTGTTTCTCTGCTCTAGCGTCATGGCTTGGTTCATTGTTGTGTCCTCGCATAGTGCTGCGGCTCGATTTTTTTATGATCGGACACGGCGGCAATCAGCGCCGTGCGCTGACCAGCGCCCCGCGCATTAACTGAGGCCCCCGCTGCTAGTAACCCCTCCACCACATCTATCTGCCCGCGCTCAACCGCAACAATCAGCGCGGTGCGGCCGGTGTCGTCTACCGCATCCAGATCAGCACCGGCATCAATTAGTACGCGCACCATGGGCATGCCACGCACCGCCGCCGGTGGGCCTCGGCGTGCGGCGATGTCTGCCGCCGCTTCCGGGTCTTGAGTAGCGTCTTGAGTATTATTCATGTCACATCCTCCGCTCGGTTGTTGCTGCAACTGATGCACCGCCCTGCGCGGCATCGCGTAAAATCTGGGCGTCGGCACTTGTCTTGACCCATGCTGTCGCCGCGTCAAGATCGGTAAAAGTAGCCGGCCCGATTTCTGACGTTTCAGCGATCATCGCGGCCAGCGTGCGGCCGTAATTCGATCGCGGCCCGACGCTGCGGCTATCCACTGCATAAGTTTCAATTACGCGCACTTGTTTGCCAGTCACCCAGGTTGTGGCGCTCAGCCACTCTTGGAAGTCCGGCAAATCCACTTCGATGACGGATAAGCGCACGGGCCGGGCCCACTTGCCCCAGCCCGAATTGCTCATGCCTGTTTCGACCACAAGCCGGAAAGTCTGACCGGCCTGAACAGAAAAATGGATGTTGCGCATGTGATTAATCCTCAAGGTGATTTGCTTTCGACCTATTTATCTAATCAGATTTAAGCCGACCCGCAAGATGTGGGAGCGCATAAATAGCGTGTTGTACCTCGCACTCTGGAGACTATTTTCCTCCCTTGAAAATCAGGAAAAAAGATATCTATTCGGATGGCGATGTGGAGCCATTTGCCGGGGTTTTTGCTTGTGTGCGCAGCACGCCGACCCGCTCTAACGCTGCTTGATGTTCGCCACGACAACCCGCTTGTGATCTGCTGCGCCTAGGTGCATACATAGACACGTTTGGCCGTCCAAACGGGTGCAGGCCGCAGGCGCTTTAATCCCGCTCTTTCCTTTCAGCGCTTGTGATCTTGCTGCGCCTAGGCGCGTGCCTACGCGCGGAAACAGCAAGCCGCCCGGCTGGGGCGGCTTGTGTTGTAAGGGCGGATTACATCAATCCGCGCGATGCCATGCTGACATCTTCACCGGCGCTGACGATGATGTGATCAAGCGTGCGGACGCCGATGCAATCCAGAGCCTTGCGCAGTTCGGCCGTGATCTGGCGATCTGCCGCGCTGGGCTCTGCCACACCGCTCGGATGGTTGTGGGCCATGATGCAGGCTGCGGCATTGACCTTCAGAGCCGCGCGGATCACTTCGCGCGGATGCACTGATGCGCCGTCGATCGTGCCGGTGAAAAGTTTATCTACAGAGATGATCCGGTGTCTGTTGTCGAGCCAGACCATGTGGAATTCCTCGTGGTCTAGGCCGCCAAGCCGCATCCGTAAAAAGTCCGCGCTATCGCGTGGGTTTCCGATGGTGCCGAGCCGTTCTAGCCGCCGCCGTAGTATCGCCTCTGCTTGGGAAAGGATGTCCGCCTCAACGTCCGCGCTGATGTCGTACGTTGCCCGTGTGTCTTTTGCTTTGCGTGCTGCCATGTCTGCGCTCTCCACCGGCCCGGCGGGCCTCGTGGGCAAACGGCAGCGCCGTGCGACTGGCGCCGGGTGCACCCGCAAGGGCCGCAACGAAGAGAAGGAGCGAACGCTTGCACCTGGAGCAGCGCGGCGTGAACTCGCCCACTCGGAGGCCGTCGGGTTGGTGGAAGGCATAGCCTTAATGCATGAGACGCAGGACGTTTATCGCACCACGATCTCCGTGCCGGGCTTGCCGGCTTGGTACGCAAGGCCGGCGGGCGTCGCGAGATAGCCGGGGCCAGTAGCGAAGTCTGTGGATGAAAAGTGATAAGCGTCTTCACCGCTGAGCCGCACGTGTTGGTCATCGTTCGACAGGCCCGTCATCGCCAAATCGATTTTCGACATCTGAAAAGTGAAATGCTCACGCCCGTGCGTGTGGATCGTGACCCCGGTAGCGTGCATGCCGTGGAGCACGCGCGCAGTTGAAATGACACATCCGATGTGACTGTCGTTGGAGCCGACGACCAAGCCGAAGGTGGTGCCATCTGTGCAAATTTCAGCACACGCCTCCATTCCAGTTGTATCGGCATACGCGCGAAACTCAGGACCGACCCGCTTCAAAAACGCCGTTTCACTTTCACCGGACAGGCTGGTGTAGTCCGCCAGATGCTCGTATGGCAGCGCGGCGACCTGATGCGCGCTCATACTCGTCTGAACGGCCACGGTGTCTTGGGCCTGACCGACGCTAGCCGCTAGAAGTGTGGCGAGCGCGAAGACCGAATAAATCGGGAATTTCATTGAGATGCACTCCGTGATGGGTGCACCTCAACCTAAGCAGAAAATCCGGCTTTAATAGATTGCGGATCATCGAACCGTGCGGCGTCTCACAAGGTTTTGTACGTTCCGATGCGCAAAGAAAAACGCGCGCCATTGCGGCGCGCGTCGTTGTTTCAGTCGTTACAATATAAGACGTCTAGACGTCCGTATTACGGGTTGCAATTGGTCTGAACGATGTCCGCCTGAACGGCAGCGACAACCGCCGATCCGTTGACGTAATCTTGGGCCGGAAGACCGTCAGCATCGACCGTAACGGCCAGCGTGATGCCGTTAACCGTGACGTTTCCGGTGTAAAGACATTCATCCGTTGTCACGTAACCGGGCGAGTTGAGAACGCTGTTCGCGACGGTGCACGCCACTGTTTCGGCTTGGGTCACGCCGCCGACGGTAAGAGTGAAATCGATCGAACCGGTGGCGGTGAAACGTGACGTTGTCGGCGCAGTGGACATAAATGCGCGCCCAGAGGCTGCATTAAATGTCACGGTGTCGTAGGGCGTTGCCGTCGGCGTGCCGCCGATGGGCCCGACTTGCATGTGCGTCACCGCCACGCTCCACACGCCGCTGCCGCTCGTGGTGCATGCGTTGTTCACACAAGAATTTACTTCTCCGATCCTCCCGCCGGTGTTGGTCCAGGCCGTCCACGCGGATGTCACGGGCGCCGGCAATGTGGTCGTTCCGGCCGGGCAAGAATAGGTCACCGTGTCAGTGCGGGTCTGGGTCTGCGTCCAAGCGTCCGAACCGCTGTACCCGGTGGGGCACGCCGCACTTTGAGCCACCGTCTGGGTCTGCGTGTTAGTCACGGGCGCCGGGCAGGCCGCGCACGATCCGGTGGTGCCGGTGATTTGCGCCGGCCCAAAAACGGGCGTGGCCGTCGCGCTGGCGCAGGTGGAGTATTGCGTCGTCGTGTCGATGATCAGGCCGAATTGGCCAGCGTTGCATGGCACGTTTTGCTGCGGGCCGGCCTGGCTGCTGACCGTGCAGCATGTGCCCGTGGCCACGCACGACGTTTGGCAGGTATTGGATACCGGCGTGACGGGGCCAAACCCGATCGCGCCACTGGGGCTACAGGTGATGTTCTGCTGGGTGGTGATCTGACCGCCTTCACCGGCCGGGCACGGCTGTGTACCGGAAATCACGCCAGCGCTGCACGATGTGCCGCCGGGCGCGCTGGGTGCTGTGCAATCGTCGCTAATCGTGGACCAGGCGCCGACGGTTGGCACCCCGCCCGCGCACGTGGTGATTTGCTGTTGCTCGATGCGGCCGACTTGGCCAGCGCTGCACGGCATTGCTCGGAAAGCCGTGGCCGGGCTGCACGCAGGCGTGGGAGAGGTCGGCGGCGATGGCGGAGCGGGCGGCGTGGGCGCGATCGCGCATGATGATGTCGTCGCCCACGCGGACCAGATCAGGGCCGGACACGGTGAACCGACGCATGTGCCTGATCGGGTTTGCTGCACTTGGCCCACCTGAGCGCCGGGGCATGCCAGCGATTGCGATTGCGATTGCGGCGCGCATGCGGCGGTGCATGTGGGCGCCGCCGCAGCACCAAGGCCGGGACGCGAAAGCGCGTCATAGACGAACGTCACGGTGCCCACGCCTGACGAAAAGCCTGAGCCACTGCACGCGCTCGAAATCGTCGCGCCATCGACGGGCTTTCCATCGCCCGGCTGGATGTTCGTGCCGTCGATGATGATTTCTGTGCTGTCACTCATCAGCGCCGGCACGATCGCGATGCACTTTTGCGCGGTCATATTCAAAAACGTGACGCCGAAGGCGTCATCAGGTGAAAGCACCGAGGCCGGTGCGATATGAACGGGCACACCAAATCCATCCACGACTGCCCCGCCAGACATTAGGATGTCCTGCGCGCCGCTGTTCGCTGCGCCCGATGTCGTGAGGCCCGAAAAACTCGATGCGGCGGCAAATTCGCCGCGTACCGCGCTCACGAGTTCGCTCTGACTGCGGGCGGTGCGATCGGTTGCTGCTGAGACAAGGCCACGACTGTAGAGCCGCATCACGCCCAGGGCGGCGAGCGACAGGAGGCCGGTGACAAGCATGATTTCCAGAAGGGTATAAGCGAACGAGCGGCAGCGCATGGCGGTGATCCCGTGGATGGATCACTTCAAGATGTGCGGATCGCGCAATCTGTAAACCACTCACGAGCCGATATCAGCGCGCTGTCATGCGGTTCTGTGCACCGCGTAACGTACAGCCCGTTAGCGGCGGTTCGCCGCGCGGTCAGCCGCAACCGTCCGCGCGCTCACGTGCAGCGCCGCCGCGATAGCAGCGATGCTTTTGCCTTTGCGGGTCATCGTGTCAACGCGGCGGCGCCGGGCGGCGATGATCCGCGCGTGATCCGGCCGTTGCGCAGCGGCAACGCGTGCGGCATAAGCGCGCGAGATGCCGAGCGTGCGAGCGATCTGCGCCGGTGTATGTCCGTCGTGCACGGCGGTGATGATGGCATCACGCCGGATTGTTGCGCGCGGTACGGCCAGGATGTCGGCGATTTCTGCAACGTCCGCGCCGTCGCGGAGCATCGACGCGACGCCTGAGCGCCGGGTGTGGATGTCCATGGCTTGGGCTAAAGGCTTGATCTTCAAAACAGTGCGCTCCGTGGTGGTGATCCACCATCGCGCACGCGCGCACTCTGTAAACCGTTCACGTGTCGATCTTGCGGCATCGTCCACAAATCCACGGGGCGGCCGGTGGATCGCGCGGCGAGGGCTACATCTTGCGGCCGCGAGTTTTCGGCGGCCCTGGCTCGACACCACGCAAGCCGGCCGACGCGCGCAGCGTGTCGCGATCCAGAGCCGCGCGGGTCGCTTCATCACACGTACGCACACCAGACCTGTGCAGCCACGCCGCCCAGCGTCGCGCCGCCCGCGAGCCGGCGAGCAATGCCGACATGCGCTGTTGATCCAGCATCGCATCCAGCAGCACCACGATGTGATCGTGATGGCAGCCCCATGCGTGCGTCCGCGCGTCACGTCCTGCGCGATCGACAGAGCGCGGATCAATGCCGTCGGCCAGCCGCGCACGCACGGCATTGATGTAACCCGCTGCCGCTTCGCCGATCATCGTCAGCGCGGCTCCGTCTGCGCGCGGTGGCGGCTGACGGAGCCGCCACCAAAAATCATCCGCCGCCCTCACCACCGCTTTAAATCTTGTCACAGCGGCACCTTTGCGCGCTGTGCACGCGCCTGAGCAACTGCCGCGACCTGCCAAGCCGGCAGGCCGTTGGCAGGCCGCGCGGCGGCCTGACGTGGTTTCTCGACCGAAACAGGGACAGGTGCCGGCGTCTGGGCTGTGTGCGGCGCTGGATTGCTGGCAGCGGCCGGAGTGCGCGCGGCGTGGATGTGCTGCGTAGCGACCGCAGCGTCGGCCAAGCGCTTGGCCGTATTGCTGTACGTTTCTTTAGATAAGCCCTTTGCGAATAGATTGCTGTTTAGAAAAGTGTGCCCGCCGGTTTTCACAAGCACGCCGGCCGCGATCAGAGATTTGAAGATTTTTGACATTGAAGTCTTATCAATCCCCAGCGCTTCGCCCGCCGTTTTCTGGCTAAAACCGAGCAGATTGCCCCATTCCATGACGTCTAAAATATAGAACATAACTCTAAACTGGCGGGCGGTAAGATTAAGCGCCACCAACGCCCGAAGATTTTCAGGATAAGCGGTTACATATTCCATTTTTATAATCCCCAAGTTGATTTGCTTTCGACCCCTTTATCAAAACCAACTTTTTCCTCGCGTCAACCCACTCGGTTGTCAAAATGCGGAATGCTGTCCGCAGTTTTGAACGTGCTTTGACAGTGCCGAGTTGGCAAATTTGCCAACTTTGGCGCTCCAGCGAGTTGGCAAATTTGCCAACTTTCCGAGGGTCGAGTTGGTCAATTTGCCAACTTTCCGGGGGTCGAGTTGGCAAATTGACCAACTTGATGCGCGTAACGTGTTGATTTTCATAAGTAAAAACGACCGCAAATAGCCTTTAAATATAAAAAACAACTACAACAGCACGCGCTCCGCGCGTTTCCCCTTCGGGGTTTGAAGAGCAAGAGCAAGAGCAAAGGCCGCAGCATTTCCGCCACCGTCGGGCGGCGTGGGCTTGCTGTACCGCCTGCGGCGGGTGGCTGGAAGGAAAGAGCAGGGTTAAAGTCTGCGCGCCTGCCTGCGGCCCTTGTGCGCGGCCGTGGCGACTTTCCCAGGCCGAAGGCGGCGCAAACGACACGGGCCGCATCTGCGGCCCGTCGGTGCTCTTGATTTCCCCATCCCGCCGCTTTTGCTTTATCCCCGCCAGCGCGGATCGGCCCCCAGCGCTTCCACCTTCGCCCCGGCTTTCATCAAGACCTTTACCGCTTCCTCGTGCCCCCGCCCCGCCGCCGCCACGAGCGGCGTCCCAAAGATGCTCCCGCCCTCCAAATCCGCGCCGGCATCGATCAGCGCTTGCACCGTCTCCGCCCACCCTCGCGACGCCGCGGCAGCCAACGGCCGCATGCTCGCACCCTCCGCCTCCACATCCGCGCCCGATGCGACGAGCACGCGCACGTTTTTCGTCCGGCCATTGAGCGCCGCGACGAGCAGCGGTGTCAGTCCGCTTGTGTCGCGTGCGTTCGGATCGGCTCCCTCGTCGATGAGCGCTTCCACCTTCGCCGTCGAGTTTCCCCAACTTGCCGCATCGATCAACTCCGCGCCCAAATCTCTCATAGCCATAGCCCTGCTCCCATTTTAGACGTCCAAACGCACCTATCCACTTTTTACGCTCCGCCCATCACTTCGGCCAGCATGCGCGCCGCGCGCACCGGGTCGGCCTTGATCGCCGCCCGCAGCGCCTCGCTCCCGTCCAAGTCTGCACCTTGCACGACCGCCGCCATCGACGGTAAGCCGCACAAGCCCCGCAGATATGTCTCACGCCGCTGGTACAGCGGGCGCAGGGCGTCGGACATGCGTCGAATGTAGCCGATCGTGGTCGGCGTGAGGCGGCCCAAGTTTGCCTTGCTGTGGTCAAGCATCACGCCGATTTCCAAAATCTTGCCTAGGCGCTCGGCCTCACCCGTGAACATCGCCATGTCGGTCGCCAAGGTGCGCCGCAGATCGTGCGCGGTGATGCGTGTGCCGGTTTCTTCGCCCAGTTGAGTGACCAGCCCCGGCACGCCGTCGATATGTTTTCCACGCACGCGCGACGGAAACACGAACGGGCTGGGATCGTCAGGCCGCCACAGCGCGTTATCGCGCTGGCGTGCCTGCAAGATTTCCACGGCCCAGGGCGTGAGCGGCACGCCGTGCGCCCGCCGGGCCTTCGTTTCTTCTGGCCGCAGGATGATGACACCTTCGTCAAAGCGGACATCTGTCCAGCGCAATGATGCGGTTTCTGCGCGCCGGGTGCCCCACAGCAGCAAGCACAAAACGTAGTCCACAAAAACGCCGTGGTGCGGCTTGATCGTGCCCGGCTTGGTGTTGACTTTGCCGCCCACCACCGCCGGCTCATGCGTCGGCGCGTGCAGGCCCCACAGCGCCATCAGCCACGCTCGGCCCTCGGTTGTTGTTGTGTTGAGGTGGGTATCTTTGGGCTGCTGCTGCGGGAAAAATCCGGGGTGAGCGTCCAGCCACAGCGCGAACGGCGAGGCGTCTCGTGATGCGATGATTTTGCGGTTCTGCGCCATCACGCGATAGGCGTGCTGGGCGTGCCGCCAGATTTTGAGCACCGTTGACCACGACCGCCCGGTTTTCGGCCCCCAGCCATGCGGTCGCGGCCCGCCGTCGGCGAGCGTTTTCAGCGGCTTCATCAGGCTATCGACGTCGGCGACGTCGATGGTGTGCATCGACGTGCGCCAGAACTTCGAGCCTTTCAGCATCGCCGCGACTTTTTCGCGGTCGCGGTGGCTCTCGTCTTTCTTTGCGCCCGGCTCTTGGTCAGGCGCGCGCATGCCCAAAAACTCCTCATAAGCCACCCCAAACGTGTAACCGATGCGGCTTTTCTCTGCTTCGCGTGCCTCCACACGTGCGCGCCGTTCTTCGCTCGGGTCTTTGCCCTCGGCGATCATCGCGGCCCAAGAGCGGGCGCGCTTGCGCGCGTCATCCAGCGATAGGCCCGGATGCGTTCCCATCAGACGATCGAGTTGCTTCCCCGCAGCCCGCGCGCGCACGTAGTACGAAATTGAGGCTGGACGCACCACCACCGACATGCCGCGCTGTTTCGTGTCCGTGATCGTCCAGACCTGCACATCGGCCGGTGTGGATGTCGCCTTGACCTTGCCGTGCGCGTCGGCGGTGAGCATGCGCGCAAAGGTGAGAGATGCCAGAATTTGCGCGGTGATTTCGACGCGAACGGATGGGCCGGCCATTGCAAAATCCCCACGGGTTGAAAAACCATCCCCAGTGTGGATTAAGTCGGCAACCCGTTCAACACCAACCCTCAAATAACCCTCGGATAAGGTCGGAAAATGGGGGGTAATGCCGGGAAATAGCGGGGAGCCACTTTGCAAAAACCCTTGTTTTTAGGCAGTTTCGTGGATATCTGTTGATCCGCTATACAATTGAAAATCCCCGTGTCGGCGGTTCGATTCCGTCCCCGGCCACCATGTATATCAACGGCTTGCAGCGATGCAGGCCGTTTTTATTTGCAGGCCCCGGCTGACCGGGTGTCCGTCCGGAAAGCGCCCGCTCTGAGCGTCGATCGTTGGACCTCATCTGAGGCCGGGCGCGCAAACCGTGCATGCAATCGCAGCTATGCAGGGCTCTCGATTGACGCCACCCCAAGGGTAATGAACGATACGTGCAACGCCTCCGGTCCGAGGCTGGCCTCCATTGAGCGCTATCGACATGATCCATGAAATCTGGAAATGGATAGAGTTCAATTTCTGGCTCGCCTCGATCTGCCTTGCCGTCGGCCTACTCACCACCCTGCCACTTCTGCTCACCAAGTCCAGTCGGAGAGGTTTCTTGCGCTCGGGCTACGAGATAGAAACGATCGGCGCTGTTGTCCTGATCGTTGCGATCGTCCTCATCGGCTTGTACAACCGTTTTGGCGCTCACGGCGCCTAGCAACTTGGCCAAAGGCAATGGGATGGACTCCTCCTCACCCTCGGCATCTTGGAGTACCAGACTGAAGGTGCGAACCGCAGTCACCAGTGAGAAGGAGTCCACACATGAAGCTTATGCGCATTGGGGTCGACTTGGCCAAGA
>Ga0302234_10000738_pt1 | contig 24737 bp, 23 predicted proteins | sample II_Palsa_N3_2_FD_193576 | JGI IMG/M metagenome (GOLD analysis project Ga0302234, IMG submission 193576) | Peat permafrost microbial communities from Stordalen Mire near Abisko, Sweden - II_Palsa_N3_2 | ecosystem: Environmental > Terrestrial > Soil > Palsa > Peat permafrost | place: Sweden... | reverse complement strand
GCCATGGTCATGGCATGTTGCCATGGACGGCCAGATGCTGAGATCCGCGGCATCGCCAGTCGGTGGCTCCGGCAGCAAACGCAGAAAGCAGGTGTCTGGCGGATTTGCTAATCGTCGTCTTCATTGCCCAGATTCAGCTGGGAAGATGGCAGGCCGGTATAGGCACCCCAGTAATAAATGAGCAGGGCAATGAGGGTGACCATCAGGGAGTCCCATGGGTGTCCGATGATGCCTTTTCCACCAAACGTGCCGAGATAAGAGGCGACGATGATCAAGGCATAGAAAGCGATCAGCCACAGCGACGAATACACCTCTCTGGCAAGCAGCTTGCGGTCGGCGCGCGCGCCGAGCTTGCAAAGAATATAAATGACGAACATGCCGAGCTGCAGTCCGAGCAGCCATGACACGGTAGTCCATCCCGACCAGTAGACAATCAACGCCGCCACGATAAATGACAGCGGACCCAGTACGGCGAAACCATGCACGAGGAAAGGACGGGGCAGTCCGGGTGCGCTTCGACGCAGCGCGGCGACCGTGATTGGCGCGACCGCATAGCTCAGCACCAGCGCGGCGGAAACGACACTGATCAGCGCTTCCCATGAGGGGAACGGCAGCGTCCAGAAAATGGACAGTCCAAAGGTCAGCCATAGCGCCGGCCGCGGTATACCCGACTGGCTGTCAATCCGCGTAAACACCTTGAAAAATGAGCCGCTGCGCGCCCAGCCATAGATAACGCGCGGCGTGGCATTCATGTAGATATTGCCGGTACCACTGGGCGAGATCATGGCATCGGACACTACCAGCACAGCCAGCCAGCCGATGCCCAGCGCCAGAGCGATATCGTGATACGGCAACGAGAATTCCGTGCCGATGGCGTTCCAGCCGTGTGCGAGCATAGCGACGGGAATGCTGCCGAGAAAAGCGATCTGCAGCAGCACATAAATGACGGTAGAAAGCACTACCGAGAGAATCAGAGCGATGGGAATCGTGCGCTGCGGATCACGTACTTCGCTGGCCACCGAGATGATCGGCGTGAGTCCGAGGTAGGCGAAGATAATGCCGCCGGCGGAAACGGCGCCTTCCACACCGGCAAAGCCAAACGGTGCAAAGCCGTGCACCTGCATGTTGTGCGGCTGAAAGTGCGTCAGCAGCACAATGATCACCAGCAGCGGAACGATGAATTTGAAGATGCTGATGATGTTGTTCGCCTTGGCGAACGTCTTCACGCTGAAGTAGTTGAGCAGAAAGAACACTGTCAGCAGGACCAACTGCACGATCCAGCCAAGCGGGGTTGGATCGCCGGTGCCGCTCTTGCTCAGCGAGGGAAACCAGGCGGCGGCATACTGGCGACAAGCCACAGTCTCGATCGCGATCAAGCTGGAAAACGCGATCAGCGTGATGAATCCCATCAACGAACCAAGCAAAGCCCCGTGCGAATATCCCGGATAACGCACCACGCCTCCGGCACGAGGTAACGCAGCGCCAAGCTCGCAATAGACCAGGCCGAGCAGCAGCACGGCAGCTCCACCGATCAGCCAGGACACGATGCCTGCCGGTCCGGCGATGGCGGAAACATGACTGGCCGAAAACAGCCAGCCAGAACCGAAGATGGCGCCAAGGCCGATAAGGGTCAGGTCGATCAGGCTGAGTTGTTTCTGAAACTTTCCCTGGCGAGGCATTAGGTCATCCGGGTGATGCGTGAGTGTCGCCGGTCAGGGCGATGGCGTGGCGTAAGGCGACTTGCCACCGCTGGCGATGAACTGGTCAATGCGTTCATTGAGTACCGGTAGCGGCACCGAGCCTGTGGACAACACAGCGTCGTGAAACGCGCGAATGTCGAACTTCTGGCCCAGCGCCTTTTCGGCACGAGTGCGGTCGTCGCGTATTGCCATTTCACCCAGGTAATAGGACAGCGCCTGCGCCGGCCAGGCGATGTAGCGGTCCACTTCGGTTTCGATCTCGTGGTCGGCCAGTGCGGTGTTCTCGCGCAGATAATCCTGCGCCTGCTGGCGTGTCCAGTGCAGGTGATGCAAGCCGGTATCGACGACCAGACGCGCCGCGCGCCACGCCTGATAGCTGAGATAGCCGAATTGTTCGTACGGCGTGTGATAGATGCCCATCTCCTGACCGAGGTATTCACAGTAAAGCGCCCAGCCTTCGCCATAGGCCGAGATATAGCTGTAGCGGCGAAAGTCGGGAAGACCGGTCGTTTCTGCAGCGAGTGGCATCTGCAGGGCATGACCTGGCGAGGACTCGTGGAGGGTCAGGGCGGGCAGCGAATACAGTGGGCGCGAGGGCAGGTTGTAGGTATTGACCAGATAGATGCCCGGACCACCGCGACCACCCGTGTAAATCGGTGCCAGATCGGGCGGTACCGGTTCGATCGCAAAGCGACGTCGCGGCAGCCGGCCGATATAGTCGCCGACCTTGCCGTCCACCTGCTTGGCAATCCACGCCGCGTCCTTCAGCAGTTCGTCCGGGGTCTTGGCATAGAACTGCGGATCGGTACGCAGGAAATGCAGGAAGTCGGGGAAGCTGTCCTTGAAGCCGGTCTGCTTGATCGTATCGAGCATCTGCTGATGGATGATGGCCATCTGCTGCAGACCCAGCGCGTGAATAGCGTCGGGACTCATGTCCAGCGTGGTGTATTCGAGGATTTGCGCCCGATAGAACGCCTTGCCGTCAGGTAGATCCTCGGCTGCGATATCGGTGCGTGCGTGCGGGATGTACTCCTTTTGCATGAAAGTAAGCAGCTTGACGTAGGCAGGAATCACCTGACCGTTGATCGTTGCCAGTGCCTCGGCACGCAGCTTCGCCTGCTCGGCGGCGGGAATGGTCGCCGGCATCTGCTTGAAAGGAGTGTAGAAAAGATTCTTCTCGCCGGGTGCATCGACGATGTCGCTGATCGACTGGGTACGCCCCTGCAGAATGATTTTCGGCTGGCTGAATCCCCGTGCAAGGCCAAGTCGCATATTGGCGGTCTGCTCGCCGAAATAGCGCGGTATGTCACGCAGCTTGCCCAGATAATCCTCGTAGCTTTGCGCGTTGGTATAGGTGGCGCGCGCGGTAAAACCCAGATCGCTCCAGAAGCCGGAGTCGCTGTTGAAAGGCATTTGCCAGGTCTTGAAGCGCTGGTCGCTCAACAGCACCTGGATCTGCTGCTTGTAGACGGCGTAATTGACCTGATCCTCGTCGGACAGTTGGCTGCGGGGAATCGCGTCGAGCGTCTTGAGCACCGTGGCCCAGTAGTTTTCGCGCATCGCCTGCGTGGCGGCATCGACTTTGGGCAGGTGGCTTGCTGCCTGGGCCGGGCCGTCCTCGTCGTCGGCGCCGGCAAATTGCAGCTGACGCCATTGCCACTCGCTGGTATAGAGGTCATGGAAGCGCTTGCCTGCATTGTCTGCCTTGCTGCCCGCATGAGCGGCATCGGACGACGGGCCGATCGGTTGCACCGATGTTTCCACCATCGCCGCCATGGCCATGTTGCTGCCCAACAGGAGCTGCAGACCGAGGCCGCAGCAGATCAATTTCAATGGCATCAAGGTATCCGGGCGGTCATGGCATGGGTATTCGGCGATATGGTGTGACTTCCATGCTCGCCGCCAGGTGGCGCGGCGTATAGAAAACATTGTTTCCGCACTATGCGGAATTGAGCATAGTTGTGATGCCGAAGATAGCTGAAGGCTAGCTGCGTCATCAGGGTGCTGCAAAGGGTTCGTCGATGGCGGGCGAAGGCGCGGTAAACCAGGACGCCCCGTTTTCGGTCACGTAAAAGTGATCCTCCAGCCGGATGCCGAACTCCCCGGGTACCACGATCATCGGCTCGTCGCTGCAACACATGCCAGGCGCGAGCGCGGTCTCGTTGCCACGCACCAGATACGGTGTTTCGTGGATGCTGAGCCCGCAGCCATGGCCGGTTCGATGAGGTAGGCCGGGCAGCCGATAATCCGGACCCAGACCCGCTGCCTCGAGTACTCGTCGTGCGGCGGCGTCCACATCGCCGCAAGCCACGCCCGGCCTTACCGCTTCGAAGGCAGCGCGCTGCGCCGCCTGTTCCAGTGACCAGATCTGCGCCTGCGCCACACTGGGTCGGCCGAAGATGTAGGTGCGTGTGATGTCCGATTGATACCCTTCCACACTGCAGCCGGTGTCGATCAACACCAGCTCGTTTTCTTTCAGCCGCTGCTCGCCGGGTATGCCGTGCGGATAAGCGGTTGCGTGACCGAATTGCACGATGCAAAAGGTCGAGCCGCCATCGGCGCCCAGCGCACGGTGGGCGTGGTCGATGAATCGCCGGATTTCATCGGTGCTGATGTCTTCATGCATCAGCCCGGCGGTCAGTCGATGTACTTGCAAGGTCATCGCCGTGGCCTGGCTCATCAGGGCCAGTTCGGCCGACGATTTTTGCATACGACAGCCATCCACGACCGGGCTGCCGTCAACCACCTCGCAACTGCCCACGACAGCACGCAACCGCTCGTAAATCAGAAACGATGCCGCGGGATCCAGCGCCAGACGGCGAATGCCATGCGCAGCGAGAAGGTCTGCCACACATTGCTGGGGATCGTCGTGCTCTTCCCATAGCCGTGTTTGTGCCGGGATCTTCAACGCGTGTCGCAGCGAGCCCTCCTCGAACGCGGGGCACAGTACAAACGGATCACCTTTCAGGGTCAGCAGCATGGCAACCAGGCGTTCGCTTGCACCCCACGATATGCCAGTGAAGTAACGCAGTGAATGACCGGCGGTAATCAGCAACGCCTCATCACCACGCAGGCGCATCAGTCGTCGCGCCTGCTCCAGGCGGTGCTGATATTCCTCTGCGCCAATGGGGGCCGCCCGCTGTGTCCAGGGGCTGAGTGTAGTCTCAGCCTCATCGAGGGTGAGGCCGCCAATCTGTCGACCTGCTGGCAGCACTGCGTTCATGCGTGGTCACCGATATCGCGCTCGGTCCAGCGACCATCGACCCGGCGCTGAACACTTGTCACGTTGCGATCGCGCAGTTCGATCGGCAGCAGCGTATCGGGGACGTTGTCGTAGCTGTGCAGGGCGGTGAAACGATGAATCGCCGCCGGCATGCCCACCGAGGTAAAGCCCGGGTGGCTGGTACTGGGGTACGGACCACCGTGATTCATCGCGGGACTGACCGCTACGCCGGTCGGCATCTTGTTGGCAATCAACCGACCGACCTTGCCTCGCAGAACAGGCGCGATGGCTGACCAGGCAAGGTCATCACTGCCGTTCGCGGCGCGGTAGAGCGTACCTGTGAGGTTACCTTCAAAAGCGCCGGCGACGCTCGCCATGACACTGCTGTCAGCAGTACGTACGAGCAGGCTGACCGGCCCAAAAGCCTCGGTCTGCAATACATCGGCGTGCGCGATAAATACGTTTGCATCAACACTGAGCAGAGTCGGTTGATGACGATAACCATCGCCATCGCCGATGTTTCCACCGGCCAGCAGTTCGGCGCCTGCCGTCAGCAGCACAGCAACCGTGCGACTGAGTGACTCTTGCACACCGCGGGAAAACAACGGCCTGGGCGTGGCGGTGGCGAAGTGCGTCGTTGCAGCGGCAACAAACGCATCGCCATTGCCCTGTGCCGGCACCACCACGACGCCGGGGTTGGTGCAGAACTGGCCGCTGCCCATCACGCATGAGGCGAAGAATTCCTGCGCCAGTGCTTCGCCGCGTTCGGCCAGCACGCCGGGTAGCAGGAACACCGGATTGATGCTGGAAAGCTCGGCATAGACCGGTATCCCGGCCTTGTCAGCCGCAGCTTTCAGCGCCAATCCACCAGCGCGGCTGCCGGTAAAGCCGATCGCGCCCAGTCGTGCATCGCCGGCCAGTGTCAATCCGAGTGCGTTGTCGAAGTGATAGAGCATTTGCACGGCTGCTGCAGGCAGACCGCTATCGATCAGCGCCTGGTACGCCAGCTGGGCCAGCCGCTGACTTGTTGCTGGATGGGACGGATGTGCCTTGGCGATTACCGGATTGCGTGCGGCGATGGCCGATGCGAAATCGCTGCCTGCGATGGCGTTGAAGGCGAACGGAAAATTGTTGGGGCCGAAAATCAGCACGGGTTTGCCGAGCGGCGCGCGGTGCGCACGCAGCCCGGCCTGGGTATCGATAACCGGATCTGTCCAACCGTAGTGACGTGCTGCGCTGGCCGCCTGACGAAGCTGGCCGCTGGTGCGCGGCAATTCCACCGAGCGCAGTCGTGGTTCGACCGGCAGGGCGGTTTCGGCATGTGCCAATGCGACCAGCGTGTCGGCGTCGGCGTCGATCGCTGCCGCGTACGCATCGAGAAAATTGGCAATGCGGTCAGCGGGCGACGCGGCCAGTTCATCCGCAACGGCCTGCGCTGATGCGATGGTCGATTCGATATCTTCCGCACCGCTGACGGGAAAGCTCGGCCCGATGGCCGTGGCGCGCGTCGGATCTTCGGCCCGGAAACTGCCCTGCGGATCGAGCGATGCGCGCCAGCAACCGCCGACCAGCACATTTTCCGATGCACTCATTTCAGAGGCTCGGCTTGGTGGCAATGGCGTGATCGATCACCTTGAGTGCCGCTTCGCGCTCGGCACCGGCGACGGGCAGGCGCGGTGCGCGCACCGTTTCGCTGCCGGTTCCGGTTTTCTCCTGCACCAGTTTGATCAGCTGTACAAAAGTCGGCACCGTGTCCAGACGCAGCAGCGGCAAAAACCACGCATATAGCGACTCGGCGGCCTTTGCACCGCCGCTTTGGGCCAGTTCGAACAGCTTCACCGACTCAAAGGGATACGCATTGACCAGGCCGGCCACCCAACCAACCGCACCCATGCTGACACCCTCGACAATCGCGTCGTCCATGCCGACCAGCAGCTGCAGTCGATCACCTAGCAGAGAACGGATGGCGGCAAAGCGGCGGACGTCACCGGACGATTCCTTCACTGCCTGCAGGTTCGGAAATTCAGCAGCCAGTTCGGCCATTTGCGCCGGCGTGAAGTCGGTCTTGTAGGCGACCGGATTGTTGTAAAGCATGCAGGGCAGATCGGTAGCGCCGATCACGGCTTTTACGTGCGCACCCATCTCGCGCCAATCGGTGGAGTACACGTACGGCGGCAGCACCATCAGTCCGCCGCAGCCGAGGGCCTTGGCTTCCTTGGCCAGCTTGACGGCTTCGTCGGTGGACAGCGAAGCGATGCCGGGAATCACCGGCGCGCGGCCAGCGAGTACCTTGACCAGCGTTTTCAGGATAGCCAGCTTCTCTTCAAAGCTCAGCGTGGCTGCCTCGCCCAGCGAGCCCAGTGGCACAATGCCTTTACAGCCTGCGTCGATCAGCTGTCGGGCATGGCTGGCCAGGAACGCGTGGTCGATCGTGCCGTCAGCGTGGAAGGGGGTGGTGATGGCAGGCAGTACGCCGTGCCAGAGGGAATTGCTCATGGGTAAATCCTCAAGGTTTATTGATGGAAGAAAGATTTGTGCCGGCCAAGGTAGACAGCCGGGCAGGGAAAAGCGGCGGTCGTTGTCCGCTGCGTGGAAAACGTCCGAGCTCAGCCAGCGCACTGCCACAGATACGGCCTTGGCAGGCGCCCATGCCGCAGCGGGTGGCGAGCTTGGCGCTGCGCGCATCCGTATAGCCATCCAAAGCAGAGAGTGAAACGTCCTCGCAACGACAGACAAGAGTGTCCGGTTGTGCCAGGGCATGCACTCTTGGATCGAGTGCAAAGCACTGGTTCAGGGCGTCGGCAAAATGGCGGGCGTGCTGTCGTGACTGAAGCAGGCGATCGGCATCGGCCGTCTTACCAGCTGCCGCATGCCCGGCGATGGCACCCTCGATGCGTGCCGTGTCGCGTCCACCGATGCCGCACAACTCACCGGCCGCATAAATGCCCTCGACGCTGGTGCGCTGGTATCGATCGGTATCGACATAGGCATGAGCACCTTGCAGTTGCAGGGTGCAGCCGAGCGACTGAGCGAGTTCCACATTCGCCAGCAAGCCATAGCCGACCGCGAGCTGATCGCAGACAATATGTTCAATTCCGCGTGGACCGTCCACATCGACAGCATGCAGTTCGGTTTCGCCGTGAGCGCGACGTACGACGCTGCCACAGCGATAGGGCACACCGGCAAGCTGGGCTCGTAAACCCATGGCTTGAACTGCCTTGGCCGGCCAGCGCCACAGGCTTCGTGCAAAGCGCTGGATATTTTCAGTGGAGGATTGTTCGTAGATGCCGAGTACGTGGGCGCCATGGCGTTTTGCCGTCGCCGCGGCCGCCAGCAAAAGCGGGCCGCTGCCGGCGATTACCACGCGCCGTCCGGCCAGCGGCCAGCCTTGCTTGGCCAGCGCCTGCAATCCACCGGCACCGGTTATTCCAGGCAACGTCCAGCCGGGAAACGGCAACAACAATTCACGTGCGCCAGTCGCCAAAACGAGAGCCTGATAGTGCAATCGCCGCGCACGTTGGGGATCTTCCACCAGCAAACCGCCATCTTCGACGGTCACCACGCGCGTCTGCGCCAGCCAATCGATCGCAGGATGATCGAGCGTCCTGCCGATGCTTCGCCGAGCCAGCGCAGGCGAAGCATGTTGCACATCCTGACGCCAGACCTGGCCACCGGCGGTCATCTGTTCATCGATCAGGCCCACGCGTGCACCATGACTGGCGGCAGCATGCGCGGCGGCAAGACCCGCGGGTCCGGCACCGACGACCAGCACGTCATAGCGATCAGTCATCGCACGATACCTGCATGCCTTCGCGTACTGGCACCATGCATGCACGCCGCTGGCCAATGCCATCAATCGCGACGCGACATTCGAAGCACACGCCCATGCCGCAGAACGCAGCGCGCGGTTGTCCCGTCGTCGATCGGCGAAAAATCAACGACTGTTGAGCGATGGCTGCGGCCACGCTGGTGCCAGCTCGTGCCTCGACCGTACAGCCGTTGATATGGAGACGTATCAGCGGCGCATTCATGCAGCCACCCGCATCGGGTCATACGGACGTGGGTCGATCGCTGTGGCGCGTCCGAGCAACTGATCGATCAGTATGCGCGCGCTTCCCAGCGAAGTGGTGACACCGAGGCCTTCGTGGCCGGCTGCCACCCATACGTTGGCGTGTTGCGGAGCTCTTCCCAGGTAAGGCAGGCCGTCCACACTGACTGGACGAAAACCGGTCCAGATGCGAATGGCATCAAGTTCGCTCAAACCGGGAAGGAACTGGAGAGTGCGCGCCAGCATGCGTCGCACCATCGTCATCGAGATATCCGCGGTCTCGCTGCCGTACTCACGGGATGATCCAATAAGAATCTGCCCGGTCGGCCGTGGTTGCACATTGAAGGCCACGCTGCTGTCGTCGCTGCCGTGCGCACTGTCGGCATAACCCAGTTCAAGCAGCTGGTGATGCACGAGACCAGGATGGCGATCGGTGATCACCAAGTGACCCTTGCGGCTGCGCATCGGCAACTGCGGCAGTAGCTGCGGTAGTGCGCAGCCGGTGGCTATCAACACGTTGCCGCTGAGCTGTGTGTTATCGCTCAGACGCACGCCGCCGCTGTTCAATTGATGAGCGCGCTGGCGGTAAAGTTGGGCGCCGCGTGCCATCGCCTGACCGATGAGGTATTGCGCTACACCGGGTGGATACACCACCGCTTCGCCCGGCACCCGCATGCCGCCCGCGAGGCCCGCGGCGAGCGCAGGCTCCAGCCGATAGAGTTGCTCGGCGTCGACTTGTTCGGCGTGCACACCCGCAGCGGCCAGGCGTGCCAGTTTGTCCGGAATGCGCGCGTAGTCAGCCTGATTACTGGCAATCCACAACGTACCGCAGCGGCTGTACTCGGCCTGTGGCAGATCGACGAAGGCTTCCCATAAACCCAGTGAATAATGTGCCAGTGCCAGTTCGGCCGGGTCGTCGTCCATCGCGACCAGATGGCCCATGGCGGCGGCGGTTGCACCACCACCGATCGGACCCGGTTCAACGATCGCCACGCGCAGGCCTTCGGCGCTGGCGTAGTCGGCACAGGCAGCGCCGACGATACCTGCACCGACGATGATCAGGTCATGACTTTTCACGTAGCGCCGATGCCCCAGACCAGCGGATCGGCCTCGTCGAGCAGCAGCTGGCCTTGTGCGGTGACGTGCGCACTGCCGGTAATCCTTGGCAGCACACCCTGTGAGCCTGGTGTGTACTGCGCTTCAAAGACACTGCCCAGGATGCCGGCTTGACGCCAGACGCGCCCCGGTTCCAGCTTGCCGTCGGCGGCCAGGCAAGCCACTTTGGCGCTGGTGCCGGTGCCGCATGGCGAACGGTCGTAAGCCATGCCCGGGCACAGCACAAAATTGCTTGCATCGGCATCGTCCTGTGTGGACGCCGCATTGATCTCGATGTGGTCGATCTCGGCGCCGAGCGCACCGGTGATACCGGCTTGCTCGAGTGCGTCGCGAACCGCTTCGGTATAGGTGGTCAATCCACGCTGATGGGTCAGCGTCAATGGCAGCGGCGTGTCATTGGTAATGAAAAACCAGTTACCGCCCCAGGCGACGTCGCCGCGGACAATGCCATAACCGGGTACGTCCAGTGCGACGTCCTTGGCATGACGATAGCTTTCGACATTGTCGACAGCCACGCGCCCATCCGGATACAGCTCAACGCCCACCATGCCTACCGGTGTTTCGAGAAGATGCTTTCCGGGAGTGATGCGCTCCAGATGACGAAGTGTCTGGATCAGACCGATCGTACCGTGGCCGCACATGCCCAAGTAGCCGACGTTATTGAAAAAGATGACGCCGGCACAGGCGCTGGAATCCTGGGGAGGCAGCAACAAGGCGCCCACCATGGTGTCCGAACCGCGGGGTTCGCAAGCGATCGCCTGGCGCCACAGATCATAGTTTTCGCGAAACAGGCTGCGTCGCTCGGCCAAAGTGCCGTTGCCAAGATCAGGAAAGCCGGCAATCACTACACGAGTGGGTTCGCCGCCGGTGTGCGAGTCAATGAATTCGATGGTTTGCATGTCGCCATGCTCGCCTTCGGGAGCATAGGGCGTCTAGAAAGCCTTGTTGGTATTGAGTGCGGAATTCAGCATAGTCTTGATGTCGCCAGCGTGGTCAGTGATAAGCGAAAAAGCTTGCGGTTTGTCGTGTAAAACCATCTATTATGGGGCGTGCCAGGATCCGGCCCCATGGCGTATCCCTTTTGGCCTGGTTGTGGAGCGCTCGAATCGTATGAAGATTTCAGCCGATGAAATAGAACCGCTTTTCGATGCGTTACCGGACGTTGTGTTTTTTGTAAAAGACGTCGCCGGTCGTTACACGCATGCCAACCTGACCCTGGTCAGGCGACTGGGTCTCAAGCGCCGTGATCAAGTGATCGGCAAGAGCGTGACCGAGCTTTTCCCCTCGACAATGGGCGGCTCATACGCAGCCCAGGACAAGCGCGTTCTCGGCGGCGAACTCATCGAAAATCAGCTGGAGGTTCATATTTTCAGCAACCGTGCGCCGGGCTGGTGTCTGACCTGCAAGCGTCCGCTCATCGTGCGCGACGAAGTGCGTGGTGTCATCGGCATTTCGCGAGATCTGGGACAGCCTGATGGCCGGCACCCGACTTACGATCGTCTGCGTCGCGTACTGAACTACATGAATGAACACTACGCGGAAAGTCTGCGAGTGCGGGCGTTGGCCGAACTGGCAGCGCTTTCGATTGCTCAGCTGGAGCGACACTTTCGGCGGGTATTTCAACTGACTCCGCAGCAGGTGCTCACCAAGATACGCATTGAGGCGGCGATGCGCTCTCTTCAGGGCAACGACAGTGTCGCTTCGATCGGCCTGTCTTGCGGATTTGTCGACCAAAGCGCTTTTGCCCGCCAGTTCAAGGCGACCGTGGGCATGACGCCGCGCGACTATCGCACCATGGCCTCGGCGCCTGTTGAGAAAGAGGATCGAACGACAACGGTATCCTCAGCCAAACCTTGAAGATTGATGGCTGATCTTTGCATCAGTCGCCTAAATGACATGCATTGCTCGACCCAACGCAGATAGTCTTACGCTTGTCGGAGCTGGCGCCGCTGCTTGGCGCTCAGGGCGTATAGACATCAACGTACTCGTGTACCGGCATTTTTTCGAGCGTGGCCCGGTCGAGTGAAACATCAAGAATGGTTTGCTGGTCGACCATCATCCAAAGGACATGCTGGCAACCTTGCCGGCAGCATCAAGTCCGATGGCGAATTTCAGCATGCTACCTGGGCCAAACTGGATGACGTAATCGAACCATTTGAGGTTTGCTGCCGACCTTTGGCCCTTGAAGACGAACTTGCTCGGATGGCCATATGGCGCAAATTCACCCGCCAATCGTTTCGCAAGACCCGCCTTCATTTTTCCATTCAACCTGGCGGTCAGATTCGCAGAGATTTCGACTCCCTTTTGCAGCTGTGCAAAGACTGCCTTTGCGCTAGCTGTCACTGCGGCATCTTCACCCGGGCTCGCAAGCGCTGCCGTTGCGGCTATATCGGGGTACAGATCGTTGAAGATTGCCGTGGTGATCATCTCGCCCGGCTCCGGATTATCGCCGTTGTTGGTGAATGCGATGATCTGAACTTGCTGCTTCAGAAAATATTCGTTCGCCGTCGTGAAACCGAACGATCCGCCGGTGTGTCCGACGCGTGGTTGCTCGTTGATGGAATCGACGAACAAGCCCAAGCCGTAGCCTGCGTCTCCTTGCTTAGTTGTTTGGACCGATGTGCTCATTAACGCGTAGTCGGCGGGCGTCACGATCCTGCCGTTCATCAGTGCGTCGTTCCATTTTTCGAGATCGCCCACGGTCGATACAAGAAACCCCGCCGACCATCCGAATGTTTCGCTGATCGTCGGTGCACGCCCGACCACCTCGTTCTCATGTCGGTAGCCGATCGCCATGTTCGGCAAATGTGCCTCGTCACTCGTGGTGAAGGTGTGCTTCATGCCGGCAGGTTTCAGCAGATGAGTTTGCACATAGTCGCGATAGGACTCATGCGAAATGATCTCAATGATGCGGCCCAGCAAAATGTAGCCCGTGTTGGAGTACGACCACCGGCTGCCCGGCGCGAAGTCGAGCGGCTTGCCCGCGATGCGCGCCATGAGCTGGTCGAACGTGGCCGGATTGCTGGCAACCTGCTCGATATTGGGACCATCGAGATACTCTGGCAGACCGCTGGTATGCGAGAGCATTTGCCGGAGCGTGACTTCATTGGCATGCGGCGCGTCAGGCAGGTAGGTCGCCAGTTTGTCGTCGATGTGCAGTTTGCCGGCCTCCTGCAACTGCAAGATAGCTGCAGCAGTGAATTGCTTGGTAATCGAACCGATTTCAAAATAGGTGTCTACCTTTACCGGCAGGCGCTGTTCGCGATCGCGCAAACCATAGGCTTTGCTGTAGATGATGCGACCGTGCTCAGCAATGGCTATCGAGGCGCCTGGTGTGCTGGTGCGTTGAAGTATGGTTTCGACATCGGCATTGATCCGCTTTGCTTGCTCAGGCCACACCGTATCGGTAGCGGCGATAGCCATGGACGCGGAAAGAAAGGAAACAGCGAAAGCGATACGTATCATCTGACGGTTCCGGTTGGGAATGGAATGACTCGAGGGAGAAACGCGTTCGGCCTGTGGAGCAAGATGCGTACCAGTAAAGATCCATGGGTCATTCCTTTCACAGCGGCGATTTACCTCCAAGGCTTCGTCTACGAAAGATTGTCCGCGGACATAGGGCGCGGACGATCGGACAATAGCGTGGCGTCATCACTCGAGTGCCCCAAAGTATTCGCCTGCTAAGCGATGTTCCAAACTGAGAACTGGGAACGACAATGCATCGCCTCTACACATCACTGACCTTCACCTGCAACAATCCCGGAGTGAAATAGTTAATTGACTGCATCCGTCAGCCAACGATTTGGAACCTGATATGAGCGAGATCGACGACATCAAGCGCCGGCGCTTCCTGAAGATGACGGCAGGATCGGCTGGCGGGCTGGCGGCGTTATCGATCTGGCCAGGCCTTATCGAAAAGGCCCTCGCGATCGAGCCTAACAATCCCACCGGCAATGCCAGCCTGGCGGATATCGAACACGTCATCGTTTTCATGCAGGAAAATCGCTCGTTTGATCACTATTTCGGTATGCTCCCCGGTGTGCGTGGCTACGGTGATCCCCGGCCGACACCGATGCCGAGCGGAAACTATGTGTGGTATCAGCCGGAGGGACTGAATCCGAATTCAAGAGGATTCAGCGCGAGTGTCCCCTATGCCGACTGGACCACGCCGGCTGGTTGGTACAACACCGATCGAGCGGCGCAATCGTCTAGCTATGTTCTGCCGTTCCGGCTCAATCAGCCCGGGAATGTGCAGTTCCAGTACATGACGGATTTGAACCATAGCTGGAAGGCATCCCAGGATACGTGGCGCAACTGGGACACCTGGGTACCCTTGAAGAGCAGGCAATCGATGGGCTGCCTGAACTCTGATGACCTGCCGTTCTATTACCAGCTGGCAAATGCCTTCACTGTATGTGATGCCTACCATTGCTCGATCTTTTCGGCGACGGATCCCAACCGGTTCTGCCTCTGGTCGGGAACCGTCCCACCGCCGATGAACTTCCCCGACAACTACGGCAGCTGCGGTTACGTCTCCGATATTCAGTGCGATATCAATACCGACATCACGCCAGCGATGTACGGACAATCGCCGCAGGCGAAGAGTGCCGCCGTTGCTGCCGGTATTGCCGACTGGAAGACCTATGCAGAAACGCTGACGGACAACAGCATCACCTGGAAGATCTATCAGGAATACGACAACTACGGCGACAACTATCTGCAGTACTTCAAGAACTTTCGGATCGACAACAGTGGCACGCCGATCGACAAGTCGAGTGATCCGTATTTCCAGTCGCTGTATCAGCGAGGACGCGTTTTTGCCGCCGCTTCGGGCAAGACGGGCGATGCCATCATCGCCGAATTCGCCAAGGACGTTGCCGCAGGCATGGAGCCGGACAACCCTGCGCTTGGCACGGTCAAATCCGGACTTCCGCGTGTTTCATGGATCGTGGCCCCTTACCAATTCTGTGAACACCCGAGTGCATCACCGGGTGACGGCGAAGCCTTCACCGCTCGGCTGCTCAACGTACTGGTCAACGATCATCCGGAAGTTTTCCAGAAAACCGTCTTCCTGTTGATGTACGACGAGAACGACGGTTATTTCGATCATGTGCCGGCGCCTATTCCCGCCATCAGCGCACATTACGGAGCGATGACGCTGGCCGATGCCGGCGCAGCGGAGAACTATGCGTCGGTCCCGGTTGGGCTGGGTCCACGTGTGCCTATGTTGATCGTCTCTCCGTGGACAGTGGGCGGGAAGGTGTACTCACAACTTTGCGATCACACGTCCGTACTGCAGTTTCTGGAGCAGTGGTCGATCGCAAAAGGGCTCGGAACGGAAGACGCTGCACACGGAAGCACTCGCTGCCCAGGCATTTCGAACTGGCGCAGGTCGGTCTGCGGTGACCTGACCGAAGCGTTTGACTTCATGCGAACGCCCGCAAAGCCGATCAACACGGTCACGACGTTCAAGAACGGCACGACTCAAGCTGCCGTGCCCAATCCCCAAGTGTTTCCGATACAAACGCCGCTGACACGACTGGCGTGCCGGTTAGGCTATGCCTTTTCTGCCATTAGCCAGGTAGACAAAGAGAGTCTTACGCTTTTCTTCGCCAACACGGGAAATGTCGGCGTTGCCTTGGTCGCCTATTCGAAACCGATGTCGGGCAATCAGGAGCCATTCCATTACACGATCGAGGCGGGCAAGTCATTGCTGGCGAAGCCGCCGATGTCTGTCGGGGACGATGGCCTGTATGACTTGGCCGTTTACGGTCCCAACGGTTTCTTGCGTGAGTTCCGCGGTGATGTGAATACGATCGTGCCGTCCGGGCGGGCACCGGAAGTCACCACATCGCATCATGCCTTGCACGGCAATATTCTTATCAAGCTGGACAATCGAGCCAGTTCGAGTGCCAGCGTCTTTCAGCTGACGGACAACGCGTACTACGAGAACGACCCGATCCAGCTTCGGGTTGATGCAAGGTGCGAGCGAACGGTCGAATGGCGGGGGTGCTCTGGCTGGTATGACGTCAGCATTCGGCTGGCAGGCGACGCGGTCTATTTCAGACGTGCCGCCGGATGTGTACAGCAGTTGTTGCGCAGCCTGACGACCGACCCGGCGATCGGTAATAGCCAAATGTTCGGGGCGTTGTTCTCGATTCAAGGCGATGCCTACAGCACGCTACGGTTCGACTATGCCGTTCCACCTTGGCACCATCGGCCGAAGAACTGGCTCGGCGTATATCCGGCAGGCGCTGAACCTACGAAGGCGAACCTGTTGCAGTGGGTCTACGCGCCACGCGGGGTAGGTTCGGTGATGTTGTCTGCATCGGGTAGCGCGCCATTGCAGCCCGGTCGATACGATGTCTGGTATTTCTTTGATGATGGATACACGACTCTCGGGACAAAACCAGTATCGCTCAGGATTCGAGAGTCTGTTCACGATCTCGCGTAGATCTTCGACGATGGTTGGACGGGGCAGGCGTTCTGCCTCGATCGATCTCTTGGTAGATTTCAGAGCCTGTTTACGATCTCCAACGGGCTTTTAGGGAAGTCATCGCGGCGAAAATATGCTGCTCACGCTAAGACAACGACCTTGTACCGGGTGTTGAAGAATTCAAACTGGATTGGGGCTTGCAACATGCCTTTGCGAGTTCAGTGTCCGCCAAGTCCAACGCATCATCAATGCCGAAGTGCCGATATTGACAATGACTTCACCTGGCCAGATATCTCCGTAAACGAAGTTCCCGAGGTTGCATAGCGCAGCGATCATGCCCAAGGCGTTAACGCTTCCGCCGGTGGCGATCAGGGCGCAGAAGATGCGGACCAAACGAGACATGCGTCGTCCGGTCAGTATCCACAATCCGCAGGCGGTCATGATCAAGCTGCAGCCGAGATTTACGATCATCAGTGTCATGGTTATTTCCTCTCTTCAGTGCCAGCGATACGGTCGATGATGCGGTTGGCCAGGGCTTCGCCGCGGCTATCGATGAGCTTCTGCGCTAGCTCGGCGAGCTTCAGTCCGAAACAGCCGATAAAAAACGAAATGCCGGCGTTGACCTCTGGTGGAGAGGTCGAAAAGAAGTGCCGTTCCAGGGCTGGTGCAAGGAACGTTGCCATCAGGGCGCCACAGCTCACTTGAGCGAGTGCTCGCCCTCGCGATGATGCCCCGTTGCTGAGTGCAACGGGCAGAAAAGCTCCGCCGACACCGGCGAGTAGAAGCCAAAATTGCGTGAGGAGGCTTGAATCCATGGCACATCTCCGATCAATGTGAAGCCTGGGTGGACGTCAAGTTGCCAGTCCATGCAGTCTTCTTGTTTTTTAGCGACAGGGAAAGGGTGATCGCCGATGGGGCGCTCACGAGTAGTTCGCCGGGATAAAGCCCCTGACAGAATTGACCACCATTGACCGAGGGCTTGAACGTGTAGTGGCTGCCGTCTTTATCCGCCTCGAGAAAGCTGGCATCGATGGCGCAGTTGAATGGCTCATCGAAATGCAAGCTGGCGAGCTTCGGGTTGAAGCTCGCGTCGACATGCACGCGAGCTGTGTCGGAACGTATAAGGCCACCCCACGTGCCGGCCGGCGCCGGTGCTTGTTGCGATAACACGTTGCCGCAGACGCAAAGCAGCAGAGCGGCGACGATGGCATGGGACTTTCGATTGAAACGGAACATGGGAATCTCCTGGTGTGTTGGCTAGTGGTGGATAAAGGCCATAAGCAAGGCAGTTAAGACGACGAGTACGACAATCAGGCTGACTAACAGAGCTACCTTTGACCAATGGAAGGAAGGCTTTTGCAACTGAAGCCCGGCACCAAGGCATTCGACCAAGGCAGCTTCAAACGCTGGGGAGAGACTCAAATGTTTGAGGCGTTGCATGGCTCAGTCTCCAGTGGCTCGTGCAATGGCCGACATTCTGAGAAACTGTCCATCGATTTCTACCCGCGGCTGCCATCCATTCGCAGACAGATACGAGATGCGCACATGATGCTGCGGCCTGCGCAACAGCCAGATAAAGCGAGGTCTGTCCAGCGACATGGTTAGCTCGCGTACCGTCTGGCCGCGTCGCTTGCGAAAATGTATGGTGCAGTCGAACTCGATCGACATCATCGCGATGCTCGGGATACGCCGGTCGCGGAAAAGGTTTAGCGGTATCGTGATAGGTGAGCAAGGCGCGTTGGCAGCGGGACTTTCGGGTATGTCTACACGTAAGACATGCTCGCTCGAGTCCGGCAGTTTTCCGGTCGCTGCAAAGAGCGCTTCGCGACGCCGGCGGATAGCTGCATTGGCGCCGATAACCGCGTCTTGCACGGCATAGAGCAGCGTGTCGAACGTACATGTCGTCATGGCGTGCCCTCAGTCTCTTGTAACCAGATGGGCTTGCGTGGAAAGCCGACGTGATAGCAGAGCCATTGCAAGACGACCTGGTGTTCGCCGATCTGCAGGATCGTGAAGCTCTTTTCGATACCGACAATGGTTCCCTTCGGCGTATCGGTGAAACAGCGGTTGAGTAGCGCACGTGCTTCCTCGACCTGGGCCTCGGAGCGCATCTGGTTCGGGTTGTCGCTGCCTACTACGACACGCTTGATGTATTTGACGTCGCTGAGATCGAACATGGGGTGATCCAGGTGAGGATGAATACGCGGCGTCGTTTCGACGCCGCGCATCAAAGGCAGAGATCTCAGGCCACAGCAACTGGGGCACTGATGCGACGCGGTACGCATGCGGTCTGGAGAATGTCCATGACGCGAGCCAGGCCTTCCGGCATGCCCTTGTCCTCGGCATGCACGGCCACGTGATACTTGGCTGAGTTGTCCGAGGTGCGCGTGTTCTCCTTGTGCGTAGCCACCGAACCAGACACGTGCACCTTGGCGGAGAATATGCCCCAGCCAATCGACATGTCAGCCGAGAACTCACCCTTCTTGTCTTCCGACTCGACTTGCGAGAACGACGACTTCACATCCATATCGAAGGTGACATCGACAGTGGTGATGCTCAGGTTCGGCACCTTCACGATGGCCAGCAATGGCACTTCGAGTTCGACCTCTTCTTCGGCAATGCCACCGGCGCCAGGCGTTGGATTGTCGACAGGACGTTTGAACTTGAAAGTTGCCGTGCGGGTACCGCCGACAGCGTTCGGATCGGTACTGCCTGCCGCGGGTGGCAGAAAGCCGATGACCTTAATGAAGTCGGCGGTGGCCTGGGCCAGTTTGACTTGCGCTTCGCAGGCAGCACTCAACGGCCCTCCGATGAGATCACCCATCGGCAGACCCTTGAACTGACTGGACATGTTGACGAGTTCGTCAGCCATGATATTTACTCCCTATTACAAGTTGATATGGCGCGACGCACGAGAAAGGAGCGTCACGGTTCATCCATAAGACGATGTTCAATCGCCCGGTTTGAACGTCTGGAAGACCCCTTGGGTCTGCGCAAGGTGGTTCATCAAACGCGCGGCTCCATCAGTGGGCTCGCTGCCCTCGACGCGGAGTACCACGTGGACCGAGCCGCCTTTGCGATTCGGCGCACCGACTGCGGTATCGACCTGAAGAGCGCGCTTGCCTGGTTGTGGTTTGACACGCCAGTCGCGTGTTTCGGTATCTGAAGGCGTACCGGCTGTGCTGCCGGTGGCCGGTTCGTCATCGACGAGGTTGCCAAGGTCTGCATCGAAAGTGATCTCGACGTCCTTGATGCGTAGCACGTTGGTCGAGACCAGCGGCAGGATCGGCGCGCGGTAAAGATCTTCATCGCCTTCGTTGGCGTTCGGATGTAACGAAGGCATTCGGATGACAACGCTTTTGGGTCGGTTGTCTTCGTCGAAGAAGTCGCTCAGGTGCGAGATCTGATGCTGCTCGATACGATCCTGCGCATCGCTCACCGCACCGGCGATGGCTTCGATCAGGTCGTTGAGAGAGGTCTGGGTTGCCATGTGCCATTTGCTCCAAAATGCGAACGTCGATGTGGCGAGGTGTCAGGCGGCCAGATCAGGGAAAGAGTCGACCCGGTTAAGCCAGCCCTTGAGGAATTTCTGCAAGGCAGGACGCTGCGCGACCAGATTGCGGTAGTAGTCCGCCCGGTATTGCTTGAAGCGCGCATACACGGCCTTCTGGTCGATGGCTCGCAAAGCTGCCAGCGTGCCGTTGCCGATGGCCCCATCCACCTGGAGCGGCGGTGTCGTGCCAAGATCGTTCAGCACTTGCTGCAGCAGTTTCGCGGAGCGATTGCCGGCGTTGACCTGGAAGTCGAACACGATATTGGCGAGCGGCTGCAAGCTGATCTGATCGCCTTTGATCGGGTCCCAGTACAGCGCCTTGTAGATCACGCCGGCCTGGTCGTCGCTCAGTGCCTTCAGTGCATCCAGCGTCGGCGCAATATTGAGCAGCCGTTGAGCGCATCCCTTGAACGTTCCAAGCGTGACGCCTTTATTGGTTGCGCCGCCCGGGTCGGCCGGATCGTTGACGAAGCCACCTTCATGCTGCAGCAGCGTTGGAAAAAAGAGTTTGAAGTCAGCCATGGCGTGTATCCCGGAGTGCGGATTCGGAACCGGAAGCGCTATGCATCCGGTGACGTCACTATCGCCATCACTCACGCCGCGCAGCATCGGGAAAATGCTGATTGCACCGTTCCATTTCCCTGATTGATCGTTCCCGATCCGCTCTATATCGAAATCGCCACCGACCTTCAGAAGAAATGCAGCACGGCTTTTCCCCTGGTGCACGCTGATCTCATTCTTGCGGCCAAAGAGGCGTTAGCCAGCCGCCAGGACGAGCGTCGTCGTTTGGCCGTACGTGATGCATTACTGCATTTTGTCGAGGTACTGGTGGACTGGGCAGCATTTGAAATCGGCAAGGGGCCAAGCCTGAAGGTTCTACTAAGAGGAAAGGGATTCGCGAAAACTCGATTCAGGATATCGAGCGCGGGACGGCCTTCAGCCATGCAGCAGTCGATAGGGCTTTTTACAAATCGTCCAACCTGATCGCGCTGCAAGCCTGCACGCCGGAAATCCTGCACTGAAGAAAAGTGACCATCGTCCCCGTACTGCGTGGACGATGGTCTGGCATGCTAGATATCCAGTGTGGTCAGGCCCTCGCGCAAGGCGTAGCGCGTTAGTTGTGCGATGCCATGCAGGCCGAGTTTAAGCATGATGTGTTCGCGATGCGTGCCCACAGTTTTTACGCTGACATGGAGGCGCTCGGCGATGTCGCGTGTGGAATAGCCTTCGGCAAAAAGTTGCGTGATCTCGCGTTCGCGTGTGCTGAGTTCGATGCCGTCCATGACTTTCGGTCGGACTCGTGTGCGGCAGGTATCCACAAGCACATGGGCAACGTCGCGACTGACGTAATAGCGCGAACTCAATACCGTCTCCATTGCTTCGATAAGATCTGCAAAGGCGCAGCGCTTCAGCACATAGCCATGGGCGCCGGCGTCGAAAGCCGAACGAACCCAATGTGGTTCTTCGTGCATGGATACGCAAATCAATTTTGTTTGTTCATCATGAGCTGCAATGCGCCGCGCGGCCTCGATGCCGCTGAGTCCGGGCATCGAACAGTCGAAAATGACCAGGTCAGGTTGTTCGCGCAAGGCCAGGCGCACGCAGTCGCGGCCATCGCCTGTGCAGCCGATGACTTTGAATGTCGGATGCTGGGCGATCAATGCCGCGATGCCTTCGCGCAGCAATACGTGGTCGTCAGCCAGAAGAACGCTTCGCGGCTTCATGACGGGCTATACGCGAGCGAGGTGTCGATATCATGCAACGGCAAGTCCAGCGCAACGCGGGTACCGCCACCGGGCCGCGTTCGAACATTCAGATTCCCTTTTTCTCGAGCTACCTGGTGACGCAGACTGCGCAATCCGAAATGCTGGCTGTCGCTCATCGTGGCTGCACCGATGCCGTTGTCGTCGACTTGAATATGCAACGTATGGTCATCACACCACACGCTCAGCTGGATATGCGTTGCAAAGGCATGCCTTTGGGCGTTACCCACCAACTCGCAGATAGCCCGCGGTGCGAGTGGCGCCGCATGGGTGGTGAATTCTGCAAGCTTCGGATGCAGGATGCGTTCCAGTGGATATGGCGCCCAAGGACTGACGGCCAACGCATGCACTATTGTCGCGAGCAAGGAGCTGGTGCCTTGCGCTGTTTCAAGCCCCTGTGTGATCTCCCGTATCGACTGCGCGGCGCGTTCCAGGCTAGTTCGCAGTTGACTGAGCAACTCATGTAGCTCGGGTGTTGTCGCACGAATACCGTCAATTTGAAGGATGCCCAAGGCCAGCCATTGACCAGCCTCATCATGCAAACGCAAGGCCACTGGATTCAATTCCGGGTCAACGAGGGATCGTCGGGCGAGCAGATACTTCGAACACGGGCGCAATGTGGATTTTTGGCGGGTCTTGGTAGATCTGAGGCCAGACGGTAGGTGGCGCATAGGTGGCATCCGCAATCAGGAGGCATGACCGTCGCGCTTGATGCGCACCCGCGTCCTTCCGAAAACCTTACGGTTGCACTTGGCCTTGCCGATCAAAGAGTTATTGCTGTTGAATGCGAATTGCAAAGTAGTATGGATTTTCGCGATTGACGGTTTGACTGTCTTGCCTCACCGCGTTATCACTGCGCGCCGGGGTCCAGGGGTGGAATCGCGATGTCGGTCAAGGGAGATGCAGCATTTTTCAGCTTTGGCGACTGGATCGCGCGTCCAGCCCAGCGATCGCTGGAAAGGGGGAAGGAGCGCGTCGTACTCGAACCCAAATTGATGGATGTACTGACCTACCTCGCCGGTACAGGCGGTGCGGTGGTCAGTGCCGAGCAACTGCTGATCGATTGCTGGCATGGGACCTTCTACGGTGACAACCCTGTCCACAAAACCATAGCTCTGCTGCGCAAGGCACTGAAGGACGACGCAAGAACGCCGCGTTATATCTCCACGGTGCGCAAACGTGGCTACCAGGTCATCGCCGAGGTCGCTTTTGCCGATGAGCGCCTGCGCGGTTCGCCGTCAATGCATACCTGGACCGAGGGTTCCCCCTTTCGAGGCCTGCTGCCGTTCGATGCTCAGCATGCCAAGTTGTTCTTCGGACGGGCCAGGGCCACCTCGGAACTCCTGGCTGCATTGCGTGCACAGTGGAATGGTGGATGTGCCTTTGTTCTGGTGACAGGGCCAAGTGGAAGCGGCAAATCATCGTTGGTGCATGCTGGCGTTATCCCGTCACTGCTTCGAGAAGCCGGCAGTGGTGGTATCCGGGCTCTTGCTTCGACCAGCTTTGCAGCCAGATCGCAAGGCCTGTCGCCGCACGACGCACTGGCCGCCGCCATGACGCGTTGGGAAGTCTCCGGTCGCCCGATTTTTCTCGACACGGAACGAAAAGCACTCGCCATAGCATTGCGGGAGGACATATCAAGTGTTCTCGACCGTATTGCCTATAGCCTCCACCATGGCGCGCAAAAGCGCGATGGAGATGCCGCGCTTCTTGTGGTCGAGACACTCGAAGCGTTGCTGACGTCTCCGGAAGTTACCTCTCCTGAGAGCTCGGCTTTTATCCATGTACTGGCAGAACTGGCCAAAAGTGGCCATGTCATGGTTTTGGCGTTATGCCGAAATGACTTCTATCCCCGACTGATGGAAATCCCCGAGCTGCTCGCGCTCAAGCGTGGTGGTGGCCTTTACGATGTCCCGATGCCGACCGAGGGCGAAATTGCGCAGATGATTCGCCTGCCCGCGCTTGCGGCAGGGTTGTCCTTCGAGCGCAATGCGGTGACCGAACGACAACTGGATGATGTACTGCTGGAGAGTGCGTGTCGCCGACCTGGGGCGTTGCCTCTGCTTCAATATACCTTGCAGGCCCTCTACGAGCTGCGTAAAGCCAATGGTCTGCTGACGTTTACGGCCTATCAGGAACTTGGCGGGTTGGAAGGCGCCCTTGCGCGGCAAGCGGAAAGCGCGTTTACGCGACTCGATGTCAGCGCCGTTGATGCCTTTACATCTGTCTTGCAGCGTCTGGTCGCGGTGAGCAGCGACAGTGATGAGGTTACGGCGTGCACGGTACGTTGGAGCGATCTCGCCGATCAAGCGCAACGTCAGGTCGTGCAGCATCTGGTCAACATGCACCTCCTCGTCAGCCTGCTTGCAGGAGAAGAGCCGTGTTTCACGGTTGCACACGAGGCCCTGCTGCGACACTGGCCTCGTGTGGCAGACTGGGTCGAATCGCACCGCACGATGTTGCGCTCACGTGCGCGCATCGCGGAAATGGCGCGGCGCTGGCTTAACGAAGGACGGCGCCAGGAACACCTTCTGCCGCGTGGTCTGCTCTTGGCCGATGCGCGGGCTCTCTATCACTCTGTTTCGCCACCACTCATCGGTGAGCAACGTCTTTTCGTGCGCCGCAGTCTGCGTGGGGCGCGCATAAGAACCATGCTGCTCGTCGCTACGTGCACGGTCATCGGGATGCTGGCGGCGCTTTCGTCGTTGGCGACCATCGCGGCGCGGCGCGCTGAAACGAGTGCGGAGCAGCGACGTGCGGATACCGAAGATCTGCTCGACTTCATGCTGGGCGACATGCATGAGCGACTTGATGCCTTGGGTAGGCTGGATCTGCTCGATGCAGTGACCGAACGTGCCATGGTAGTTCTCAGTCATGGGTGGCAAACGGGCGAGCCGG
>Ga0302234_10000734_pt1 | contig 24833 bp, 27 predicted proteins | sample II_Palsa_N3_2_FD_193576 | JGI IMG/M metagenome (GOLD analysis project Ga0302234, IMG submission 193576) | Peat permafrost microbial communities from Stordalen Mire near Abisko, Sweden - II_Palsa_N3_2 | ecosystem: Environmental > Terrestrial > Soil > Palsa > Peat permafrost | place: Sweden... | reverse complement strand
TGCCACCATCGAGACAAACAGCAGCACGAGAGACCCAACCAACACCCCATTTCTTCCAAATCGCCGCGCCAACCACGGGGCCGGCAGTGCCAACAGCCCCATCAGCAGCGTCGGGATGGTCGTCAACAACGAGGCTGTCGCATGCGAAAGTGAAAACTCCCGGCTGATGAGCGGCAAGACCGGGCCAATCGAAGCGATCCCAGGTCGAAGTGCCATCGCAATGACAACCATCGCAGCAACGAGCCATGTTGCTTTTCTCGTATCGGCGGATTTTTCGTGATTAGTCCCAACAACACGAATCGCTGTCATAGAACCCTTCGTCATGATGGCGTCGTAGCCGTCGCCGGAACCCCTTAAGGGTGCTGCGGTATCTTTCATTGGAACACTCGCTCAAAATCGTAAAACCTGCAGGAATACAGATCATTGCGTCGAGACAAAATCCGAATAAATACCGCGCGAGCCATTCACGTAGGAATGGCTCGCTGCGTTGCTCAGAACGGCTTGGTCGGCAGATATTTACCGTTGAGTGTGATGACGGCACGCTTGCCGCCTTCGGGATCGTCGATTGCCTGAATGTCCAGCTTGAAGTTAATCGCACTGATGATGCCGTCGCCGAGTTTTTCGTGGACCAGCGCCTTCAGCGTCGAGCCGTAGATCTGCACCATTTCATAGAACCGGTAGATCGTCGGATCGGTCGGCACGCCGCCCGGAATGCTGCCGCGTAGCGGGATGGTTTGCAGCAGTCGAACCGCGTCTTCGTCGAGGTCGAGCTTGTCGGCTACGACCTTCGCGGCGTCGGCGGGCAGCGGATGCTGGCCGAGCAGCGCCGCAGTGACGAAGGCGAGGCTCAAGCCAGTGCCTTCGTTGATCTGCTCGAACGTCAGATTCTTGCGAACCTTCGTATCGATGATCGTGTCGGTCAGGGCTTCGCGGCGGGCTTGGCTATGTTGCGATTGCGTCATGATGATGCTCCTTGAGATGGAATGAATTCGAAAAACACGGCGTTAGACAGCGAGACTCAGCCGAGCCGGAGTTGCACAAGCATGCGGATGTTCCGCGAGAGAAACGAAGCGGTTCGTCGCGCCGTCGAGCGTATCGATCGAGCCAGATTCGATGTCGTACACCCAGCCGTGCAGCGCCAGACGCGCTTGTTCGAGCGCGAGTCGCACGGAAGGATGAGTTTTAATATTGGCGAGTTGGGCGATCACGTTTTCGCGGACCATCGAGTCGACCCGGTCGCGTTCGCTCTTGTGCTCGCGCGCCTCGTTGACGACCTTCGCGGAATCCGCGTAATGCAACCAGTTGCGAACGGCCGGCATATGGTCCATGCACTTGCAGGTGGCAATGGCCGTCATTGCGCCACAATCGGAGTGTCCGCAGATCACGACGTCAGTCACGCCGAGCGCGGCGACTGCGTATTCGACCGTAGCGGTCACGCCACCCGGCTCTGGGCCGTACGACGGCACGATGTTGCCGGCGTTGCGGATCACGAAGAGGTCGCCCGGCTCGCGCTGCGTGACGAGTTCCGGTACGAGCCGGCTGTCCGAGCATGAAATGAACAGGGTGCTCGGGTGCTGGCTCGTGGCCAACTGCTTGAAAAGCTCGGAGCGCTGCGGAAACGCGTCGCGCTGGAACTTCAGGAAACCATCGATGATTTCTTGCATGTTTCGCTCCATCTGGGTGTTGGCTGAGAGCCGATGGACGAAGAATGCGCCGGTCAAACTATAGCGTCCAAGACTGGTTTATGATGATCTTGATAGGAAGCACCAATAGTTTGGCGGCGCCCGTGTTGGTGCGGCATGAACGGCCGGTCGACATACGCCTTTGAGTTGTTGACAATCGCTATGCCGAGCGGGAGCAGCACCCGGCTAAACTTCGGTTTCCAAGCAGTGCTGTGACAGGCGCTGAACGATCCAAGCCGCGCCAACGCGGCGAACCGGAAGATCCGCTGACCATGAAGGAAGGGAGAGACCTCATGCCGAGCCTTGAGCGAGCGCGACCGGCTATGCTTATCGACTCGGTCTGGCGCATGGCGCTTCGCCTCGGATTCCGACTCGCTCGCGCCTGGTGGTACCTTCGACGGCCTCGCCATGAGGGCGCGCTAGTAGCAATCTACGTCGGGCGGGCACTGTTGCTGGTGAAGTCGTCGTATCGGGCCGAGTGGAATTTTCCCGGCGGGAGCCTCCAGCCCGGTGAGGCGCCTGATGCGGCGGCGCAGCGCGAAATGGAGGAGGAGCTGGGTCTCTCGTCGTACCCATTGATCCCCGCGGGCAGCGCGTGCGGCATTTGGGACGGGCGAAGAGACCGGGTGCATTTCTTTGAACTGCACCTCGATTACCTACCCGAGTTGCGACTGGATAACCGTGAGATTATCGCGGCGCGTCTGGTATCGCCGGAGGAATTGCACGGCATCGCGCTGACAGGGGCGGTCGTTGCGTATCTCAGCAGGGATCTCTGCGATTAGTTGGCCAGCATCAGCCTTCGGCTTCACCATGTGTAAGCAAATTACAGCGCAGCCTGCGGTGGGTTCCGGAAGCTGATTGCCAGGCGGTTATACGCGTTCATTAAACCTATCGCGATCGTGAGGTCCGTGATTTCACGTTCGTCGAATATTCTGCGCGCGGCCCGGTATGCGTCGTCGGGAACACCCGTGTCGGTTACGCGCGTCACCGTTTCTGCCCAAGCCAAGGCTGCACGCTCACGCTCGTCGAAGAGCACTCCGGCTTCTGCCCATGCCTGCAACAATGCGAGCTTCTCCACGTTCTGCCCTCTTCTAAGAAGGTCGCGGGTGTGCATATCCAGGCAGTACGCGCAGTTATTGATTTGTGAAACTCGAAGGTAGACGAGATCGACCAGTACTGGCGATAGGCCGCTTTGCATGACGTATCCGTACACGCCTCCAAGGGCCTTGATGCCGGCAGGTGCAACCTGGGTGTAGTCGAGACGTTTCATCTCACTCTCCATGTTTAACAACGGGTGTCGTCAAGATGTGGTCGTCGCTATCGACGATGAACACGGCAAGCAGCCTGGCGGGGTGTGTCTTGCTGCCATTGCGGCTGATGCGATGACGTGCACCAGGCAGTTCATAGAAGCTTTCGCCTTCGCGATAGACGCGCACAGGCCCATCGTTCACTTGCGACTCGATTGCTCCTGAAACCACGTAACCGTAGATAAACGCCGATCTGGCGTGTACGTGCGGGGCAGAGGCTCCGCCCGGCGTATAGTCGACGACGACCGCGACGAGGGACTTGCCAGGGATGTTCGGTATCGCTCGATTGAAATTCGGCGTGACTGTTTCGCCAGTGCCCTGTGCGGTAGCCGATAAGCAGGACGAGAAGGCAATAGCGGCGCAGATTGCACCAATGAAAGATCGTGTGCTCATAATAATTTTGTCATTCGCATAACTAACGTTATAACGTTCGCGCTAGCAGTTCCTGGTCAATCAGACGGGCTCGGTCTCGCGATGGGTCGTCGCGCGGTGTTGTGTGCTCGACAGGTGGATGCGATGATGCGCGGCTTCTGCGAGCAGAAAAGCGATCGCAATCAGCGCGGCTGCAACGAGACTCAGGTACTGCCCGCCGATCGACTGGAGCACTGCGCCGCCAAGCACGCCGGAGCAGGCGAGTCCGATGTATGTCGCGGTATTGTTGAGGGCCAGCAGCAGGGGTGCCACGCCGGGCTTGAGTTGCACCAGCCGATGTTGTTGCGGGACGATGAGCCCCCATCCGCATATGCCCCATATCGCGAGCGCAATTGCAGCGCTGAATGCATGTGCGGATGTCCACGGCATCGCACAAAAATTGATGATGGCAAGCCAGAGCATTGCATTGATAATGTTGCGGCTTTCGAAGCGGTCCACAAGGCGTCCGGATAGAAGGTTCCCCGTCGTGGCCGCCACGCCCCACAACAAAAACATCCCAGCGAGAATGCGTCCGTCGCCGTGCGTGACACGCTGCAGCACTACACCCGCATACGTGTACACCATGAGGAACCCGCCGAAGGCGAACAACGAAGTAAGCAAGGTTAGCGCTATACGCACATCGCGGACGGGTGCAAGCCGTTCTCGCAACCTGATGGATGCAGGCCGGGGAACGGATGGCAGCATTGTCCAGACGCCGATCATCGCCACAAGTCCGAGCAAGGTGACGAACCAGAGAGTCGTTCTCCAGCTTCCGAATCCGCCGATAAACGTGCCGATCGGCGAGCCGAGGGCTGTCGCCCCCGTCAACCCGGCCGTTACGGCAGCTAACGCACGGCCGCGCTTTTCGGGCGGTGCAAGCGCAGAGGCCACGCCCAATGCAGTAGGCGAGAACAGCGCTGCGCCGAATCCCGACAGAGCCCGGCTAAATAAAACCCAGTGCAAGTCCGTGGCGACCGCGCTGAGCATGTTGCCGGCGACGAAAATACCGAGCGCGGAAACCAGCAGAAGCTTGCGCGGCCAGCCGCCCGCCAGAGCCGCCATGACAGGGGCAGCCACCGCGTAGGTCAATGCGTAAAAGGTGACCATCAGTCCCGCGAGGCTGACGGATGTATGCAGTGATGCCGCGACGCCAGGAAGAATACCGGCGACAACGAAGTTGTCGGTACCCATTGCGAACATGCCCACGGCCAGTATCAGTAGTCGACGATCCATACGAGAGTTCTTGCGATAAGCGGTTTGAGGTTCAGTCCGAAGACCTGCGTCGCGTTTTGGGTAGTACACGATCGCGGCATCGGGCCCGGCCGGCTTTTCGCACCGGACCGGTACGAGTAGAGAATAATCGTCGTTGACCGTGTCTCAAATGTCATATATACAAGCGATTCAGGACATGACACGGGCAAGCTATGCATAAGATCGGCTTCGTTGTATTCCCGAATTTCTATCTGATGGGCTTCGCGGCAGTTACCGCTTTTGAACTGGCGAACGTTGTGCTTGGCGAACCGGCATACGAAGTGACGGTGCTGTCTGAAGAGGGAGGACTCGTATTGTCCTCGGCAGGTATCCGTGTAGAGACGCAGCCTTTTGGCGACGCCGCATTCGACACCGTCATGTTTGGTTCTGGCGTCGAGATTGACATTGTCTCTGCCGCATTGACTGCCTTTGTCAGGCGCGCTCTGAAGTCGTCGAGGCGAATCGCGGCGCCTTGCACGGGCGCTTTTATCCTGGCCGAAGCAGGGGTTCTGGACGGTCGCCGTGCGACGACACATTGGCGCTTCGCACACGATCTGCAGCGCCGTTTTCCCGCAATAGCCGTCGAAGAGGACCAGATTTTCATCGTCGACGGACCGATCTGGACCTCGGCAGGGATGACAGCCACGATCGACATGGCGCTCGCCATGATCGAGAAGGACCATGGCCAGGACGTTTCACGCGCGGTCGCCCGCAAGCTTGTCGTTTATCATCGCCGCGCCGGCGGGCAATCGCAGTTCTCCACGCTGCTTGACCTCGAGCCCAAGTCCGATCGAATCCAGAAGGCGATCGACCATGCGAACGCCAATCTGCGCAATGCATTGAGCGTCGAGGAATTGGCCGACGTCGCGGGCCTGAGCCCACGTCAGTTCAGTCGGGCTTTCAGTGCGGAAACCGGGCAATCCCCTGCCAAAGCCGTCGAACACTTGCGCGTGGAAGCCGCGAGGCTGTTACTGGAAAAGGGGCGTTTATCTTTGGACGTGATCGCGGACGAAGTCGGGTTCTCGGATCGGGAGCGAATGAGGCGGGCGTTCCTGCGGACGATTGGGCAACCCCCCCAGGCGATCCGGCGCTTCGGCAGGGAAACCCGAGGGTCGGTTGGACGCGCCCAGCAATAACCGCACGCTCGTTGCGGTCAACTTCATGTTTGTACAAGGCCGCTGCTCAGCACTCCGTCTTCGCTAAGGTGGTGTTCAGGCAACACGGTGCGCAAGTACAGCCCAAGCAGCGCGCTGCCGAATACGCACACAAACACAATCAGGGCGATGACGAGGTGGCTCATCCGTCTGTTCTCCGCCCGAGGTCATGAGCGTTGCACCCGTGGCTATAACGTTGTCCGCTGAGGTCTCATGTTTTTCGCTTTGCGAATAAGCATCGACCTTGCCGGGACGATTCATAGGATTGCGGGGTTCCAGACGTCCATGGTTTCAGTGCAGATAAGACCACGCGGCACGGCGTTTGCTGACTTCACGGGTAAGCAGGCGGCGATCGTCTGCGTCTATCTTTTATCCCAATGAAGGAGGGACGAATCATGAACAAGGCAACTAGCACGTTAATCGCGGCTGTCGCTGCCCTCACGCTGTCGGGCGGCGTTTATGCACAGGCGGCCGCAGGCTCAAGCGGCGGCGGTACGTCGGGCAGCACGGCTAGCCCGTCGAACCAGGTGAACGGTACAACGAGCGGCTACGGCACGCCAGGCACCCCCAACTCGGAGAGCGGCATGGGCGCCGGGTCGCCGAACTCGGGCCTGCCGAATAGCAATAGCGCTACGCCGGGCATCAGCGCCCCCAAGACTAACAACACGCTGGCGACCCCGAGCACAGTGTCGCCGGCCGGCGGCCAATAACGACAGTCAAGATGACAACCAGCCTCGAATAGCGCCAGCCCAAAGCGAACAAGCGCTTTCAACGCATAGGGCGCAAGTGTAATTTCGACAAGCTCAGCTTGTCCGTCGTAAGGAAGACCGCTGCCCTCACGGACAGCGGTCTTTTGGCAGAAGGGCACTCTCTGCGCGGCACGTACCCGCCCAGCGAAGTAAGCCCAGAATCTTTGGCTTCACAGGCGCGCGCGGAGTTCGATCTCCGCGCGCGTCACGACGACCTTGCAGGCGAGCACGCGTTCGACCAGCGCGTGGCATAGCGGATCAATTACGTCTCGCTCTGAGGCGTATCCTTTAGCGATACCTTGGCCTTGATCTGCAGCAGATCGAAGATGCCCGATATGAACTGCAATCACGTGGTCAGTGAAGTCCCAAACGGGAAACGCAGCCAACGTCTGGCGCGTCTGCTCCCACTCACGGTCCACACCATATTCTGTGTGATCCGGCAATTTGACGTTGGACTCAAAGGCAGCCTTCAAGTCGTCGAGCCGTCCGGACATACGAGCGCAGACTCCCAAAATTATCCGCATCTGCGCTCGACGCCGCCGTCGTTCGACGAATAGTCCATGCGCGAAAGGGACGAGCGCGGCGGCAGCGATAGCAAGCATCCCGCCACCTGCCTGAGCAAGCTGCAACCAGTCACTCCGGTGGAACGAATTCATGCGTGAAATTCCTGTCTTGTTCTGCCACTTACTCGCGTTGCGCCTACTGTCACGGCTCCCTCGCGGCAGAATCAGGCTTCGCCCAGCGGCTCCGGGTGAAGATCCGCAGCCGCATCAGGTGGCGCTTTGTCGGCCGCCGCCCTGACTCGACTGACCCACAACACGGCCACCATCGTCACCGTCACCGCGACCCACCCCACCGTGCCGTAACCGGCGATCTGCCCGCTTGGCGTATTGGTCAGCATCAGGCCGCCAAGCCATGCGCCACATCCAGTCCCGAGTGCCTGCAGCGCGCTGTTGGCGCTGAGAAATGCGCCGCGCCGCGAGGGCTCGGGGACCGTGGTCAGCAACGCCTGCATCGGCACCATCCGGCCCGACATCGACACCATAAAGAACGGGAAGAACAGCACCACCGCCGCGAACGGCAGATCGGGCAGATGGGTGACAAACAGCACCGGCAGCATCGACAGCAGGGCGGCGATGCGAAACACCCGGTGCTTGCCGTAGCGGTCGGCGAGACGTCCGATGGCACGCGAGGTAAAAAACGTCGCGAAGCCGCCGCCCATATACATCCACGACAGATGCGCAGGCGACACGCCGTGGTTCAGGACCAGCATCGGCGCGATAAACGGAATCACCAGCATATGCGACACCATGATCATGAAGGTGAGCGCAAACGCATTCAGGTGGCGTGCATTGCCAAGCAGGCGCATAAGGTCGGGCAACACCTGGCGCAGCGGCGGCGGCCGGCGGCTCAGGTGCTCGGCGAGCGACGGCACGACCAGCGAGCCGCCAAACCAGATCAGCACGGAGAGCACCACCAGCAGCACGAACGGCGCCGCCCAGTTGAAGTGTGCCCCGAGCATCACGCCGGCGGGTACGCCGGCAATCGCAGCCAGCGAGAAGGCGGTCATGATGGTGCCGGTGGCCGCGCCGCGCCGCTGAACGGGAATCACGTCGCCGACGATCGCCATGATCACCGAGCCCAGTACGCCGCCGCTGATGCCCGCAAACGCGCGCGCCGCGAGCAGCAGCGGATAGCTGCTGGCCAGCGCACAGCCCAGATTGGACAGCGCGAACAGCGCATAGATCGTCAGCAGCAGCTTGCGCCGGTCGAACCGATCAATGTAGGTGGCGGCGAACAGGCCCGAGAGTCCCGAGCACCACGAATAGGCCGACACCGCGGTCGCGAAGGCGGCCGGCGCAATGCCGAAGCTATGCATGATCTGTGGGCCCAAGGGCATCATGATCATGAAGTCCATGATGATGGTGAACTGCGTTAGCGCGAGCAGCCATAGGAGGCGGCGTTCGTGCCGGGTGCTGATGGAGTACATCGGCAGGTGTCCTTGACAAAGTAAGGCCAGCCGGATGGCCGGCAGCGGGCACTGCGTGGTTCAGTCGTCGAGGTTTTCGTGGACCGCTTCGGCGCCCTGTTTCCAGTAGCTCGCCGCGCGGATGCGCGATTTGTCGACACCGCGCTCGGTGCACAGGTGATACCGCACGGCACGCATGGTCGCGGATTCGCCCGCAGCCCACACGTAGCCTTCGCCCTCCGGCAGATAGGTCTCGCGTACCGCTTGCAGCAGCGCGGCGCCGCGATACGGCGATTCGCTGCGATAGCGCCACACGGCATGCAGCTCGGCCTCGGTGTCGAAGTTCATGCGTGCCGACGGATCGGCAACTTCGAGTACGGCGGCCACGCGGGTACCTGCGGGCAATTCCGTCAGGCGGCGGGCAATGGCGGGCAGCGCGGTCTCGTCGCCGATCAGCAGATGCCAGTCGAAGCCGGTCGGAATCACCAGCGAACCGCGCGGGCCGCCTATGCCCAGATACTGTCCGACCTTGGCCTGGGCAGCCCAGGTCGCAGCCGGTCCAGCCTCATGCATGGCAAATTCGATATCGAGCTCGCGCGCCGCGCGGTCGTAGCGGCGCGGCGTGAAGTCGCGCGCCACCGGCCGCGGCTGGTCCTCCGGAAACACCGGGCCGTTCGGCCCCGCGCTCGGCAGCACCGGCCTGTCGGCGCCCGGCGCCGGGAAGAAAACCTTGATGTGATCGTCGAACGACGCCGACTCGAAGTCGTGCAGATCGTCGCCGGTAAAGGTCACGCGAATCAGGTGAGGCGTCAGCGGTTGAACGCGCTTGACTTGCAGCAGACGGAATTTCAGGGGATGACGTACGCGGGAGACCGCGAGATCGGACCTGGTCAGCATAAGTGTTCTCTCCAGTTGTTCGGGCAGCGCTCGGGATAACGGCCACGTGGCCTCAGATATCGCCGGCGCCTGTATCGGGGCCGGCCGCGGCGCCCGGGTTGCTTTCAATTTCCGCGGTGGCGCGCGCGAGGATCGCGGCGATGCGGCGCTGTTCGGCGGCGGGCACGTTGTCACGGCGCAGCAGCGCATGTTTAAGCGCGCGACGGGCTTCGATCAGTTCGGGCAGCCAGCCGCCTTCGGCCGGATCCAGTTGCTCTTCGCCAGCGAAAGCGCGACGCACCGAATCCATCTTGCGGGCGATATGGGTCAGCTTGGCGAGCATCAGTTCGACACGTTCGCGGTTGTTCGCGAGGTGCTGGCGGCCAGGTTCGGCCAGTTCGTAGCGCTTGCGGTTGCCTTCCAGCTGGACGGTCACGTGACCGAGTTCTTCGAGGTAAGTCAGCGCGGGGTAGACCATGCCGGGGCTCGGGCTATAAAAGCCGTTCGAGCGCGTTTCGAGCGCCTTGATCAGCTCGTAACCGTGACTTGGCTGAGCGTCCAGCAGGGCCAGCAGCAGCAGTTGCAGATCGTCCGAGCTGAACTTGCGGCCGCGCGGGAAACCATCGCCGTCGCCGCCGCCGAAGCCGCCAGGGCCACCAAAGCGGCCACCACGGTCACCGCCGCGCTCGCCGCCACGATGATGATGACCGATGGCGTGCCACAGGGCATGCAGCGAAAAGCGGTCGGGATAGGCAAAACCGCGGCCGGCTCGGGCGAAGTCTTCGAAGCTGCGCTCGCCACGGTCTTGGGCGCGGTCATCTGAGCGGCCGTCGCCTCGGCCATAACCGCGTCCACCGCGGCTATCGCGGCCTTCGCGATAGTGCTCGCGGCCGATGGCGTGCCACAGCGCGTGTAGCGAGGAACCGTCGGGGGAAACCATGCCGTCGGCGTCATGGTGATGGCGGGAGTGGTGGGAATGACGCATCTGGGTGCTCCGTTATGTCTTAAGATGTGTCGTAAGATATATATCTAAAGATAGTTTGTCAAAGGGGAAATATGGGGGCGGTTGGGGATGGGGCGAGTGCCCGAGGGTTCGAGGCTGATGATTTGATCACGGTCGGTGGGAAGGTTTTAATTACATAACATCATTGAGGTTATGACACTGATGCTCTCGTGAAATGGCGGTGATGCAGCCAGAATACCTCTCAACGCGGCATCGGGCCGTTTTCCTCGGAGAGAGAACATGTTTGCAATTACAGGCGTGACGGGACAGGTAGGGGGCGCCGCGGCGCGTGCATTGCTCGATGCGGGGCATGCGGTTCGGGCCGTGTTGCGCGACAAATCGAAAGCGGCCGCCTGGGTCGATCTGGGTGCGGAAGTGGCGATTGCCGAGGTCGAAGATACGGAGGCTATGCAAGCCGCGTTTGCGGGTACTGAGGGTGTCTTTGTGATGGTGCCGCCCAACTTTGCGCCGCAGCCGGGCTATCCCGAGGCGCGGGCCGCAGCGGCGTCATTGGCGCGTGTGTTGGCTGCGGTTGCGCCGCAGCGGGTGGTGGCGCTGTCGTCGATCGGCGGTCAGCGTGAGTCAGGGTTGGGGCTCATCACGCAAGTACATATTCTTGAAGAGGCACTTGCTGCGTTGCCGATTCCAACGGCGATTTTGCGTCCGACATGGTTTATGGAGAACTCGCTGTGGGATATCGCCCCGGCGCGTGAGACGGGGACGGTGGCAAGTTTTCTGCAGCCGCTCGATCGTGCCTATTCGATGGTCGCCACTGCGGATATTGGCCGCGTGATTGCCGCTACGCTCGTGCAGGAGTGGCAGGGCCGGCGCGTGATCGAGATCGAAGGGCCGCAGCGGTATACGCAGAATGAGGTTGCGTCGTTGTTAGGCGACGTTTTGGGGCGCAAGGTGCAGGCGCAGGCCGTGCCGCGTGAGCAGTGGGAGGCGCTGTTTCAGTCGCAAGGCGCGGCTTGGCCGGTGCCACGGATCGAGATGATCGACGGGTTCAATAGCGGCTGGATTGAGTTCGAAGAGGCCGGCGTCAACGAAAGGGTGATCGGTGAGACGCCGTATGAGACGGTGTTGGCTGAATTGGCCAAGCGGGTGTCGTAACTGACGAAGTGGTGCCGGGTGGGCATGGCCGACCCGGCATTTTCTCAGAACGATTGCGCGTGAATTGGCGTTTAGACGGCGCAGGACTGGCTAGCGTTCTCGAGGGAGGCGTAATCGGTGTAGCCACGGTGGTCCCCGCCATAGAACGTGGCGCGGTCGTGCCGGGTCATGGTTGCCCCGATGCGTACCCGCTCAGGCAGGTCAGGATTGCTGATAAAGGGACGTCCGAATGCGATAGCGTCGGCACGCGCATCCGTCACTGCGGCACGGGCCGTCTCAGCGACGTATCCGCCTGTAGAGATAAGTGGACCCGTGAAGATGGACTTAAAGTGAGCAGCCGCGTCCGGAGCATTCGCGTCGGGCGGTAAATCGGTAGTGAAGTCTGCGCGAGGTTCGACGACATGCAGGTAGGCCAGGTCACGCTTGTTAAACTCGGAAGCGAGGTAATCCCACAGTGCCCATCCATCGCTCTCGGACATGTCATTAAATCCGTTCCAGGGCGACAGTCGGACACCCACTCGTTGCGCACCTAACGCAGCGGTCACGCCGTCGACCACTTCGAGTAGCAGGCGCGCCCGATTCTCAATCGACCCCCCATATCGGTCCGTGCGCTTGTTCGATCCGTTGCGCAGGAACTGGTCGAGCAGATACCCGTTTGCGCCGTGTACCTCAACGCCGTCGAAGCCAGCCTCTTGCGCGTTGCGCGCTGCCGTCACGAAGTCTCTAACCAGCCCGGCGAGTTCCTTTTCTTCCAACGCACGTGGCGTTTCGAACGGCACAGACTGACCGGATGCGTCGGTGTGATCGCCGGCTGGGCGGACGGCGGACGGCGCAACGGGCAGCGCTCCATCGGGTTGCAGCGAAGAATGCGAAATGCGACCCACGTGCCAGATCTGATTGAAGATGAAGCCGCCTTTCGCGTGGACGGCGTCTGTCACCGCGCGCCAACCGGCTATCTGCTCGGCGGTGTACAGGCCAGGCGTCGCCCGGTAGCCCTGCGCCTGCGGCGTAATATCGGTTGCCTCGGTAATGAGCAGGCCGCCTTCGCTCGCGCGTTGGCCGTAATACTCGGCGTTCAGTGCATGGGGAATATTGCCCGGTTGAGCCGAACGCATCCTGGTCATCGGCGCCATGACGATACGGTGCTTCAGTTCCAGGGCACCAAGCTTCAGCGGAGTAAAAAGCGGATCGGGTTGCACGGTTGCGCTCCAGAAGATCTTAAAACGCAAGCCTACCAATTATATCAATACACGATTAGATGCCATCCGCAGTCATCCTGTATATCGTTTCACGATACAATTCATGCTGGGCCGCCGAAGTGAACGGCTAACAGTATTCGGGAAGGAAACCTATATGGACGCCGAGAAAATCGACCTGGGTGGCGTCGCAGTGTTTTTGAACGCCGCTGCGGCAGGCAGTCTTTCGGCTGCAGCGAGGCGCATGGGTATCGCCCCTATGGCCGCAACGCGACGACTCGCAGCGCTGGAAGAGGGATTGGGTGTGCGCCTCATGCAGCGCACCACCCGGTCGGTGTCCTTGACGGCTGAGGGCGAGGCATTCCTGCCGTTCGCGTCTACCATGGTTGAGGCTGCGGAAGCGGGCCGCGCCATCATTTCGCCGTCGCAAAATGGGGCGGCGGGTTTGCTGCGCGTCACGGCATGCGGGTCAATCGGCGGGGCGGTAATCATGCCGCTAATCACCACATTGCTGGATAAAAACCCTGGCTTGCGGGTTGACATACTGCTTACCGATACGGTGGTCGACATCGTATCGACTGGAGTGGACATCGCGGTCCGGATCGGAGAGTTGCGGGATTCAAACCTGATTGCCACCTCGCTTGGCGTCAACAGGCGGATACTCTGCGCGTCCCCAACGTATCTTTCCCGGCGTGGAAGCCCCCGCCGCCTCAGTGATCTAGCCGATCACGATTGCGTTGCGCCAACCGGCACATTGCATTGGCAGTTCAACGTGAACGGAGAGGAACGCGCGGTCCGCATTTCCGGCCGCGTCACGATCAGCAGCATTGACGGCGTTGCCGATGCATGCGTGGCGGGTGCGGGGCTTGCTGTTCTCTCAACCTGGCATGCAGACGCGGATATCGCATCTGGCAAGCTGGTGCAGATCGATCTTAAGGACGCGACTCCTAAGGAACTGGAGATTTGGGCCGTGTACCCAACGAGACGTCAGGTTTTGCCGAAGGTGCGGGTCTTTGTCGAGGCGATGCGCGAACGTCTGGCGGGGCCGGCTGGCGTAGCAACATAGCGTTGGGCGGCAGCATGCCGCCAGAGCTGAAGATCCGTCGCAAAACACATCGTTTGATTCCTATGCGGGAACGTCGGCCTTGGTGTCTTTGAGTAAGCCAATCATGAAAAGCAGTTCGAAGGGTGGTCTTGTTTATTCCACAGATGGCGGCCGGATGTGTCCCGAATGTAGGCGCGTGCTCGTGGAATGTGTCTGCGCTACGCTTGCCAAGCCACAACCGATAGGCGATGGCGTGGCGCGAGTGAGTCGCGAGACCAAAGGTCGGGGCGGGAAGAGCGTGACTATCGTTAAAGGGCTGGCGCTCGACCCTGTCGCCTTGGCCTTGCTAGGCAAGCAGTTGCGTACGGCCTGCGGTTCTGGCGGAACGGTCAAAGATGGCGTCATCGAAGTGCAGGGCGACCATTGTGACCGCGTCATCGAAGCGCTCAAAAAGTACGGACACAACGCCAAGCGGGCCGGGGGCTAATTCCTTCAGCCTGGGGCGGCGCGCCACCGCATCGATTCGCAAGAGTCGCGACCTCCTCTCCGCGCAGACTGTCACTATCCCTTGAAAGGTAGCGTGCTGGAGAACGCGTCCATTTCCATCGCGCGCGCGGCCAGTCGGGCGAGCTTGGGGAAGGCAGCCGGATGAACGACGTCGGGCATGAATGCCAATGATGCGGACTGCCAGCTGATCACCACCATCACATCGGCTTGAGACAGCGCATCGCCCACCAGCCAGCCGGTACCTGCCCTCGACTCGATCATCTGAAACCCCGCCAACGCCTGCTCGCGCAGCGATTCGACGATCTTGGCGATCTGGTGCTCGGGCGGACGGATTGACTCGTCATACATATCGCTGAGCTTTCCGTAGATCGCGGAAGCGATGCCGATGAACTGCAGTGCGTCGCGTCGATTCACGCCGGAGGACGCGAGCAATGCGCGTTCTGGTCCGACTTGCTCATGCAGATATTCGATGATGGCTGCGCTATCGTAGAGAACCGTGCCGTCGTCGAGCGCGAGGGCCGGCACCTTCACCATGGGGCTGAACGGACGGATAAGTTCCTGCTCCTCATAGGCGTGATAGGGCAGATGCTCGAACGGTATGCCGAGCAGCTTGAGCGTGATGCCGACACGACGGGTATAGCCGGAAAACCATGGACCGATAAGTTTCATTGTGGACTCCTCGAATTGACTGTGTGGAGGTCGCGATCGTTTAGAACGCTTCCTTGAAAGGGCGCAGATCGAGCTCGTGCGTCCACGCCGAAGGGTGCTGGCGGTGAAGCGACCAGAATGTATCGGCGATGGCGTCGATATCGAGCAGTCCGTCGAGGCCCTTCTGCTCGACATGCTCTGTGAAGCGCGTATGCACCCGTTCTCCGTCGATACCACCGTCGATCACGACATGGGCGACGTGCAGGCCGAGCGGGCCGAATTCGCGGGCCATGCTTTGAGCGAGCATGCGCAAGCCGGCCTTGCTCGACGCGAAGTGGGCAAAGTTTGGCATGCCCCGAAGCGCGCCCGTCGCCCCGCTGAACAGAATCGACCCTCGGCCAAGGGGCGCCAAGCGCCGTGCGGCCTCGCGACCTACGAGGAACCCACCAAAACAGTTGAGTCGCCAGAACGATTCGAAGACATCCGCTTCCATCGTCCGCAGATCCAGAGGCTGGTTGTTGCCCGCGTTGTAGGCGATGAGGTCGGCACTGCCGCCATGTCCGTCTGCCCGCATCGCGACGTCGAACAACCGGATCACGTCCGCTTCGCGCGTCACGTCCATGACGACCGTGCTCGCCGAGCCGCCCGCCTCGATAATGCTCTCGCGTACCCGTTCGATCTTCGCTTCAGTGCGCCCCGCGATGACGACGTGACGCCCCTCTGCCGCGAATCGGCGAGACAGGCCCGCGCCCAGCCCTTGCTCCGGTCCCACTCCGATAACGACCGCCTTCGGGCGACCCGAGATCGGCGTTTCCTCATTGATGGACATGAATACTTTCCTTTCCTAAATGAACGTCGGCGCAGCGGCGCAAGCGGTACGAATTACCCCTGGCTGGTTCGAAGCGCCGTCGAAGTTCGTCAACGATTGCGATGGATGAACATTACCGGACACGCACAGCGGGATAAATCGTTGCTACGATTCCACATTGTTTCTCCAGCGAAACAATCGGGCAGACCGTACGGGACAGCGAGGAGTCAGACCGTGGACAAGTTTCAGGCCATGCAGGCGTTCATTCGTGTGGTCGAAAGCGGGACCTTCACCAAGGCTGCGCAGGGGCTCGACTTACCGAAGACGGCCGTCAGCCGCCTGATCGCGTCACTCGAAGTCGAACTGGGCACAAAGCTGCTCAACCGTACGACGCGCAAGGTCTTGACGACAGCGGATGGCGCCGCGTACTACGAGCGCGCGCTACAGTTGATGAGCGATCTCACGGAGCTTGAGGGCACGATGTCGCGCGCGAAGACTAACCCGCGCGGACGCTTGCGCGTCGATCTGCCCGTGCCGTTAGGTCTGTCGGTGATACTTCCCGCGTTACCGGCGTTCGTCGAGCGTTATCCGGGTACCGAGCTTGAGTTCGGGATTAGCGATCGTCCGGTCGACCTCATTGCAGAAAATGTCGACTGCGTCGTGCGTGCGGGGGAGATCTTCGATCAATCGCTCATCGCGCGACAGATCGGCGACGTCAGACAAATTCTGTGCGCGACGCCAGCGTATCTGGACAAGCACGGGCGGCCTTCGCATCCTTCGGACCTTGAGCATGGCCACGTCGTCATCCGAACCATCGCCTCGCGAACCAATCGACCCTTTCCGATCGTGGTGACGAAAGATCGTGAACGCGTGGAAGTGCAGAATGGGCGCGGACTGACCGCCAACGACATCATGGCATGTCTGACCCTTGGCCTGGCCGGTCTCGGTGTCGTCCATGCGTTGACGTTTTCCGCTACAACGCACCTTCAAAGCGGCGCATTCGAAGCCGTCCTGAACGACTGGGTATCGGATCCCGTTCCCGTTTTTATTGCCTATCAGCCAAATCGGCACCTGAGTGCGAAAGTTCGCGTGTTTATTGACTGGCTCACCGAACTGTTCGCGAGCAACGAATCGACTGCTAAGGGCAAGCGCTTGAGCGTTGCGCCGCCTTACGGATAACCCTTCCGAGTTTGACATCGAGGCGCGGATCGCTCGCGAAGTTGTTCGCTCGGGCGGTATTAAAAAATTGACTGCCCAGTAAGCGTGGTCAACCACTCCAGAGACTTCACGCCTGCAAGCGAATTACCGTTGCTATCCAGCCCCGGCGACCACACGCAGACTGCCATCTCCCCCGGCAACACCGCGACAATACCGCCGCCCACACCGCTCTTGGCCGGCAATCCCACGCGGTACACAAAGTCCCCCGCCGCGTCATAGGTACCGCAAGTCAGCATGAGAGCCGACAAACGCTTGGCCGAACTGCTATCAAGAATGCGCTCCCCGGTCGACGGCACGACGCCGCCATTACTCAGAAATAGCGCCGCCGTGGCCAGCTCGACGCAGCTCATCGAGATCGCGCATTGCCGGCAATACGCGTCGACTACCGCGTGGGCGGGCATTTCCATGTTGCCGAAGCTCGCGATGAAATGCGCCATCGCCTGGTTGCGATCCGCATTCCGCATTTCCGACTGCGCGACGCGCAAGTCGTAGTCGATCGTGACCTCGCCGGTCAGCCGCCGCATAAACTCCACCAACGCGGTCTCCGCCCGCACGAAGCGGCGGCACAGCACATCGGTGACGACCAGTGCGCCGGCGTTGATAAACGGGTTGCGCGGCTTGCCTTGCTCGGCTTCGAGCTGCACCAGCGAATTGAACGGCGTGCCCGACGGCTCGCGGCCGACGCGTTGCCACAGTTCGTCGCCGAGCAGCCGGAAAGCCATGGTGCAGGCGAATAGCTTGGAGATACTCTGGATCGAAAAGCGGGTATCGGCCTGGCCGGTGCGGAAGACTTCGCCGGACGGCGTGACGATGGCCATGCCGAAGCTGTCGGCCGGGACCCTTGCCAGTTCGGGAATGTAGTCGGCAACGCGGCCGGTCCCCAGGTAGGGTTGCAGATCCTGGTGAATCTGTTCGAGGATGCCTTGATAGTTCATGAGCATGGACGAGCGTGGAAGCCGCGATTTTACTGGCTGGCCACGACAATTGGCGAGCCGCGTGAGGCGCCGCTGCGCCTCAAACCCTCAACCTGCACGCGCTCTCACACCTTCAATGCGCACCGGCCGCACTCGCTCCACCGCCCCCCTTGGAAGGCTTGGTGATCCAGATCAGCGGAATGATCAGGATAAAGATGATCGCCGAGATGAAGAAGATATCGTTTAACCCCATCATCGCGGCCTGCGTATTGACCGTGAAGTCGAACAGCGCATGCGAGGACTGGGTATTCAGATGCAGTAGCGACTGCGTCGAGTCCATCTGCTGATTGAACAGCGGATTATCGATTGTGGCCTGCTCCGTCAACCGTGCGTGGTGCAGCACGGTGCGGTTATTCCACTCGTTGCCGGCAATGGAGGTGCCCACCGCGCCGCAGAACACCCGCGCAAAGTTCGATAGGCCCGCGGCTGCCGGGATTTTACTCGGCGGCTGTCCGGACAGGATGATCGCCGTCAGCGGCACGAAGAACAGCGCCATCGGTATGCCCTGCAGCAGCGTGGGCAGCACCAGATGCCAGGTGTCGATTTCGATCACGTATCGGGAGCGCATATAAAACACGATCGCAAAGCCGATAAAGGCGAGCGTGGCGATGATGCGTGCATCCGAGCGCGGCAGGACGCGGCCCATGACAGGCGCGAGAATCACCGCAAATATCCCGAGCGGCGCAGTGACGAGGCCGGCGTCGACGGAACGGTAATTCAGGTATTCCTGCATCCATTGCGGCAGCAGCACGAGGTTGCCGAAGAACACACCGTAGGCAACGGAAATGGCAATCGTGCCGCCCAGAAAATTGCGCTGCTTGAACAGGCGCAGATCGATAATCGGATTGTCTTCGGTCAGCTCCCAGACGAGGAAGAATGCAAAACTGATGACCGCCGTGATACCGAGAATGACGATCACCGGCGACGAGAACCAGTCGAGGTCCTTGCCCTTGTCGAGCATCACTTGCAGTGAGGCAACCCAGGTAATCAGCAGGCCGAGTCCGACCACATCGATCGGCGGTTTGCGGGTGGCCGTTTCGCGGGTCCGATAGATCATCCACGTGACGCCGGCCGCAAAAATACCCACCGGGATATTGATGTAGAAAATCCACGACCAGCTGTAGCTATCGGTGATCCAGCCGCCCAGCGCCGGTCCGGCAATCGGGCCGACGGTGGCGGTCATGGCCCATAGTGCGAGCGCCGTCGACGATTTTTCCTTTGGATACGAGCCGAGCAGAATGGCCTGCGAGAGTGGGATCAGCGGGCCGGCCACCGCGCCCTGCAATACCCGTGCAATCAGCAGGATGGGCAGCGTCGGCGCGATGCCGCACAGCCACGACGACACCACGAACAGCAGGATCGCGGCGACGAACAGCTTGACCTGGCCGATGCGCTGCGTGAGCCACCCGGTCAGCGGAATCGACACGGCGTTGGCGGCGGCGAACACGGTAATCACCCAGGTACCTTCGTCCACCGATACGCCGAGATTGCCCGAGATGGTCGGAATCGCGACGTTCGCGATCGATGTGTCCAGCACATTCATGAAGGTCGCGAGCGCCACGGCGATGGTCGCGAGGACGAGCTGACCGCCCTTGAGCGGCGGTGGCGATGCCGGCGGGGGCGATGCGGGCGCAGGGGCGGGCTGGCTCAATCGATTCTCCGGAGCAAAATGATCAGTGGCGATGCCGCGCCGTGGCCGATGCCCGGCGGCGTGTATGTGTTCGTACGTTGTCAGCGGCCTGCTGGCTGATTGCGCAAGGCAGCAGGCGCAAAAGCAGGCCGGCACATAGCGGTGCTCAAACAGCAGGGAAAAGCATACCTGTATTCCCGCAGAAGGGTTATCGGCGCCGGCAGGCGTTAGCTGGGCAAAGGCGGCAAAAAGATAACTGAAAGGGTATGCTCACGGCTGTAGGCAGGGATGCCGATACGGAATCAGAAGAAAGAGGAATTGCGATGGCCTGGGAACAATTCGAACATGGCTGGCGCCTCGCGCCGGTCGATGCGCCAGCCCGCGCGCTGGTGGTGCTGCTGCATGGCGTCGGCAGCAACGCGCAAGACCTGTTGCCGCTCGCCGATAGCTGGCGCACCGCACTGCCCGGGGTCGCGTTTACGTCTCTCGATGGCAGCGAGCGCTTCGACGGCGGCTTCGGCGGACGCCAATGGTTCAGTCTGCGCGATGTGAACGAAGCTAACCGCATCGGCCGCGTCGCCGACGCCTACCCCGCACTGCGCCGGATGCTGGATGCCGAACTGGCACATTGGCAGATTTCTTTCGAAAAGCTTTCGTTGGTGGGTTTTTCGCAAGGCTCGATGATGGCGCTTCATCACGCCGCGACGAGTAACGACGCGCCTGCGGCGGTCGTTGCGTATTCATGCCGGCTCGCGTCCCGCATCACTACGGAAGCCCGCACGCCGTTGACGCTCGTACATGGCGTCGAAGACCCGGTGATTCCTGTGCTTGAACTCGAGCGCGCGGCCAACGCATTTAGCGATGCGGGTTTTGCGGTCGGTGCATTTGCACTGCCCGGGATTGGTCACACGATTTCAACCGAAGGTCTCGTGCTGGGGCGCGACGCGCTCGTCCGCGCGCTCGGGACACAACGCCCCTGAAAAATATCGAAATATATAAAGTCGGCCTAAAGAATTTGATCTGCTTGCCGTTAATGGTTCATTAGCGTGAAAATCACGCGCGCCGTGTAAATGTCTCGCAATGCCCCGTCAAGGGACGTGAGATATAAAACGGTACGGGGAATCACCGCAGCGCCCCAAAAGGGCGATAACGACAACCGCAGAGCCTACATATGGCCAGACCGAAGCCGCACCATTCGCTGTTCAGGGGACTGTTTCGTCACACGGTGGCGGTCGATCTCGGCACGGCCAACACGCTTATCTATACCGACGACCGCGGCATCGTGCTGAATCAGCCGTCCGTTGTGTGTTTCCAGAAGCATGCCGAAGCGGGGCATAGGCGGGTGGCGGCAGTCGGCAGCGAGGCCAAACAACTGCTCGGCCGGGCGCCCAACAATCTCGAGACGGTGCGGCCCATGCGGCATGGCGTAATCGCCAATTTCTCCGCCGCGGAGCACATGATCCGGCAGTTCGTCGATATGGCGCGGCCGCGGCAGTTGTTCGGCCGGCGGGCGGCGTTCACGATCTGTGTACCGGCGGGTGCGACCCAGGTCGAACGCCGTGCCATCAAGGAAGCCGCGGTGGCGGCGGGTGCCTGGAAAGTGAGCCTGATCGGCGAGTCGCTGGCGTCGGCGGTCGGCGCGGGCTTGCCGGTCTCGTCGGCGACCGGCTCGATGGTAGTCGATATCGGCGGCGGCACGACGGAAGTCGGCGTGATCGCACTGGGCGGCATGGCCTACAACGGCTCGATTCGCGTCGGCGGCGACCAGCTCGACTCAGCCATCATCAACTATGTGCGCAATGTGTACGGCGTGCTGCTCGGCGAGCAAACCGCGGAACATGTGAAAAAGACCATCGGTTCGGCGCTGCGCGACGTGCCGATGGAGCGCATGAACGCAACCGGCCGCAGCGTCGACGACGGCCTGCCGCGAACGGTCGAGCTCAACACTCACGATATCGCCGATGCGATCGACGGGCCGCTGCGGCAGGTAATCGGCGCCGTGAAAACGGCGCTCGAAAGCGCGCCGGCCGAGCTGGTGACGGATATCGCCGACACGGGAATCGTGCTGACCGGCGGCGGTGCGCTGCTCGCCAACCTCGGACGGCGTCTGAACGCTGAGCTTGGCCTCGCGGTGCGCGTGGCCGATGAGCCGCTCACCTGCGCGGTGCGCGGGGCGGGGGCAGCCGCAGAAGCCGGCTTGCTGGACGAACTGGTGTACGAATAGCCGCAATACGCTGGAACCACCTGCAGGTCACGCGTGCGGGCGTTTGCGGCGACTCGTGTGTGCCGTATCTATCCGCCGCGGCGTCCGTTACGCCGTTCTTGCCGCAGTACGTTCCGCCTTCTGCCGCACAGCCGCTGTCTGGCGGCTTGATTGACAGCGCGAGCGCCACGACCTGTGTGACAATACCGCCTTATTTCGCTGACCCTGCCGCCCGAACGGGCTCGCAGGCGCAATCCGTTTCACTTCACCTTTGAAGAACCGGCACGCCTAACAGGCGCTCGCTGCGTTGTCCCCGAATCGACCTGTGACTCATTCTGATCCCGTTTCATCATCGTCGTTTATCGAGTTATCGAACGGCTTGCGCATGCCCTATGTTGTCGAAGGCGAGGGCGAACTGCTGTTGTTCGTGCACGGTTCATTGTGCGACTACCGCTACTGGCAGCCGCAACTCGGCGGGATGGCGAAGCGTTATCGCTGCGCCGCCGTGAGCCTCACGCACTACTGGCCGGTGACCGATACGCCGCCTGACATGCCGTTTAGCTGGAGCAATCACGCCGACGAGGTGGCCGAATTCATTGAGCGCTTCGGCGCGGTGCCCGCACACGTCGTGGGGCATTCACGCGGAGGCTGCGTAGCGTTTCATTTCGCGCGGCGCCATCCTCAGCATGTACGCACATTGACGCTCGCCGACCCAGGCGGGCCGTTGCAGATCGCTGGAAGGCCGGCCGCACGCCTGCCGGAAACGGTCAATGCGCTGCGGGCGCGCGCCGCTCAGTTGATCGAAGAGGGGAAGGTGGATGCCGGCCTGCAACTGTTCGTCGATTCAGTGAGCCGGCCCGGTTTCTGGGCGCGAAGCACCGAGGCGTTCCGCACCATAGCGACCGACAACGCCCACACGCTGGCACGTCAATTCCGCGATCCGCTGCCCGCCTATACGCCGGAAGATGCCGCAGAGGTGCGCTGCCCGGTATTGCTGATCGACGGCGAAAAGAGTCCCGAGATGTTCAGGCGTACTGCGACTGCGCTCGCGTCGTGGCTGCCGGATGCGCGGCGCGAGACGGTGCGCGGCGCGTCGCACGGGATGAATCTGGCTCACCCCGCGGCGTTCAATCGGTATATCGACGAATTCATCCGCAGCATGAGCGCAGCAGATCAGCGCTGACTCTGCGTGACACGCAAGCTTGCCGCCGCAGACCGCGCGCGCTCGTAACAAGCCCGCGCTGCGGCCGCGGTGTTGGCTGTGGTTGGGCTGTGGCTTACCGTTAGGCCTTGCGGTGCGCGTCGGCGTCGAGCGCGAGTTCGGCTGCTTCGCCGACGAGACCGTGGTAGTACAGATGCACGCCGATCGCGAGCGAGTCGTTGCGGATTTCCTGGAAGGCTTTCCATGCCTTCACCGGTTCCTTGAACACCAGGTAGTGCGCTTCATTGGCAACCAGTCCGGCGACTTTATGCAGGCCGTGGCTTTGCAGCTTCGAGACGAGGGCGTCGAGGCTGGCGTGCGTGCGCGCGTCGGTACGCGGATACAGCATATGCAGCACAGCGACGTTTTGCGTCTTTAGTGCCGCCGACAACGCCACCACGATGTCCTGATGGTTCAGTGCGGTGACGATGCTGTCTTCGGTGTGGTTGAGATCCGGAAACAGCGTTTCGAGCGAGGCGTTCATCTGATGGTCCTGTTCTTCTGACTGGATAAAAAGGCCCGCCGCGAACGACGGGCCAAAGACAGCGATGTGTTTTGCAGGGGAAGCAACGCACGCATCGAGTATCTCAGAGGACGTGCCGTTGTGCTGCATGCGCATTGCAATACATTGTTGCGTTCTAAACGCTGCCTTTCATTTGGCTGGCGGATTTTATCTGACCAATATGCGTGCACCGTGCAATGGTTTCAAGGGGATTGATTTGATTGGTTTCAAAGCAATTCACAACGAATGTTGCTGAGGTAGAGATGGATTGTTGCGGCCAATCGTCGCAATCAATCGACGCTGCAGCCGTAAAATGCAGGCCGGAGCCGGAGCATGGCGAGCAACGACAGGATGGCTGGACCGGAACTGCAGATCACAGCTGCGAGTCAGAACCGCATAAAGCAGCGGTCCCGCCGTCAATCTGGTCTTTTAGGGCACTCGTAGTCCGGCACGTGTGCGACGCGATAGTAAAAGGAAAGCGTAGATGAACGACTCTAAGACACACGCAACGCTGAAGTTTTCTGACAGCGATCAGACCATTGAACTACCGGTCTACAAGGGCACGCTTGGCCCTGACGTGATCGACATCCGCAAACTGTATGGCCAGACCGGCAAGTTCACGTACGACCCCGGCTTTATGTCGACGGCGGCGTGTAACTCAGCCATCACGTATATCGACGGCGACAAGGGCGAGCTGTTGTACCGCGGCTATCCGATCGACAACCTCGCGCAGAATGCCGACTTCCTCGAAACCTGCTATCTGCTGCTGAAGGGCGAACTGCCGAACGAAGCGCAGAAGAAGGAATTCGTCGACACCGTCACGAAGCACACGATGGTGCACGAGCAGATGCACTTCTTCTTCCGCGGCTTCCGTCGCGACGCGCACCCGATGGCGATTCTGGTCGCTGCGGTCGGTGCGCTGTCGGCCTTCTATCACGACTCGCTCGACATCAGCAACCCTGAGCACCGCGAAGTGTCGGCCATCCGCATGATCGCGAAGCTGCCGACGCTGGTGGCCATGGCTTACAAATACACGGTCGGTCAGCCGTTCGTGTATCCGAAGAACGATCTGTCGTACAGCGCGAATTTCATGCGCATGATGTTTGCGAATCCGGCGGAAGAGTACAAGGTCAACGACGTGCTGGTGCGCGCGCTCGACCGTATCCTGATCCTGCACGCGGATCACGAACAGAACGCTTCCACTTCGACGGTGCGCCTGGCCGGTTCGTCGGGCGCGAACCCGTTTGCGTGTATCGCAGCCGGTATCGCCTGCCTGTGGGGCCCGGCACACGGCGGCGCGAACGAAGCGGCGCTGAACATGCTGGAAGAGATCGGCTCGGTCGACAACATTCCTGAGTTCATCAAGCAGGTGAAGGACAAGAACTC
>Ga0302234_10000713_pt1 | contig 25295 bp, 20 predicted proteins | sample II_Palsa_N3_2_FD_193576 | JGI IMG/M metagenome (GOLD analysis project Ga0302234, IMG submission 193576) | Peat permafrost microbial communities from Stordalen Mire near Abisko, Sweden - II_Palsa_N3_2 | ecosystem: Environmental > Terrestrial > Soil > Palsa > Peat permafrost | place: Sweden... | reverse complement strand
AACGTGATTAATATCTCAATCACCGTTACATTTTGATAGTACAGCGGCAAACCCACACCGCACGCTGAATATGTCGCTTGGCTGGCATATCCATTCAGTCAAATTGGGCTGAATCACCCGGATCACGCTGGCCAATGACTAACGCGCCACGCTTTTTGTCTGCTTAGAAGCCTGTTGCCCCCGATTCTGCCAAGCCGCGACGCACAGGCAGCGACTGAGCTCTTTCGACTCTACGGTCCGCGTGACCCTACAAGGACACCCAGCCAGAGGAAGACTCATGAGCAGAACCACCGGCTCAGCTTCGCCACTGATGCTTTTTTTAAAGCCGCCAGCACTCAACCATGGCGGGCCCGCACCGGCAGCTAGCTCGGCTGGGATGTGTTTTCGATCAAAGTGTAAGCGTTGGGCGAGGCTTTACCGTTGACGAAACATTGTTGAACCAGCTTCACCACCTGAGCCAAGGTAGGCCGGTAGGACTGGTAACGAGCAAGTGTCTGGGCATGCGACGTCCCGGCAGCCGCTTTCTGCACGGTTAGTGCCGAAAGACCCGCAACCCCCGTATGAGCGCTTCCGTCGGCCAATCCCAAAACCGTATTGCTGGTCAAAATGCTTTTTTGAGCGAGACCGAAATCTACGCCGGGAACCTGCTCGGCAACGATGATGTTGTCGTGGATGGCCGTATTGTTGGGAACACCCTGCCAATTATCTGCCTTGAAGACGGTTCCCGCGTCGCCGCCCTGCCTGCGCGGAATGATGAAAATATTGTTGAAAATCTTGCTGCCCTCCACCGGGCCGGTGACTCTCAGCGACGCACTGTTCGATGGACGCAATGCGTCATTGATGCTCACGTTGTAGCGAACGACAGTGCCGCTATTGCCTGCGCCAAGATTCTTGTTGCCCTCATTGCAGATCAGCGCCAGTCCTCCGACATTGTCATGGCTGTAGTTGTACTGGATGACCGTATTGGCACAAGCCAGATCCGAGTCAAAGGCCTCGCCATCCGCGCGAGCCTGGTGACCGCTCACCTCGTTGTACTGGATCAGCGTGTTGTCGCTATTGAAAGGCCAAATGCCGGCAGCGGCCTCGCCCGCCGGTAGTTCCGTGCAACGGCTGACCGTGTTGTGCTCGATTAGGGCGCCGTCGCAGCCGATTACCAGGATGCAGTCGCCCGGCACCTGCTGGATCTTGTTGCCGCGTACGATCACATTGCGACCCAAGCCGCCCTGGCGGCTACCGCCAGCCAAAAAATGGATGCCGTTACGCTGCGTATTGACGATGGAGCAACGTGATATCTGCAAGCCGTCGTAATAGGTGGGGCGCTGTTTGCTGGTCGCGTTGACCATGATCCCCGCGCCCGCACCCTGCTTCTTGATCAGCGAACCGTTGACGTCGTGCACGTACAAACCGTCCAGCACGATGCCACGGGCCACACCAAAATCTTCGTGGTGCACATAAACGCCGGCGCGGTTGCCCTGATCCTGCGTGCCCTTGTTGGATACCTGCAGATTGCGCAAGGTCCAGTATTCGATGTTGTGCAGGTACACCGAGCACTGCGCCTTGCCATAAGCGTGGATATGCGGCAGGTCGCCGCTGCCGTAGTTGTCCACCACGATTGGCTGGCTGGCGTTGCCCGAACCCTGCGGCTTCAGTTGCCCGGGAAAGCTGCTGCCGCACTTGAAATAGATGCGGTCGCCGGGCTGGAAGGTGACGCTGTTGAGCTTGTTGATGCTGCGCCACGCCTGCTGCTCGCTGCTGCCAGGTGCGCTGTCGTTGCCGGCTTCACCGTCGAGGTAAAACGTGCGGCCCGCTGCGCCTGCGGCGAGTGAAGTGGCGGGCATCATGCCGAAGGACGCGGCGACAGCCACGGCCACGCTCGAGTGACGAAGAAAATCACGTCGGTTCACTGGCTTTACTCCTTTGAGAAAACTCAGCTACGCGCGCTCAGCGAATAGCGGTAGATGCCGCCATGCTTCTTGAGCATGTAAGCGAAACCGGCAAGATGCTTGATGGTGAGACTTGAAAATTTTCGCGTCCGGCGCTTGTAATCGTGGACGATAGAGATGGACTGGCTGTAATAATTCTTGAGCCCGAGCTTGTGTGTGCGTACACAGAATTCGGCATCCTCCGGACCAAAGAAAATCTGGTCGTCGTAACCCAACAGCAACGTGGCGACTTTCTTGGTAAAGGTCTGGTTGGCGCCGAGTACGTAGTCCACTTCCATCGGATCGCTGGCTTCATCGAAGCGCACGTCCGTCATCAGGTGACGCTCGAGTTCGTCGTTGACGAACTTCAGCTTGCGCGTGGCCGCGATGCGCGCGGCGATCGGTTGGTAAAACCGCGGAAAGCGGCGGGTTGAGTCCTGCCGGCTGCGATCGACGTTGAGCAGCTTGAAGCCGACGACGCCGGTATCCGGATAGGCCTGGAAGAAATTTTTCACGATCGCGCCGGGATCCGGCGTCAAAAAAATCGTGTCGTTGTCCAGCGTCATGCAGTATTCGCCATGGGCCAGAAACAGTCCGCGATTACGCGCCGGGCCGACACCATAGTTGCGATCAAGCGGGAAGTATCGAATCTGCGGATGCTGCGCCACCAGTTCGGCGCTGCCATCGGTGGAACCGTTATCCACCACGATGACCTCGTCCTGGTCGAAATCCACTTTATCCAGCAGCGAATCCAGGCAACGCCGAAGATTCTCCAGCTCGTTCCAGGTGATGATGATGATGGACAGGCGTACCGGTCTTGCGCTCATAGACATTCCTGTAGATGTTTCACGGCGTGGGCGCGGTTGTCTGGACGTATGGACGGTCTCCTAACGGGCGACAGCTGATGTGGCTTTGCATACACGAAGCACTACGTTAAGCGATCCATGCTGAACGTCTTATGGAAAAAGCGCCGTCGACGGTGTGATGACCGCATTGGCCTTCACGGTGTAATTGTCCGGAATGTGAACGGGTCCGAAGATGCACGCGCCCGTGCCAATGGTGACGTTGGCGCCGATGATTGGCGTGCCATCGCCCGGCCAGCGGTTGCCAATGCAGACTCTGGCGTAGAGCGTGCAGTTGGCTCCGATTTCCGATTTGCCATTAATGATCACGCCGAAGGCATGGTAGATGACCAGCCCTGGCCCTATCTTGGCCGTGGTCGGCAGATAGCACTTGAATATGAACTCAGCGATCTTCTCGAAGACGCGTAGCGGGGCATGAAACCATCTACCCCGCGCACTGGCGAACAGCCGATACGTCAGGATCACCCAGAAGGACTGATCCAGCATCCACCAGACCATGCCCCGATAACCGGGCAGGGATTTGTAGCGCTGGCAGTCTTTGCGAAAATCGCTCATCGAGGTTCCTGCGGTTGAATCAGCGTGGACCTGCCGCTGCTACCGTCGTCTCTGTAGGCTAGCGGCGGTGCCTGTGACGCCGGCAACCTGCGCCGGCCATCCGCGACCGGAGCATCGAGTGCTTCCTCCGCAGCTCGCTTGGGGAATGCGAAAAAGGCACCGATGAAAAACCACAGATAGGCCTCGGAGCCATTGAACTGGATCGTGCTGAGTACGAGATAACAGAGCAGATAAGCCTTGATGTTGCGCTGTATGCGCGTCGTTGCGCGCTTGGCCAGAATGGCGCCGATCATGATCAGGTAGGCAACGAGCGATTGCACACCACCCTCGAGCAAAAACTGAAGGTAGACGTTGTGGACGTTGTTCTCGACAAACGCAATGCCGGACAGTTTTTCCATCACCGGCACGCCGTTGCCAATGCCGTAGCCCAGCAGATTCTTGTGCAAAGCCACGCCCGCATAGTGCCAAAGAGCCAGGCGACCGACACCATTTTCCTCAAGCGCGGTTTCCGATTTCAGATTGAAGCGGTCGAGTACGGGGATATCCACGACCGAGGTGAAGATCAGTGCCGCCATCAGCACCAGCAGAGCCATACCCAGCGCGAGGTTCAGGTAATACAGCTTGCTCTTGCGCGTACGCCAGAGAAAAATCCACAGCGAAATAGCCGTGCCGATCAGGCCGGCGCGAGATTGCATCATTCCGCTGGTAAGCAACGCGAGCATGATCGAGGGAAAATAGAGTCGCGTTCCCAGCAGCAAGATGGATAGCATCACCAGCAGGCTGGCTTCAATATTGCGGCCTCCGGTCGAAAGGTAGAGCATGTTCTCGGCATAGCCGGTGCGCGTGTATATCGCGGCTAGCTGGCCGGCAAAAGCAATGTCCCGCAGGATCACGAAGATCACGGTACAAACGAACACGATCGAGAAAATCTTCGTCCAGTCTTGGTCCTCAAACTTGCGACCGTACATGCTGCCCATGAAGAAGGCCATCAACACGAACACCAGCTGCGTCGAGCGCAGTCCGGCGCCATAGGCCGGCGCCGCAAAGATCGTGGTGAGGGTGAGTATCACGATGAATATCGTGGCGGTGTTGACGCGAAAGTGCTTCAACGAGGGGATGTACAGGAAAGGCAGCGTCAGAAGCAGGATGTGATAGACGTTGATGTGCGTCTTGTCGTCCGTGTTCTGCGTCAACGGAATCTGCACGAACAGAAATACCAGCAGCAGCGTTGCCACGGCTTTGGTTGGACTGAGTCTGAGACTGTTCGGCAACGTCATGGCTCCGAAGATAACGCTTAGCTACGCGCAGGCTGCTTAGGCCCGGTCACGTGGTTTTTCCATCGACGCAGTTTGGACCGAAGATAGCGCCGTACAAACTTGGCCAGCGAAAACAGATAAATCGGTGTAGCCGTCAGCACGCCGATATGTTGTTCGCGGAAAATTCGCCGATAACTATCCAGTTCGCCCTGCTCCATGCGCCATACCTGCTGGCTCAAACCGCTTTCACCGAAATCGGCCTTGTAGGCAAACGCCAGTGGCACTTCAAGCACGCTCGCGGGGTAGCCGGCGAAAACGATCTGCATCCACAGCAGGTAATCTTCGCAATATTTTTTTTTGGGCTCGAAGCGCAGAGGGATATCTCGGCGCAGCATGACCGATCGGGTGATGAATTCATTGAAGAGAAGCAGGCGATTTTTGCTTACGGAGCGAGCGAGATTGGCGGATCCGGACAATAGGCCCGGATCATCGGCAGGCTGACCGGTCGTTTCTATCTGGCCGCCGCGGTGGCCAGTGAGCGCCAACTGCGGGTTGTCGGTCATCAGGTGATATTGCAGTTCGATCTTGCGTGGATGCCAGCTGTCGTCGGCATCGAGAAAAGCGATATACGTGGTTGTGGCGGCATCCCACCCCGCATTGCGCGCGGCGCCCGGCCCATCATTCTGCGGTTTCGCAATCACATGGATCCAGCCGGCGGTGTACTGTGCCTTGAGCTGATAGAGCGCATCCAGCGTGCGATCGCCGCTCAGATCGTCAATCAGAATGACCGCCTCTGGCAGCTGGCTTTGCATCGCGATGGACTTGACGGCACGCCCGATGGTGTCGGCGCAGCGGTAGCAGGGTATGACGACGCTTACCGGTACACGGGGCGCGCCGAACGAGGCGGTGTTTTGCTTACCCATGCGTCAGACCGCCACGTTTTGAGGATGGCGAACCCACGGGGCGTCCGTGAAGTGGCGGGTCGATTCCTCGGCATAGCTCTCGGGTGGCAATATCGGAGCCACCTGATCGGTAAAAAGCCGCAACAGCTTCTGTTCGAAATCGCTGGCCAGCTCGCTGGCCAGCGCTGCGTCGTCGGTGCGAACGCGCACGGCATCCGACTGGCCGATGTCGTCCAGAAAATCGCTGCACTTCTTGTGGTATTCGAACAGGATGAAGGGGACGCCGCAAAGATAGGCAGTGATGGCGCCATGCAGGCGTACGCTCACCACGGCGTCGCAGGCGGCGATATCGCGCCAGGTATCAATCACGCCGCGATGCGCATAGTCGATCACGTCCACGGTAATGCCCGCAGCTTCGAGACGTTCGCGGACATAAGTACTGCGCCGCTGGTCGCCGTGGATGGCATGGCTGTTGAGACTGAAAATCCTGACCCGGATTTCGCGCTGTTTGCTGACAGCGGTTATGAAAAGATCGTCGATGCGCTGCGCGGTTTCAGATTTGCCGCCGATGTTGCAGGGCGCGTAGCCGATCACCCTGGTTTTGCCGGGTGGCTTTTCCACCGGTCCGGCCAGTGCTGGGGCGATACCGGCCAGATCGCGGCCCACCGCGATGTGCGCATCGAGTTGATAGCTTTGCAATAGCGTGTAGGACGCCTGGTCGCGCACCGAGACGTACTCGAAGCAGCGCAGAAACGACGCGACGGCAGCCTCAGACTCGCGTGAGTCGAAAGGCCCGATGGAAACGCCAATCGCCGAGAACCTCTTGCCGCTGAGCCGTGAGATGCGTTCGGCCATGTCCATGATGCGCGATCGGTTGGAGGAAAACAGCGAGCCTCCGCTGAACACGAATTTGCCGCCGGTCAACAGCTCTTTGGTTGAACACAGCGTGCGGATCAGCTTGCCGGCCTTGCCGTCGCTGGCATAGCGATCGGCGGAAATAAAGTTCGGTACCGAGAATCGCTCCGTTTGTCCGGCGATCCGTGGGCCAAGAATCGTGGGAGTGAACTGCGGCCACCATGTCTTGGCGCCGTAGGCGCTGACGACGCCGAACAGGTCGTCGCCGTAATTCTGCATGCCGTAATAGCCGGTAAAAATCACATTTTTCATGAATGCGCTTCCGTGGGCTGGCCAGACGGAGAGGTGAACAGCTGGTCGTAGCGGCGCACCACGCTGACCGTGAAAAGCAGCAGCAGCGTCAGCTCGGTAATCACGGTGACCACCGCGGCGCCCGTGGTGCCGTAGCGGGGAATCAATACCACGTTGAGCACGATGCAGACGATCGCACAAACGGTTTTCAGTTTTACGCGATGCCGCATATGGTCGCCCGTGCTCAATACCGAGCCGACGCTGGTACTGAGAAAGCGCAGCGGCACGCACACGGCCAGGATATCCAGCAGGCTCGATGCATTGGCGTATTTGTGCCCAAACAGCATCGGTACCAGGTAAGGCGCCACCAGCCAGATGAAGAGCATGGCGACAAGGCCGATTACCAGCATCGCCGCCGAGCCCAGCTTCAACGAAGACAGCAGCCGAGGTTTGTCGTTGCGCGCCCAGCGGTGCTGTTTGGACAGCAGAAACTTGGTGTAGAGCACGATCGGCAATAGGTAGATCGCATTCATGATATTGAATGCCGCGTAGTAGAGGCCCGCCGCCTCATTGCCGTCCAGGTATTTGAGCAGCACGTTGCTGATCTGCAGATAGGCGAGGTAGAGGATCACGTCGACGCCGAACGGCCACGCTTCCTGCGCCACATTTTTCACCGTCGGCGCGGATGCGCCGGGTGTCATTGCTGCCGCAGGGGCCAGGGAATCATCACGCGAACCGTGCCCGCGCAGATTAAAACCGGGTGCGCCCATCTCGAGGATTTGCTTCACGGTAACGGCAACGAGTCCCACGGCAACCACGCTGTAGATGATGGCGACCCAGGTCAGCCGCTGGCTGCCACCAGCAAACAGGAAGCCCAGCGAAATGAGGATCAGCCGCGCCGCCTGCGGGGAAATCTGCCACAGCGAGATAAACAAGTAGCGCTCTTCGAGCTGCAGCTTGCTAATGGTCAGCTCGATGGCTGCCAGGCCGGCGATGCTAGGCGCCATCAGCAGCAGGGTGAGTCGGGTCGTGTCGTCATTGGGCCCGAACTGGGCCCAGACAGCGAAAACAAGCAGGGTCAGGATGGTGCTGATCACCACGAAGTGCAGCGATCCGCGAACCCAGCGTTGGGCCGTCCAGCCTTCCTGACCGAATGCCTTCAGCCAAAAGCCTTGCAGTCCGAAGCCGGAAAATTGCGACAGCATGGTAATGAGAGCCAGCGAGCTGCCGAAGATGCCGTAGGTCGCCGGATCGAGATGACGAGCGAGCACTAGCTGGGTCAGAAAAGCGAGCCCGGCCGCGATGATGGAGCTGCCCCACAACAGGGCGATTTGATGGAGTGACCGCCATCGATTCAAGATCAATTGTTTTACCTTGTTAAGGGGCATCGGTGGTTCCAGGCATTGGTCTGACCGCAAAAACCTGAAGCTTGGAGCGCTAGCGCAGCGCCTGCCCGCCGCTTGAAAAAGCGATCAACCCCGGACGGCAGATACCGCAGTCCGAAAGCCGTCGACCGAACGTCACGCGGGCGCTCGGTCGACAAAATTTCAGCCACCGCCATCGGTTGAGCTGCCGTAGCTAGCGTAGCCGTAGCTGTAATAGCCAGAGGTGCGCTTTTCCACGGCATTGAAGATGGCGCCCTTGAGCTGGATGCCGTTTTGCTCGAAGCGCTGCATCGCCAGTTCCAGCTCCCGCGGCTGGTTGATGCCGAAACGGGCAACGAGCAGGCTGATACCCGCGTAGCGACCGATCACGGCGGCGTCGGTCACCGCCAGAATCGGCGGCGTGTCGATGATCACCTGATCGTATAGTCCCGACATGCGCTCGATGAAGGCAGCGAAATTCGGGTGCATCAACAATTCCGAGGGGTTTGGTGGAACCTGACCGCGCGGAATGAAATCGAGGTTTTCCACGGCGGAATGGCGGGTTGCCTTTTCCAAGTCGATCTTGCCGCTGAGCAACTCGGATAAGCCGTTGTTGTGCTTGTCACCCATAGTCCGGTGCAGATCCCCTCGGCGCAGATCGCCGTCGATCAGCAACACGCGTTGACCGGCGTTGGCGATCACCGCCGCCAGGTTGGTGGAAATGAAGGTCTTACCGGCGTTCGGGCTGGCTCCCGAAATCATCATCACGTTGTTGGTCACTTCCAGGCCGGCAAAATGCAGGCTGGTGCGCAGGCTTCGCAACGCTTCTACGGCCAGATCTGCCGGTGCGCTGACCGCCAACAGGTGCAGCCGTCCATCGTTGCGTTGTCGCTGCGCACGACTGGATTCCTCGCTTTGCGTTGCGCTCAACGGGATGGAGGCGTAGACCGGCAGCCCCAGTTCCTCGATGCTGGCCGGATCCTCGATACCGCGGTTGAAGACCTGCAGCAGCAACACGTAACCCACGACCAGGAAGCAGCCGAGAAACGGCGCGATCAGGACGATCAGGATCTTCTTGGGCTTCAACGGCGACGTGACATCCGTCGCGGCGACGTCAATGACGCGCACGTTGCCGATCGTGCCGGCGCGGGCAATATCCAGCTGCTGGGCCTGATTCAGCAGGCTGGTGTAGGTGGTATTGCTGACCTGGACATCTCGATCAAGCTTCAGCAGCTGTTGCTGCGTGTCCGGCAGCTGGCCGATCTGATTTTGCAGGCCGTCCTTCTGCGTCGTCAGCGTTCCGATTTGCTGCATCAACGCTTTGTAGGCCGGATGCTGACTGGTGTATCGACGTTCAACGTCAGCTTGCTGGATGCGCAGCTGCTCGATGTTGTTGTCAATGGTGACCGACTGATCCAGCAGAGCCTTGGTCTGCAGGGTGATGTCGACGGAATGCGCCTTCACCTGGAAGGCATTCATCGCCGCCTCCGCTTTTTCGAGGTCGCGGCGGACACCCGGCAACTGGCCCTTGACGAAATCCAGCTGATGGGCGGCTTCTTCGGAATTTCGAGCCACGTTGAGACGTACGTATTCGTTGTCGATATGGTTCAGTACATTGATCGCGAGGTCAGGATCCTCGTTGGGATAGGTCACCTGGATGATGCCCGAATCTTTGCCCTGTTCCTCCGCGTCGATGTCTTTTTGCTGCAACTTGTCAATGGCGGCCAGCGTGCGCTGTCTGACGACATCGAAGCCGGTGCCTGGATTGGCCTTGAGCGTTTCGACCTGGATGCTGGCGCCGTGCCCGCTGGCCAACTGACCGACGACACCCTTCAGCAGCAGATCGTCATGATTGTCATACAGGCTGAACTGGCCGTTTTCGCCAGCGCGCAACGTCAGCGTCTTGCCCAGCAGGGGTGGCGGCACGTCAAGCTGATAGATGGCAAGCTTCTCGCCCCCCCAGGCGTACCGGCTCAAGCCCAGATGAGGCGGAGCCACGGCGCCGGGATGGTCGGGTATGTAATGGCGCGCGATATAACCGCCGAAAAGCGGAAAACGCCACGGTTCTATCTGGATATCGAGTCTTAAATCGCTGACGGCCTTGCCAAGTACGCGACGCGACGTCACCAGCGCGATTTCTGTCACGGCCTGTGAGGTAGATGCTCCCAGCGTCTGGCTCAGCTGGCTGAGGCCAGGCAAAGTCGGCGTGGTCTGCTCCACCTGGAGCAGCGAGTCGGCCTGGTATATCGGAGTCGCCAGCGTGACATAGGCGAACGCCACGGCTAGGAAAGCCAGCGTCACGGCAATGATCAACCACTTGCGGTCGAGCAAGGTGCCAATCAATTCACGGAGATCGATGCTGTCGTCGTCTTTTTTCTGCTCGGTCGTGTGGGGCATCCGTTACCTGCTTTGGGCGATCGCTGAAGAAAAAGGTTTAGGAAGAATCAATTAAGACGCTCAACCCAGCTTGTTACTGCATCGTCAATCAAATCGTAGACGTGTTCGAAGGCTATACGGTGCTGGCGATAGGGATCCGGAATGCTTACGTCGTGCTGCCATTTGCCCAGCAAAAAAGTTTTTCCGCTGGCCTGCGGTGCAGCTTTCGTAATAGCGGCCACGTGACCCTTTTCCATGACCAAAACGAGCTCGGCAGCACGCAGCATGTCTCCATTTAGCTGGCGCGCTAAATGACTGCGGCCATCCACCCCGTGCTCGGCGAGTACGCTAAGCGCGGTGGTGTCCATACCGCTGCCCACCAGCGCCCCAAGACCGGCGGATTCAACGAGAACGTCCGAGCTTCCATCGATGTCGACTGCGAAAAGACGCTGGCGGAAAAGATACTCGGCGGTAGGACTTCGACAGATATTACCCACGCAAACGATGAGGATCCTTTTAAACACCTGAAGGCCTTGGCTGAGTCTCTGGGCGGTCCTAAGGAAAACCGTACGATGGATTTAGGCTAACGAACTTTGCGACATTCGGTTTGCCGTATCTGTACCCTATCCGAAGAAAACCTAACCTCCGCGGAACACGAGCCCTGTTTATGCGCCTTGAAAGGCTCTGCAGGTACCCGGCGGCGACATAAATCTCGTCACTCGCCGGCTGCCGGATGCTTTCGAAAGTCGCTGGGGCTGGCCGCTGGCGCCCGTGATGAGACGCAAAAGTGCGCAAACCACTGCCAAACCACGGGTGGGGGCTCTGCGGGGCAGCGAAAGCGGGTGTCGCCAAAATCTTGCCGCGCATGCTGGGTAAGAGGGTGAACGGCAAACGTCCGTTCGCGCGCGGAATCGACGCGCACCACGCCGTTCGCCCCGTATGGCGGCTGTACCGACTACTCGCCCAGCGCTTCGCGCATGAATTCCGGCTGCGCCAGCGCGGCCTTGTGGATGTCGGCGTTGTAATAGCGGGTGGCGAAATTCTTGCTGATGGCGCCGCGCTCGCGGAAGCCCGACAGATCGCCGCCCTTGCGCGCCATCGTGCAGCTCCACCAGCCGGTGGGATAGCATGGCTGCGGAAACGGCAGCGTGCGCACGGCCGAGAAGCCCGAGGTGCGCATGGCCGAGCGCATCGACTTGATCAGGTCCAGATGGGCCAGCGGCGATTCGCTCTGCTGCACCAGAATGCCGCCGTGGCGCAGCGCCTTGTAACAGCTGGCGTAGAAAGCGGCGTTGAACAGGCCTTCGGCCGGCCCGACCGGATCGGTCGAGTCGACGATGATCAGGTCCAGCGATTCCGGTTCGGCCTCGGCCATGTATTTGATGCCGTCGATGAACAGCAGCTGGGCGCGTGGATCCCCGTTGCTGTCGCACAGCTCGGGGAAATACGTTTCCGCCAGCCGGGTCACACGTTCGTCGATCTCCACCTGCACGGCCGACTCCACTTCCTCGTGCTTGAGCACCTCACGCAGGGTGCCGCAGTCGCCGCCGCCGATGATCACTACGCGCTTGGCCCGAGCATGAGTAAACAGCGCCGGGTGGGTCATCATCTCGTGATAGAGGAAATTGTCGCGCGTGGTCAGCATCACGCAACCGTCGATCACCATCAGGTTGCCCCAATCGGTGGTCTTGTAGATCTCGATCGTCTGGAACGGCGTCTTCTCGGCGTGCAGCTGCTGCTCGGTGCGAAAACCGATGGAGGAGCCGGAAGCCTGGTGGGCTTCGGTGAACCAACTGGACTGCTGCGACATGGCGGTGTTCCTGACGTGCAAGGGAAATGGGGCCGCTCATTGTAACTGCTGAAACGGCATCCTAAAAAAGCGTGACGCAGCGGCGCGTCCAACTGCCATACGCATATCGTCACAGGTGGCTATTACAATACCGGTTCGGTTGGCCGGCGCAGCGCGTCGTGCGGCCGGCAAGTTCAACCGGCCCCGCGGCGTGCGAGGCTTCCGGCCGGTCGAGCTTCGCGCCCGCTGACGTGCCACCGCGAAGGTGGCCAGTCGACGTGCAACACCGTCAAGGCTCGCCGCTGCGACGCATTCGTGGGCCATGTGCTGTTGGCGCAGGGCTTTCGGCCGTCCAGATCTGGTCACTTGAGGAGATTCGCCGATGGCGAAGCAGTGGAACACATCCAATTGGAGCATTGACGCTGCTCGCGACACCTACGCCATGGCGCATTGGGGCGATGGCTATGTTGATGTGGGCGGCGCCGGCGATATCGTCATTCGCCCGCGCGGCCCTACCGGCCCGGCCCTGTCCCTGCCTGGTATCGTGGCGCGCGCGCGCGATGAAGGCCTGCGGCTGCCGCTGCTGGTGCGTTTCCCCGATATCCTCGCCGATCGGCTGGCCAAGTTGCAGGACGCGTTCGCCAAAGCGATCGGTGAATGGAACTATTCAGGCGGCTATACGGCCATCTATCCGATCAAGGTCAACCAGCAGCGCGGCGTGGCTGGCGAGCTGGTGGCCGCGGGCACGCACGGTTTCGGGCTGGAGGCCGGTTCCAAGCCCGAGCTGATGGCCGTGCTGGCGATGGCGCGGCCGGGTTCCATCGTGATCTGCAACGGCTACAAGGATCGCGAATACGTGCGCCTGGCGCTGATCGGGCTGAAGCTTGGTTTGCGCGTGCATATCGTGATCGAGAAACTGTCCGAGCTCGACCACGTGTTTGCCGAAGCCAGGGCGCTGGAGGTCGAGCCCTTGCTCGGCGTGCGCGTGCGGCTGGCCTCCATTGGCGCGGGCAAGTGGCAGAACACCGGCGGCGACAAGGGCAAGTTCGGCCTGTCGCCCGACCAGGTGCTGACGCTGATCAAGCGGCTCGATGCTGCCGGCCTCAAGCACACGCTGAAGCTGCAGCACTTCCACATGGGCTCGCAGATATCCAACGTGCGCGACATCGCCAACGGCATGCGCGAGGCGACTCGCTACTTCGTCGAGCTGACCCGCATGGGCGTGCCGTTGGAGATCGTCGATGTCGGCGGTGGCCTCGGCGTCGACTACGAAGGCACGCGCTCGCGCAGCCATAACTCGATCAACTATTCGATCGAGCAATACGCGTCGACGATCGTGCAGTCGCTGGCCGAGGCAGTGGAGGCAGAAGGGTTGAATGCCCCGCATATCCTCACCGAAGCCGGTCGCGCCATGACCGCGCATCATGCCGTGATGGTGGTCAACGTGACCGAGGTGGAAGAAGTGCCGACCGGCGCAATACCGCTGCCGGATGCGACCGAGCCAGCGGTCTTACGCCGCCTGCGCGAAACGCACGAGGAGCTCGGCCGGCGTCCGCCGCTGGAGCTGTTCCACGAGGCCCAGCATCACCTCACCGAAGGTCAGACGCTTTACGCCCTGGGCCAGCTCACGTTGACCGATCGCGCGCGGCTGGACGAGATGTACTACGCCATCGCCAACGCCGTGCGCACGCGGCTGCTGCCGGCCGAGCGCTCGCACCGTCAGGCGCTGGATGAGCTGGATGAAAAGCTGGTCGACAAGTATTTCGTCAATTTCTCGGTGTTCGAATCGGTGCCCGATATCTGGGCGATCGGGCAGATCTTCCCGATCGCGCCTATCGCGCGCCTGGATGAGCAGCCGACGCGCCGCGGCGTGATCGTCGACCTGACTTGCGATTCGGATGGCCGCATCGATCACTATGTTGATGCCGAGGGCGTCGACGTGAGCCTGCCTCTGCATGCGCTGAACGACGGCGAAAGCTATCGGCTCGGCATTTTCATGGTTGGCGCGTATCAGGAAACGCTGGGTGACATCCACAATCTGTTCGGTGATACCGACGCTGTCAACGTGCGTGTCGATGGCGACAGCTACGTCTTTGCGCACAAACGCAGCGGCGATACCACCGACCTGATGCTGGACTACGTCGGCTACGACCTGGCCGCTCTGCGGGCGGCGTATGCCGACAAGATGGCCGCCGCCGGGATGGTTGGCGACGAGGCCGCGCTCCTTACGGAGTCGCTGCACCGGGGATTGCTTGGTTATACGTATCTGGCGGAAATCGCCTGAGCAACGGATTCGCCGCGGAGCCTCCCCGGCGCCGCGCGATCCGCATGCGATTCACGGCTATTGAAGTAAGGATGAGATGATGAACATATTGCTGCTGCTGTTTTTAAGCGTGCTGCAGGGCGTAACCGAACTGTTTCCGGTGAGCAGTCTCGGTCATACCTTGCTGGTTCCCGCGCTGTTTGGTGTCCATCTGGACAAACACACGCCGGCGCTGCTGCCCTTTCTGGTGTCCCTGCATCTGGGCACTGCCATGGCTCTACTCTGGTATTTTCGGGCTCGCTGGATCGCCGTCGCCGCCGGCTTTTTCGGCAGTCTCCGCGGTCGCCCCAGTGAGGACGGGCACCTTGCCTGGGGCCTGATTATTGGGACTGTGCCCGCCGGTCTGGTGGGCCTTTTGTTGGAAAAGCCGCTGGAACATCTATTCCATGACCTGCGCATTGTGGCGCTGGCGCTGATGGTCAATGGCATCGTGCTGTGGCTCGGCGGTCGGCAGCGCAAAGATGAGGCACGGGAGTCCGGCCCGCAACGTCTTACCCTCGTGCAGGCGGCCCTGGTGGGCGTGGCGCAGATCGGTGCGCTGATCCCCGGCTTTTCGCGCAGTGGCCTGACCATGATCGCGGGCAGTCGCGTTGGCTTGAGCCGCAAGGACGCGGCGGAATTCTCATTCCTGCTCGGTACGCCGATCATTCTGGCCGCGGGCGTACTGGAATTGCCGAAGCTGCTGCATGATCACGCCCAGCTTGCTACCGCGGCCCTGGGCGGATTGCTGACGTTTATTGCCGCGTATTTGAGCGTGCGCTTTCTGATGCGCTATTTCGAAGGTCACGGGCGCTTGGCGTCGTTTGGCATTTACTGCATCGTCGCCGGTGCGCTGTGCCTGTGCTGGTTTGCGCTGCACCCGGTTCAAGCCTGAATTGAATCTCTCCCATGTATTTCCGCGTCCGAAGGAAGCGGTATGAAAAGTCTTGACGGCAAAGTGGCGTTGATAACGGGCGCGGCCAGCGGTATCGGCAAGGCGATCGCCGAGCTGTATGCCCGGCACGGCGCCAGCGTGGCGATCGCGGATATCGACCAGCGCGCTGCCGATGCGGTGGCCGATGCGATCAACGCGAGCGGCGGTCGTGCAATCGGCATCGCGATGGACGTCAGCGACGAAGTGGCCGTCAACGCGGGCACTGATGCCGCGGTCAAGGCATTTGGACGTCTGGATATCCTGGTCTCGAATGCCGGCGTGCAGATCGTTAACCCGATCGATCAGTTCGAGTTTGCCGACTGGAAGAAGATGCTGGCGATCCACCTCGATGGTGGCTTTCTCACCACCAAGGCGGCATTGCAGCACATGTATCGGAAGGATGATGCGGGCAAGAGCTTTGGCGGAATCGTCATCTACATGGGCTCGGTCCATTCGCACGAAGCGTCGAAGCTGAAGTCGGCTTATGTCACGGCCAAGCACGGTTTGCTTGGGCTGGCGCGGACGCTGGCCAAGGAAGGGGCGGCGCACGGTGTTCGCTCGCACGTCATATGCCCGGGCTTCGTGCGCACGCCGCTGGTCGAGCGACAGATTCCCGAGCAGGCTCGAGCACTGGGTATCGGCGAAAACGCCGTGGTCAAGGATGTGATGCTGAAGGATACGGTAGATGGTGAGTTCACGACCGTCGAGGACATTGCGCAGACGGCGCTCTATCTGGCGACGTTTCCGTCGGCTGCGTTGACAGGGCAGTCCATCGTGGTAACCCACGGCTGGCATATGCAATAGCCGCTGCATTCAAATCGGCGCACTGTTAGGAGTCCGCCGTACCGGTGGCGCCGTGGCAAGAATCGACTACCCGCTAGGAATATAGATGAGCATCAAGACAGGTTTCATTGGTTTGGGGGCCATGGGTGCGCCGATGGCTACGCATCTCCACGAGCGCGGCCTATTGGTTGCGGTGGCCAACCGCACGCACACGAAGGCGGTGGTACTGGCAGAAAAACTGGGCATAAGTGCACCGGAGACGCTGAGTGAGCTGGCCGCGCAGTGCGGTGTGATCGCGCTATGTGTCACGGCGGATGCTGACGTACTTTCCACGGTCGAAGCGCTGGCGCCGCACCTCAAGCCCGGTGCGATTGTCATTGACCACTCGACCGTGGCCCCGGATACGGCGCGTCGCGCCGCGCTGCGGCTTGGCGAGGTAGGAGCCTCTTTCCTCGATGCACCGGTGTCCGGCGGCGTGGAAGGTGCGAAAAACGGCAAGCTGTCGGTGATGGTCGGCGGCGGCGCCGACGTGCTGGAGCGTGTGCGACCGGTACTGGAAGCGTACGCCCTGAAAGTCACCCATCTCGGCGCAGTCGGCGCGGGTCAGGCGACCAAGGCGGTCAATCAGGTATTGGTCGCCGGCATCGCTCAGGCCGTGTGTTCCGGACTTGCTTTGGGCGAGGCGCTGGGCCTCGATCCGGAGCGCCTGATTCCCACGCTCGGCGCGGGTGCGGCTGGCAACTGGTTCCTGGAAAAGCGCGGCACCACCATGCTGCGCGACGAGTTCAGCGTGGGCTTCAAGCTGGCGCTGTTGCACAAGGACTTGGGTATCGTGCGCGGTATCGCCGAGCAGGCCGGTACCGATACCCGCCTCATCAAGCAGTCATTGGCGGATTACGCCGAGCTCATGAGTCAGGGTTACGGCGATGACGATATTTCAGCGTTGATTCGCCTGAAGCGGAAAAGCTGAGCGATTCACACGCCGCCCGGCTTTTCCGGTTACCGATTCCCCGCAGAATTACTTTGCCGCAGATTGTGACGTGGCGATCGCCTGCTTGAAGAAGCCGTAGACGCCGTCGTCATTCATGCGGCGGGCGTTCGAGAGCTCGCCGGCTTTGGTCGAGTAGAGAATCTTGCCGTCAGGCGACACGATGACCGCCGCCGGGATGCCGTTCTTGGTCGGGTCGCCGTAGCGCTTGGTGATGTCGAGGTTGTGGTCGAAGTTGCCCACATCGATCTTCACGACCTGAAACTGCTGGTGGATCAGCGCCGCATTCTTTTCGGTGTTCAGCGCGCGATTCAGCGAGCGGCAGTCTTCGCACCAGTTGGCGCCGAAGATCAGCAGCACCGGCGTGTGCGTGGCCTTGGCGTGTGCCAGTGCGTGGGCAATGTCCGTGTTGGCATCAGCCGTGGTGTCGTAGGGCAATTCGGCGGCGGCGACATTGGCGCCGATGAGCAAGGTGAGAAGCAAAAGCAAACGTTTCATGTGCGCGATCCGTTGCGGGGACGAACGCCGAGCATAACCGTTTGCATGCGCTGTGCGCTTTTGGCCGTCCAAATAAAAATGCCGCGAGTTATGCCATTTTGGCATAACTCGGCTTACCGTTCAGCGCGACTCACTTTCCTTCTTTCAACGCGATGGCGTTGATGCCGGCGCTGGCCAACCGTTGCTTGGTTGATTCCAGGTCAGTGGCCGAACGGAACGGCCCTAGGCGCACCCGGTGGTAGGTCTGGCCGCCGACGCTGACGGATTGGACCGATGCCATGAAACCCTGCATCGCCAGTTTTGCTTTCAGTGTTTCGGCGTCCGACGGATTGGGAAACGCGCCGACCTGCAGCAGGTAGCCGCTGCCTGCGGTAGGGCTGGCGGGCGCAGCGGCGGGTGCCGCGGTAATGGTCTCACTCACGGCCGCCGGCGAATGAGTATCGGCGGGTGCCGACGGCGTGGCGGCAGAGGGTTGAGCCGCAGTTTGCTGTTGGGCGGCTACCTGCTTCTGCTGTTCGGCACGGGCCTGCGCGCTGATCACTGCATCGGGAATGCGCACTTCCTTTTCCGACAGCACGGAATAGAAATCGAACTGCGGCTTTTTCGGCGCCGAAGCGGCTGCCGGTGGTTGCGCCACGCCAGGATCGCTGCCGCTTTCGGCGGTGGCCTGAGGGTTGGCCTGTGGCACTTCGGGTTTGTGCAAGCTGTCGAACAGCGAGCCGCGCATGACGATGGCCATCATGATCGCGCCGACCACGATGCCGATGACTGCATAACCCCAGCCAGGAAATCCGCTGCTGCTGTTACGCACGGCCTGCCGGCCTTTGCCCTTGCGTGGTGCCATTACATGCTCTCCGGGGCGCTCAGGCCCAACAAACCCAGACCATTCTTCAGTACCTGCCGGGTGGCGACCACCAGCGCAAGTCGCGCATTTCGCAGTGCGGCATCGTCGACCAGGAACTGGTACGAGTTGTAGTAAGTATGAAACGCGTTGGCCAGTTCGCGCAGCCAAGCGGCGAGAATATGCGGCTCCAGATTCGCCGCCGCGGCCTCGACTAGCTCGGGATACTTCGACAGTTCGGTCAGCAGAATCTGCTCGTGCTCGGTGTCGAGCCGTTGAAGATGCGCGAGGCCGTCTTGCAGATCGACGGTGAAGCCCTTTTCAGGTGCCTGGCGCAGCACGCTGCACACGCGAGCATGCGCGTACTGGATGTAATACACCGGATTATCGTTGCTCTGCGAACGCGCCAGATCGATATCGAAGATCAGCTGCGAGTCGGTCTTGCGGGCAATCAGAAAATAGCGTGTGGCGTCGCGGCCGGCTTCATCGATCAGATCGCGCAGGGTGAGATAGCTGCCGGCGCGCTTGGAGATTTTCACCTCTTCGCCGCCGCGCATCACCGTAATCATCTGGTACAGCACGTAATGCGGCCAGTCCTTGGGGATACCAACATCCAGCGCCTGCAGCCCGGCTTTCACGCGCGCCAGCGTGCCATGATGATCCGAGCCGAGCACGGTGACGGCGTTCCCGTAGCCGCGCTGCCACTTGCTCAGGTGATAGGCCACGTCGGGCACGAAATAAGTGTAGGTGCCGTCCGACTTGCGCATGACGCGGTCCTTGTCGTCGCCGTAGTCGGTCGTGCGCAGCCACAGCGCGCCTTCGCTCTCGTACGTATGGCCATGGTCGACCAGCCCTTTCACGGTTTCCTCGACCTTGCCGTCGCTGTACAGCGACGATTCCAGAAAATACACGTCGAAGCCGACGCCGAACGCTTTCAGGTCCAGATCCTGCTCGCGGCGCAGGCTGGCGACGGCGAAGCGACGGATCGCATCGAGATTGTCGACATCGCCTTCGCCTACCACGGTTTCGCCATCGGCAACGACGGACTCGCGGTCGAGATACGCGCGCGCCACGTCGGCGATGTAGTCGCCGCGGTAGCCGTTCTCCGGCCAGCCGCTGTCGTCCGGCAGCACGCCCCGCGCGCGGGCCTGCACCGAAATGGCGAGGTTGGCGATCTGCACGCCGGCATCGTTGTAGTAAAACTCGCGCTTCACGTTCCAGCCGGTGGCAGCGAACAGTCGGCTCAGGCAGTCACCGATAACGGCATTGCGGCCGTGACCCACGTGCAGCGGGCCGGTCGGGTTGGCCGACACGAATTCCACGCCGACCGTCTTGCCAGCGCCGCTCTCGCTGCGGCCGTAGGCTTCGCCACGATCAAAGATTTGCCGTACTTCCGCGTGATACGCGCCGGGTGACAGATAAAAGTTGACGAAGCCGGGACCGGCGATCTCCACTTTTTCCACCAGCCCATTGGCCGGCAGCGCCGCAACCAGCTTTTCGGCCAGTTCGCGCGGCTTGGCGCGCGCCGGCTTGGCCAGCAGCATGGCAATATTGCAGGCAAAATCGCCGTGTTCGCGGCTGCGCGCACGCTCGATCACGAAACCGGGCAAAGCCAGGTCCGCCGGCAGGGTGGTGTCGTTTTGTAAAGACTTGATCGCCTGCAGAACCAGTTCGCGCAGCTGTGCTTTCACGGGTGAGATCGAATGCGGATGGGGCCGGCGATCTTAACAGACCGGTTTGCGCGGCAGGCAGTAACCCGGGTTCAACAGACAGAATGGCCGTCGCGCCGGCTCGTGCGCTGCGCTTGATGCACTGCGGTGTCCCGGCCTGTGGATAAGTCTGTGGGGAAAGCTGGACACTGGTTCTGTCATCGTGACTTGCACGCGAGATGGAAAGCCGCATCCAATAAATAAGCCAATAACATCAGTTACTTGACATGCTTATCTCGACCTTTTGGCATGACAGGGCCCGCAAGTGCCGTTATCACCATTTTGTGTATAAGTTCCCGCAACCTGCAGCGCTCCCTTCGAGACGCGTGGGTCATCTGGTTGTCATGCAGCAAAGCGACCATACGCGGGTGCCTGACATGACTCCCCTCCATGGCATGGCATCCGGAGACGCCGCTCTCTCCCACAGTCAAATCGGCTCCGCGGCGTGGCTCATCCACGCCGTTTTTTTGTGTCCGGGTGGGCGGCTTGGTGTTTTCTATGGCGCCTAATGTTGTTCAGATTAAACCGCGCGCCGCCATGGACACCGGTTCGCCACTGCCGATCACCAGATGATCAAGCACGCGCACCCCGACCAGCCGCAGGGCGTCCCGCAGCTCGTGCGTGATCGCACGATCGGCTGCGCTGGGCTCGGCCACGCCCGAAGGGTGGTTGTGCGCAAAAATCACCGCGCAGGCGTTGTGCTGCAGGCAGGCGCGCACTACTTCGCGCGGAGGTACGCTGGCGCCGTCGACCGTTCCGCGGAACAGCTCCTCGAACGCCAGTACGCGATGGCGGTTGTCCAGATACAGGCAGCCGAATACTTCGTACGGCAGATGGCGCAGTTTGGCCCGCAGATAATTGCCGCTGTCGCGCGGGTTGCCGAGGCTCTGGCCCTGCTGCAATTCTTCGGCCAGACTGCGCCGCGCCAGTTCAAGAGCCGCGGCAATCCGCGCCCGCTTGGCTGGCCCCAGTCCCCCGGCGCGGATCTGTCGCTCGGGGCCACTCAACAGCGCGCCAAGACTCCCAGCGTTGCCCAGCACTTCGCGGCCCAGCGCGATCGCGTCCTTGCCCCGGCTGCCGCTGCCTAGTAGCACGGCCAGCAGCTCCGCATCGGACAGCACGGCGCTTCCGCGGGCCAGCAGTTTTTCGCGCGGACGTTCGCCTTCAGGCCAATCTCGAATACTCATGCGAGCAGACTGCTAGCTTATGACCGCCCGAGACAGCAGACGAAGCAAATGAATCCGGTAAGCTACCGGTCTGCCCGATTGTCAGGCCCGTCTTACATGAGTCTTGCCCAACGCCGCATCTTGCTGGGAGTGTCAGGCGGCATTGCCGCTTACAAGTCCTGCGAACTGGTCCGCCGCCTGCGCGATCTGGACGCCGATGTGCGCGTCGTTATGACCGAGAGCGCCACGCATTTCGTCAGTGCCACGACGTTTCAGGCGCTATCCGGCCAGAGCGTGCGCGTGAGCCTGTGGGATGCACAGGCCGAAGCGGCGATGGGTCATATCGAGCTGGCGCGCTGGGCCGAACGCATTCTGATTGCGCCGGCCAGCGCCGATATCCTTGCGCGGCTGGCGCACGGTCTGGCCGACGACCTGCTGACTACGCTTTGTCTGGCCAGCGCCGCGCCACTCTATGTGGCGCCGGCGATGAATCAGCAGATGTGGGCGCACGCTTCGGTGCAGGCGAATGTCGAGACATTGCGCCAGCGTGGCGTGCATCTGTTGGGCCCCGCCTCGGGCGATCAGGCCTGCGGCGATGTTGGCAATGGGCGGATGCTGGAAGCGCACGAGCTGCGCGACGCCTTGGCCGCGTCTTTTGGCGACGATTCCCTGGCCGGCCTGCAGGTGGTCGTCAGCGCCGGCCCCACGTATGAAGATATCGATCCGGTGCGTTTCATTGGCAACCGCAGCTCTGGCCGCATGGGGTTTGCGGTCGCGCAGGCGGCTGCGCTGGCCGGAGCGCAGGTGACCCTGGTCGCGGGCCCCGTGAGCCTGGCGACGCCGGCTGGCGTCGCCAGGCGCATCGATGTGCGCAGCGCGGCGCAGATGCATGCCGAGGTGCTTTCGGCGGCGGCGCATGCGGACATCTATATTGCCGCCGCGGCCGTTGGCGACTTTCGTCCCAACGAGGTCTCTGCGCACAAGTTGAAAAAGACGTGCGACGGCGCCGGCCTGTCGCTGCAGCTCAGCGAAAATCCGGACATTCTTGCCAGCCTGTCGTCGCGACCGACACATCCTTTTCTGGTCGGCTTTGCCGCCGAAACCCATGATGTGGCCAGCTACGCGCAGCAAAAGCTCAGTCGCAAGGGACTGGACATGATTGCAGCCAATCAGGTCGGCGAGGGGCTCGGCTTTGAGGCGGCCGACAACGCGCTGAGCGTTTACTGGGCCGACGGATCGATAGATCTGCCGCGGGTCGGAAAGGGAGAACTCGCTCGCCAACTGATCGCCCAGGTGGCACACCGCTATCGTGCGAGCCGCGCCGTATGAGTCGCGCGGTGATCGATGTCGCGCTGAAGATTCTGGACGAGCGCCTTGGCAAGAGTATTCCCTTGCCGGAGACGGCCACCATCGGCAGTGCCGGCATGGATTTGCGTGCCGCGCTCGAACAGCCGCTGACCCTGATGCCCGGCGACAGCGTGCTGGTGCCCAGCGGCATCGCGATCCATATTGGCGATCCCGGCTGGTGTGCGCTGATCGTTCCGCGCTCGGGACTGGGGCACAAGCACGGGCTGGTGATGGGCAATCTGGTCGGCGTGATCGATGCGGACTATCAGGGCCCGCTGATGATTTCCTGCTGGAATCGCGGCACGCAGCCGTACACCATTGAGGTGGGCGACCGCATCGCGCAGCTGCTGCTGGTACCGGTGGCGAAGGCACGCGTGAACGTCGTCACGGAATTTGTCGCCAGCCAACGTGGGGCCGGTGGCTTCGGCTCGACCGGTATCCGTTAGGATGGGCTTGGATGCGGTGTGGGTAGGCCCCGCATCGAGAACTTCCGGGGATGGACTATGGCGTTGAGCATGGCGAAGGTTCGCGCGCGACAGTCGCAGGTCGATTGGCGGCGACAGCTGCCGCTGGCTGGCGGTACGCTGCTTTTGCTGCTAGGCCTGTTTTGCGCGTGGCAGACCTACCTGATTGCCGATGAATCCAGCGCGATCGATCACGTCCACGCGGCGCAGGATCAAGCCCTGCGGGTGCTGGCCGCCGAGATAGCCGCGCAGCGCGGGAAGGTGCAAAAGGCTGTCCGCATCGTCGATCCCGCAACGGCGATGGCTGATCCGGCAAGAACGGTGGAAGCGCTGAAACTTCAGCTGCCGCAGTCGAACAAGATTGAGGTTTACAGCGGTGATCTGCGCGAGGTGCTCCACGCGAATTACCACGACTTCGGCTACGCCAAGGCGGCGCAGCTGATGGCTGCCAAAGGTGCCGATGGCCCGACACCCGTGCAAAGCGTGTCAGTCGGTAACGGCGATCGGCATCTCGCCCTGATCACGCCGATGGGAGCGCATCAGGACCCGGCCGCCTGGGTGTGGGTCGAGCTGCCATTTGCGCCGCTGCAGAAGCTGTTCGATTCGGTGTCGCCGGCCGGTGGTCGGCTGGAGTTGCGTCAGGACGACGAGCACGGCGAGTTGAGCCTGGCTTCCCACGGCACGGCATCGGCAGTAGCCGAAGTGGCGGCCAAGTCGGTGCCTGGCAGCGCGTTCAGCGTCACTGCGGCGTTGCCCGATGCCTTTATTGTTTTGCCGCATGTCTGGCCACTCGCTGCGCTGCTCGCCTTGCTCGGGATCGGCGGCGCGGTTTTCCTGCTCCGCATGCGCCTGCGGCCAGCAGCACCATTGGTCTCTGAACCCGACGAGGATGTCGCTGTGCCTGAAAGAATCCGGCGGGTTAATCCGCCCGTTGACGCCGTGACAGCTTCTGCCCCCGCGCTGCCCAGCGCGCCGGCAATCAAGCTTGACCCAAGCATTTTCCGCGCTTACGACGTGCGAGGTGTTGTGGGAAAGACCTTGAACGCAGAAGTTGCGCACGCGCTGGGCCAGTCGATCGGCACACTGATGAGCGAGCAGGGCCTGCGCGAAATCGTGGTCGGGCGCGACGGTCGTTTGTCGGGCCCCGAGCTGGCCGGTGCGCTGTCCGATGGCTTGCGCGCGGCCGGTATCGATGTGATCGACCTCGGCGCGGTGCCCACGCCGGTGGTCTATTTCGCGGCGTTCCGTTTCAACACCGGCTGCGGCGTCGCGGTGACCGGTAGCCACAATCCGCCGGATTACAACGGTTTCAAGATCGTGGTCGGTGGGGAGACCCTGGCGGAGGCCGCGATCCAGGATCTGTACCAGCGCATCGCCACCGGCGCACTGAAAAGCGACGGCCAGGGCGCGCTGCGCCAGGTCGATGTGGCTTCCGATTACATCGAGAAAATCGTCGGCGACGTGCAGGCCGAACGTCCGCTCAAGATCGTGGTCGACTGCGGCAACGGCATTCCCGGAGCGCTGGCTCCGCAGGTGCTGGAAGGCGTCGGCTGCGAGGTCATTCCGCTCTACTGCGAGGTTGACGGCACCTTCCCGAACCATCATCCCGATCCGTCAGATCCGCACAATCTGGAAGACTTGATCGTCTCGGTCAAAAGTACCGGTGCGGATCTGGGTATCGCTTTCGACGGCGACGGCGACCGCCTGGGTGTAGTCACGCGTTCGGGTGAAATCATCTTTCCCGATCGCCTGCTGATGCTGTTCGCACGCGATGTCCTGGCGCGTCAGCCCGGTGCTACCGTCATCTATGACGTCAAATGCACCGGCCATCTCAAGGGTCAGATTCTTGACGCTGGCGGCAGCCCGCTGATGTGGCGCACCGGCCACTCGCTGATCAAGTCGAAGATGCGCGAAACCGGCGCGGAGCTGGCTGGCGAGATGAGCGGCCACTTTTTCTTTAAGGAGCGCTGGTACGGTTTCGACGACGGCATCTACGCCGCCGCTCGGCTGATGGAAATTCTTGGTGGCGATATACAGGGGCGCACGCCGGAAGAGATTTTTGCCACGTTGCCCAAGAGCGTCTCTACGCC